>Ga0255751_10006303_pt1 | contig 10466 bp, 5 predicted proteins | sample 071ome_20_FD_179951 | JGI IMG/M metagenome (GOLD analysis project Ga0255751, IMG submission 179951) | Coastal salt marsh microbial communities from the Groves Creek Marsh, Skidaway Island, Georgia - 071412BT metaG (version 2) | ecosystem: Environmental > Aquatic > Marine > Intertidal zone > Salt...
GTCTTCCCGACTAGCAAACCGTTGCTGTGATGATGATGATGATGATGTTGACTCGGGTTGCTTGTGTTTTGAGTAGATGCGAAATTCTCCCGCGAAAAAATTCTCTTCATCATTTTCGTCTCTCTTTCTCTCTCTCTCTATATATATATATGTAATCTTCTCTCTTCTATCGCTCTTCCTCGCGCGTGTTCTCTTTGCGGCGTGCTGATTTGATGTTCTTCCGATTTCGTCGTGCGTCGTTTACCCGATCGAAAGGTTTCTTTGCTTTGAAAGAGAAAACAGAAAGAAGGAGAGAGATGGGAGAAGTGCGGAAAGTTCATAAAAAAAAGGTGCCCTCTTCTCTTCTCTCTCTGTCAAAATCTCAAAAAATCTTTCGCTTGACGACACACCTGAAGGACCGCTTTGCTTTTTCTTCAGTTTTTTCTCGAACCGAATAAACTCCTAAACCCCTCGACGGGAGAGACACGCGCAAATAACGATGGCGAGTGAGATCGAGAGCGACGACGACGGCGAAGACCACCACCGCGGCGATGCGTCTTCTCCTTCTTCGAAGCAAGAGGAGGAGATGTACGCGTCGCCGGCTGAAGAAGAAATCAGCAGCGGAGAGGAAGAAAAAAAGGGAATGACGATGGGAAAAACAACAACAGCTGCGCGTGCTCACGCGGACGCACCCGATGAAGACGCAGTCGCGACGACGACGACGACGACGACGACGACGACGACGACGACGAGAAAAAAATCGAAAGCATCTCCCGTGATGAGCACGATGGACAAGAGTAACGGTAGCGAAAATCGAAAAGAAGAAGAAGACAAAAGGGAAAAGAAGTTTGTTGGGGGAGATGGTTTGAGACGACGACGACGAGGAAGAGGGGAAAATAAAAACGAAGCTGAAACAGATGACAACAACGATGATAATGACGGCGATCCAAACAAGAAACTGGAAAGACCAAGAGGTAAACGACCACCAAGAGAGAACTTTATCGTGCGGTTCCTGCAGCTTCTGTGGACATACATAACTTTTCTGTTTTCGTTTTCGATGGACGTGGTCGTGTTCTTCTCGCCGTCGACGAAGTCGAGACATCGAGCGAGAGGTCATCATCATCACCACCACCATCATAACGAGAGAGATATGAATACCAATCCAGCGGATGTGAATGATGCAGAGTTTCACGATTTTTTGCGTGAAACTTCGCAGCAAATGATGATGAAAGAGATTGCGAAACAAAAACGAATACAGCAACAACAACAACAACAACTACTACTACTACAACAACGCGCTACTAATAAAAGCGAGAGACACGCGGCAAAGTCTTTGCAAAAAGCCGTCGCTTCAATCACTCAGGAAGAATACGAAATACGTCTTTTGAAAGCGCGACTGGCGGAACTCGAGCGAGCTTCGCGAGGGTGAATGGAGCACAGATAGTACTTAAGCATTCATAGTTATGAATTCTAGTGGACCTAGGTTAGCAATTAATTGTAGAAACCAACTATTATTTACAGCGCATTTTTAATCCATCGCATGTCTGCGCAAAGCATATCGTCTTTGAGGGAGTACATCGCTTGCTCCTGCGGAATGTTTAAACTCACTTTTTGTAATCGACGCATGTATCCAGGGTCGGCCAATACCAAGCGCATAGAATGCAGACGACAGACCATGGTCGTTTCGAAGCCCGTAGGAAGCGATTCCACTGAATGTTTCATGCACAGCTTCTCGTGAACTTCGAGAACGTCTGAGACGTATACTTCTTTATAGCCAAGTTGCCTTGTGCGCAGAAGTAAAGCGGCGAGAAATATGCGTTCATGCTTCGAAAGTCCTTTCAACATCTTCATATATGTCGCTGAAAACATTTCGTTTTGCGCCTTAGATATATCGCTGGGCCCACATCGAGAAATACAATTCAATTCTCCAGATTCGCGTTCGCGCTCGATCCTCGCCTCGGCAATTTCGATGCCTCTCCGGCACAACTCCAGAGCCCGCCGGGCATCACCTGAAATTTGTGCTACTTTCATACTCGCCAGTTGCACCGCATTTTGCGTGATAGCATCGTATTTTCCGTCACTGCTATAATCACCGGTCGATCGTAAGCGCGCTTCAATAATTTTTGTCAGTTCCGATGTGTTGTACGGATTGAACGTCACCCGACCAGAGCCTAGGCGAGATGCGATTTTCGGTAACAAACGCTCAGGTAAATCCATGGTATTCGCGATTCCAATAACAGCGATATTGCTCGCTTTGTAAGTCGGCCAGTCAAAAATGTTGTACAATACGGATTGCGTTTGTGTAACGAGAACGTCGAGCTCGTCTACGACGAGCACGAGCACTCTTCCATCTGACTCTTTGCCTTCCTTGAACCGCTTCTCTAGCCACTCAGCCGCGCGACTCGGTGAAAACCTTCTACCCGTGAGCTCCTCTGCAATTAAACTATACGCATGCTGTGGCGTTTGCAATCTTAAACCGTTCATTTCGATGTGATTAAACTTTGGAACTTTCTTATTCGCGGCTTCTTGACGCAACGTTCTTATGACTTCGCGTACTGTCGCCGTCTTCCCAGTGCCAGGAACACCTGAAATGTAAAGCGAGTTGCCGAGACATGAAGATGCTCCACCGTACGCACCAATCGCGTTTTTGGTAAATTGCATAATCTTCTCACGCTCCTTTTCCCGACACTCTAACTTTGCTGGGATGGAGCTCAACTGTAATGCTTTTCTCGCTCGCTCAATGGCAGTGCGCGACCCATTATTTTGAGCGGAGTCCATTGCCAAGACGCCAGATTTGCCCAAGCCAATCGCTTCTTTCCATTCTAAAGACGCGTTAGCTCCCTTTTTAGACGCCGCGGCTTTCTTTGCTGCGGCTATATCTGCTTTCGTTCGTCGCGCGTGTGTTGCTTTTTCCGCCTTTCTTTTCTCTTTCTTATAATCGTAATCTTCATCGTCGTCTGAGCTTTCAGTTTCGCTCCACAAGATATTCTTAGCCTCGGCGTCAAATTCGTCTTCCGAGAAATCAGAGTCCTCCCATTCTGTTCTCCGTCTAAAGCGAGAAAAATTTTTGTCGTACGAATATTCGCACATGTAGAAATCGTCATCGCCACTGGACGAGCGAAACGCGGCGGGCTCGAGTACTTTTGCGCGCATAAAAATAGCAGCACAATTTTCCTCCTCTTTTGTGTTCGTGAGAAACACCTCTCGGCGAATGTGATGCCGTTGCCTTCCGGTGTGAGTGTGCTCTGGTAGCACGTACAGGCGAGCGATGAATTTGAACGCTTCTTCTCGCACTTTTGGATCTTCATCGTTGAGTTCATCAACGTTTGCCCAAATGCTTTCGATTCTAGCTAAGCAAAGTCTCCCCGCCAAGAATTCCCCACAAGGCGTTCGTCTCTCGTGGAAATTTTGCGGCGCGGCGATACCAGAAGGCGAGGCAATGCACATTGGACAACTCCAAAATGTCTCTTCCGGCACGTGATCTAACTTTAAACACCGAAGGTGCCATGATCGCACGCAATAATCGCATTCGAGCATTTCTGTTTCGATTTCCTTGCCGTCAGCACCTTCCTCCACGCCCGGCTTTTTGCAATGCTCGCAGATGTGATCAACTTCCTCAGTCAAATCAACAGTTTCTGGAGTACACACGTAAACGTCGTCTCCAACTTTGAACACTTCGTCTTCAACTTTGACCTTTTTATAAAACTTCTTTTTGTTCCACACCCCTACTGGGAGTTTCTGTTGCTTATTATTTCTTTGCGTAGGAGGTAAAGCTAAAGCGAGAGCTGCTTTGGAGCTGCTCTTTCCGGATGCTCGCGCGTCGTTCTTCTCCGTCAAAACTTGTTCCTTTTTGCTACATGCGTTGCTTTTTGATGTCACTTTCGTCGTTTTAAATGCCTTGACCGTATTCTCATTCTTCGTTTTTTTCTTCGTATCTATCATTGACGCAACATTTTCATCTATTTGCCGCTTCTTCCTATTCGGATTTCTTCCATATGTTTTGGGAAACAAATCAGAGTGTTCATTTGCGTATTCTCTCTTCTCAGGCGAGACGTATACTATCGGCGCCGACATTCTATTCTCTTTTGGAGACATGGGTGGAAACAAATGCTTCTTGGCGTACGCAACCCCCTCTTCTATATTGTCCAAATGATCGTAGACCGCCTTGTACAACGTTTTCAATTGCTTGAGATCCATCTTCTCTACCTCTTCTTTTTCTATTCTCCTGTCGATGCGATGAAACAAATCATCCGCGTCTCTATCTATATGTTCCGTGAACATCCTCATCAACTTGGCTTTGGGCAATATTTCAACACCGCCAAACTTTTCGATGTGAGCCTTGACCTTATTTTTGCGATCCGTGTCGAACGGTTTCTCTTCTCTCTGTCCATTACCGGCGTTGTTCCCGTTGTCGTCGTCGCTAGAAGGAGACGCATAACCATCATCACTATTATACTTTCCACCAGCCTTTTTGTTGTTCTTCCTCTTCTTCTTCTTTTGTTTCGTGCGCTCCTGTTGATTTTGAATTTTCTTCTGATTTACTCCGACAGTCTCTTCACTACCATCGCGACCATTTTCCTTGACTCGAGCGTTAAAGACGAGTTTCTTCAACATCGCGTTCGTCGGTTTTGGCTTCTTCGCTTTCTCTCTGTTTTTGTCGCCGTTCTTTCTCTTCTTTGCCTTCGTCTTCATCATCAGCTCCTCTTCCTTTAAAGAAGAAGTTTTCGCCATCTTTGAAAGAACACACAAACACCGCGCTTCAGAAGTGAAGCGCGTTGGTGTGCGATTTAATGACCAAAACTAATGTTGCGTGTCGGTGCACAATGAAGTGAGTTCTTTTTTACGCGAGCCTGTGAGGCGATGGTTTTCGTGTCTCCTACTTTCCTCTCTGAAGATTGTGCTCTCGTGTGTGTTTTGTACGCGCTTTTGAAGAGAGCACGCAGTTGAAATTTATTTTTGAAATTTGCTGTGTGATGAGTGAGAGCGACAAAACGAAAAGGCGCTTTGTGAGAAAAAAACGTCCCCGGCGTGCTATGAAATAGAGAGAGAGAGAGAGAGAGAGAGAAGGAAGATGCCGTGCGTTTCTTTCGGAGCGATGGCGATGGCGACGAAGGTGCATGGGACAAAAACTTTCACTCGAAGAAGAGGAGGAGGAGGAGGAAGAAGAAGAAGAAGAACAAATTGCTACGCTCGAACGAGAGAAGAAGAAGAAGAAGAAGAAGATATTTTACTCTTAACCTTGCAGAAGTGTTTTGTAGATATTAACAGACCGCCGGAAGATGCCGATAAAGTGGTTGAAATATTGAGAGAAAACTGGTTCGACGATATAGACGCATTAATATCGCGCGAGGACGAGACCGTTTTAGTGAAACCAGAAGAATGGGTCGCGATGAAATTACCAATAAAACTGTACAACGCGGTATTGGCACATACGAAGGAAAGGAACAAAACAATAGATGATAACGAGAGCTCCAACGCAAAAGAAATAGCAGCAAAAAGATTTGAAGAAGGAGAAGAAGAAGATAAAATAATAGTTGCTTCCAAGAAATTCGACGACATCGATGGATGGATTGGAGGTGATATTCCTCTCGAAGCCCGCGTTCCTTTGCAATCGAGATTATACTTTGAAGAGCACGATACTGGTAGTGATAAAAGTATAGAAACTCAAAGAAAACCATCAATAGAATATAGAACAAACAGAAGACCAGATGATGTGCCTTTGAGCGAGAAACGCGTGACTACGCGTCGACGTTTGCCAGATTACGCTATCAGCGAGAAGAATCTACCGAAAACGCTCAAGAAAGAGCTCGACAAATTTGTTCGAGATTTGACGACGCGACGCGTCGGCCAAGAAGGCGTACCAGTTCGTGAGCAGACGGTGAAGAATCATCGCGATGTTGCCCGAGCTTTTTGCGGGTATTTGGTAAACATAAAAGGTTTGAATGAGAATGCTGAAAACTATAGCTTGAAAGACGCATTTCCATCTTCAGATTCTGAAGGCGCGCAGTACGCCATTGAATACATGCAATGGATGGTTGAAACGCGAGGGATACTGAGCTCAACGGAAGATGCGTACGTGCGTTCGCTCATTGCAATCGCAAAATGGCTTTATCCGCCGTTTACGAAATTATCATCGGCATCGGTATCGTCGGGATCTGGTAAGAAGAAGAATTCCGTGGCGACGTCTTCCTCTTCTTTGCTATCAAGTGCTGGTGAAGAAGTTAACACAGACGTCGTGAAAGAACTTATGCGGTTGCAACGTGGTGCTAGAGCGCGCGCGAGAGTGGCCCCGAGAGCGGCTGATGAAGCGAAGAAATGGTTAGATTGGCCAAAATATCTTGTTCTCGTAGAATGCTTGAAGCTCGAGTGCGCTGGCTATGATAAACGTGGTAAGGCGAGGGCTAAAGTAGACATTGCAAGAAGCATACAGCTTTACCTCATGTTTGCAGTTTTGGCGTGCATACCTGATCGTCAGCGAACGTTGCGTGAGTTGGAGCTTAACCGAACGCTATTTTATGACTCGTCAACGAAAACATGGTTCATTAAGCACAACGCTGCTGATTACAAAACCGGGAACGTGTATGGCACGCGCCCGAATTTAGTGCTTGATCCACGCATATATCCAGCTTTGGAGCTTTGGTTAAATGAGTACCGCGACGCGTTCAAGCCGAAACACAATTTCGTCTTTACGAGACCAAACGGAGAACCTTATACGGCATCGGAACTGTCTCGAGCATTCTCAAGATGTGCTTTACGCGTGACTGGCCAAAAAGTCAATCCGCACTTGGTGCGAGATATGATCATCACCCATGTGAGAGGGCAAGGCATGGCTTCTGATAACGAGCTCGAGGCTTTGGCCATGTACATGGGTCACTCATCCGCGATGCAAAAAGGCACTTACGACCGAAGAACAACTTCGCAAAAGGTTGCGCCTGCGGTTAACTTGATGGCGCTCGTTAATAACAACAAGAAGGAAAGTGACGAGATGAAGGACGAGTGAAAACGTTTTTAGATGATGTAGCTGTACCGTTAGAAGTAGTAGTAACAATAGAGTAGACTTGTACTTGTAATAGAATAAAGCAGACGTGTGTTAGACGTGTTCAAATTTTCATTTTAATGCAGACAAGTGGCAGAGCGAGAGACGAAAAAAAAAAGAAAGAAACTTTAAGAAAGAACGCTCTGCGTGGCAACACGAACTTTCTTCGATTCTCCTTACAACTTCGGCGGAAGTCGAAACTCGCCCACTGCTCAACTCCTCACGGAAGAGTGAGAGAGAAGGTTAGAGTTTTCGCGCTTATCCACACTGCCTCAGGAACTTGTCACAACAACATCATCATCGCCACCACCACCACCACCAACAACAACAACAACAACAACAACAACAACAACAACAACAACAACAACATCATCAATATAAAAACACCTAAATTTTCTCTCTTTCGCTGCGTTGATCGAGTTTGCGCGCGCAAGTTATATTTTGTATAATACATTCACTCGTGTCAGAGAAAGACGAAACTATATATAAAATATGACTGTCTCGGCAAAAGACAGGTTGGCCTTCACTTTGTCCGCCTTGAAGGGCTACTCGGTCGACGTGCAGCTCACTTCAGGAGTCTTGCTCAACGGCGTCTTAGCTGACACCCGAGAAGTTGAAAATCACATCGTTCTCGCGTACGCGTGGACTCGATTTCTTACGCCTCGAGGCCCGAACGGAGAAGAACCGAAGAAAGCGCCGAGAAAGAAACCGGATAAGCTGAAGAAAGTTCCGCTGGAAGATATCGCGTGGATTCAAGCGCTCAACGTCGGCATGTCCGACTTGGCCTTGGGGCCGTCTCGAATGAATGACATGAATGACTTTACTGACGTGGGGATTTCCAAAGGCGCTACGGGACAAAATCGAACGCTGGTCGCTTGGACGCCCGGTGACGACGACTCTTCGGCAAATGTCGGAGGTTTGGAAGATGGCCAAGGAGGAGGACGGTCTGGTGGGAGATTTGATACGAGGGGTGGCGCGTGGGGAAGGAAGGCACCTCCAGGGCAGTGGGATCAGTTTGCGGCGAACAAGCAACTATTCGGAGTGGAAACAAAATTTGACGAGTCTGTGTACACAACACAAATCGACAAATCCAAAATTGGCATCACCGAACAAGAAGCCGCAAGAATTGCGAGAGAAATCGAAAGTAAAGTGTCCTCGAATCCGCACGTCGCGGAGGAGAGAAACCAAAAACTCATATCGGACTTTGACGATGATGAAGAGGCGAAGTATTCATCTGTGTCAAGAGCGCCGGGTAGTGAAGGCTTCAAAGCGGCGCCGCCACCGTCAAAACCGGCGTGGGCATCGTCAGCTGGTAAAGTTCCTGCGAGTGTGGCATCCATGGCGGACTCGAAAAAGACGGCGGTGGGATCCGCAGCAGCACCGGCTGCAGGGCAACAAGCTCCCACAGCTCCTGCGGCGGACGCGAAAACACCCGCGACTGGTTCGAAACTATCCGCGAACGCGCCGGCATTTACTTTGTCGGCGAAGGCTTCTGCATTCGTACCGACGAAAAAACCCGCTGCAGCCGTCGCTGCACCGCCAATGCAAGCGCAGGATGCTATTAGCGCTGCACAACGAGCAGCTATTATGAACTACCAGGCACAGATGGCGCAAATGAACATGATGATGGGATACGGCATGGGCCCCGGTGCCCCGTATCATAATCCGATGATGCAATACGCGCCACAAATGCACAGAGGCGGTCAATTTGGTGGAATGCCTCACATGGGTGGTGGAGGATACCAAAGAGGAGGTTTCCAACATCAACATCAACAACACTATCAGCAAAGGCAAAATTTTCAGCCACCGCAACAACAACAACAACAACTGAAACAAACGCCTCCTCCAGCAGCAGCAGCGGCGGCAGCTGCAGAGCAGAACGCTCCCTCATCCGATTAGCGGATTTTTTGGGAGTGCAAGAGAGAAGATGAGAGGAAGAGGTGAGGTGAGGTGTAATAGAAAGAAGAAGATTTTTATTTTGAGAGTACTCGTACTCGCAAATAACTTCATAGTATCGCTCCCTTTAAATTTAGGATGCGGTGTGCGAACGCGCTCACTCATTCGTCGTATTCTTTTTTCGCTCAAACGCATTACCGACAAACAGTTTCATCTTTGCGCTCCTCTTCTTCTTCTTCTTCTTCTTCTTCTTCTTCTTCTTCTTCTTCTCAAGAAGAAACCGTTCCCAGAGTGACATTGAGTCGAGTTCCACGTCAAGAGGCGGAACGAATCACGGAAATATTGGAAGAGTTAGGGTACACAGACTTTGCGCAAGTCAACAACGACGCATTCAAAGGTACCGAAAACGAAGAGGAGATTTTCTATTCCCGAGATTCCAACGGTAATGAATGGATGAAAAAATGGTCGTTTAATGACGTGCAGCTGTATTTCGGCAAAGACGTTCGCATTAGCGATGTGAGAAAAGCAGTCAAACAGTTGGAAAACCGAGTTGGACCCCTGAACGCTGTATACGACAAAATCAATGCTAACAATTGGCAAAGTGTCATTTTGGACTCCTACAAAGATATCCTCGTCGACGAAGAGTTTTGCATTCGATGTGATGAGAAGACAAACAAAACATACAAAACGGAAATAAAACTTACACCGGGCGTGGCTTTTGGAACCGGCGATCATCCCACAACGCTTTTGTGTTTGCAATTTCTGAAAAGACACATCAAAGCGAGCGACGAGGTGGTTGATTTCGGTTGTGGGACGGGTATCCTCGCGATTGGTGCTTTGAAACTAGGTGCCGCGCGGGCGTTCGGTGTAGATATTGATGCTGTAGCAGTTGAAGCCGCGAAGTCCAACGCAGTTATCAACGGCGTCCAGGACAGATTCAAAGCTGTGCTCGGTGACGGAACAGAAACTAACGCCGATGAACCAACAGATGTAGACGTGCTCGTAGCAAATATTCTTATAACACCAAATCTGGAACTAGCGTCCAAGTTTGTCAATATGACTCGAAAAGGAGGAAAAATTGGATTATCTGGGATCTTAGCGGGAAAACAAGCTGAAGCAGTCATTCAAAGATATTCTGAAGAAGGTTGCGCAGAGTTCGAAGTTTACGAGAGGGATGAATGGGTGTGTATAGAGTGTACCAAGTTGTAATTATCTAGAAGTCAATTGTATTATCACTTATTGGTCTTTCGCAAGATCGAATTCTCTGTTACACTTTTTTTTGCCTTTTTTGCAGTCCAAAGCCGAACTTTATGGGCTCTGTTGAATGGACGATGAACCATTGCGACTCCGCACTATTTTCCGCCGCAAACTTCTTCACCTTCTTCGTCGCTCTCGTCGCTCTCTACGAGCGCATCTGTTGGACGATGGTCTTTCTGAATCGAAAAAGTGCCGCCTAGAGCTCGCTGAGTCGAATTTGAAATTAATACAGCTTGAGCTCCGTTGCTGTCTCGCGACAACGGGGGTCTGTGATTGCCCCCACCTCCAACAGAACCTA
>Ga0255751_10006315_pt1 | contig 10451 bp, 9 predicted proteins | sample 071ome_20_FD_179951 | JGI IMG/M metagenome (GOLD analysis project Ga0255751, IMG submission 179951) | Coastal salt marsh microbial communities from the Groves Creek Marsh, Skidaway Island, Georgia - 071412BT metaG (version 2) | ecosystem: Environmental > Aquatic > Marine > Intertidal zone > Salt...
TCCTGACCAGCTCTCATAAAGGAGATGAGAATGTACCTCGTGCCATCCCAGACCGGGCGGGCACCATGTCTATGTGTAACCATTCCAGGATGAATAAAGGCATTCCCATTTCTCTTTGGAGTCATAGTCATGCCTAGTCTCTGGAAGTAAGTGCCACCACCTTCGAACTCTCCATTGAGTCGAACCCCCATGGTCCAGTGTGACCAGTCGTGATGCAGATAGAGATGGTTCTGATCTTCCTTCCTGTATCGGATCATAAAGTTCTCTGCATAGGGTTGGTCTACCCAGTCTCCCTCTAGAGACCAAATAGACTTGGCAATGGGTGCTACAAAGTCATGGATGACACGAGTGTACATCTCTCCAATGCCTAGAGATCCAAGTTCAACATCGACGGCGGGATAGGCTCTATGTCTATCAGTCATCCAGGCGTTCCTCTCTTCAGCCAGACCAATCACCATGTCGCAGAAGGCTTGGTTGAATAAAGGGAACTCGAAAACATTGGAGTGCTGTGGGCCGACCTCATCTATTACCAGCTCCCACTCTCTTCTCAGAATGACAGGTTCTAGATAGGCATCGCAGAACTGGGCATAGGGATCTTGAGCTGGACCGGCAGACCCAGACTCATCGCCCACAGAAAATATGTTCTCGTTAGCATCCATGACCATCATTATACTCCCACGCAACGAGGGGGTTTCGACCCTTAGCTGCCAGACCCGCCGGCCATCCAAATATTTACCCATGAAAGTTCCGTTCATATAGATGCTACTAGTACTAGTAAGAGAGAGACATAGACTAGTACTAGAGATGGGCAGAGACAGCCTTAGACACGAGGAGTACTCTTAGATATGACTGTGAGGCTATGACCGGGGCTAACTTGGTGCCCAACCCCTAGTAGCCTCGAGGTTCGGGGCGAGTTCCGGGGCGACTTTAGGATCTGGGAGTTAACCCCACTTATCCCCACAAAAATCCACTTTACTATATCGTAACCGCAGGGTTGAGGTTAACCGGGGCGGCACGAGGAAGACCTGGGGTCTCGGGGAAATCTCAAAACCCCTCGCCCACACCCTGGGTGGTATCTCACACATCTAGAGGGGCTGCCAAATGGGCCCTTTTTCCGAGAACCTAAAGGTCTGGGCTGGGGGATCCAAAGATGGGTCTTTCTTTCCTCTCTATGTACTAGTACTAGAGGTCTGGGTTGGGGTATCTAAAAGGGTCTCTATGTACTAGTCATATGTGGTAAGATGTGGGATGTCTAGTGAGGGACATGTGTGTCCCTCTGTGCATCCCTTGCCTGTGCTAGTACTAGAGGTCTGGGTTAGTGTCCTTTCCTATATGTCTATGACTATGGGTATGTGTGTTGTTAGTACTAGTCTATTGTCTGTGTGCTTCTTTATCTCTAGTAGTAGTTGTATGTGTCTGAGTCTATGTGTTATCTCTAGTACTAGTCTTAGTCTTATGTCTAGTGTTAGTACTAGTAGCATCTATATGAACGGAATATCTTCGGAGGGCGGCGGGTCCAGTGATTGATGCCCAAAATGTCCCCTTTTTGGTTGTGATATATAAGTAAAATCAATCCAATCTATGCCACGTCCTTTTGCTTACAACTCCGGAGCCCAAATTCCGGGCACTTTAAAATTTGGCAACCTCTCTGTGGGTGCATCGACCCGGAAATGGAATAGCAGATATGGCGGGGTGAGATGGTTTAACGGTCCTGTTGAATCCACTGGATGGGTTCTTGGGTTTGCCAGGGAAGACAACCGGCAGCCTGGTTTTATCCGAACAGATTCCAAAGGTGGATATGACTTTATCTCCATGGTCAACAACCTGTCAGGCAGAAGAGGTATGACCAGATTTCTTAATGGGGAAACAACGGCTGCTAAATCCTGGCTCAACTCCAATGAATTCTGGACAAATTGGGCTCCCACAGATTGTTATGTTGCAAAGGCTTTGGGAGCAGATGCTTCCAACGGTGCGGTGTTTGATCGAAGCATTTCGGTGAACGGCATGCTCTTGGTTGTTGCTGGAGCAGTGGGTGGACAATTGGCTGTGCCTGATGAATGGGCCAAGAAGGTTGCTAGATCCTATCAATTAATTACTGACCCAAACGGGGCAGGCATAAATCTTGCCTATCAGAACAACCTAATTGAGACCTTGCTCGGCTATCCCAATACTGTGCATGCAGGACTTCCGACTTCCCAAAGGATTGGCTATGGAAGTGGTGATGACTACACTCCCAATTGGCTAACAGAGGCAGGTGCTGCCCAGTATGCTGGCTATGTGCAATTCCTGGATTCACACGTGCAGAATGATATGGTTTGGTACTCAGGTGGAACCACAACTGGAGATCAAGACATTGAAAGTGTTTTTGAACACATCTTTCACACCATTCACCTATTTGGCATCTATGGTGCTGTTCCGGGGTCAGAAGTCGAGATGAATTGGCAAGCCACTTTAAATCCAAATTGGCAAACAACAGAATTGCACCTTGCAATGGCACAAGCCATCAACAACAACATGTATAATCCTAGTGATTACGCACCCAACTGGGCAACAGATCCCGAACAGGCAGAACTTGCTTATAAAGAATACACATACCTATTGAACTGGGGAATGTGGGAGATGTCAACCTTCTGGGACGGTGGGTCTCTCGCACCTGAGTGGAACGATATAATGAGAACTCCGTCTGGGATACAAGCCAATAATCTTTTGGGCTATACCTTATTCAACGACTATTTTGCTCCAGTGCTTAGCAAACCAAGCTTCACAACTCTTAGAACCATTTTCCAGGACAACGATGGTGGTGTTTCTGGCTATGTGCCAAAGAGCTGCAGTTAGGTCTTTTGGTGCTGTTGACATGCTCTTTTCCCTTGTAATAGATTTATAGCTCACGTGTGTCTTGTTTATAGCTCAATATTGGTAGTTCTTGAGCCGTATTCGTGTTGTGTGTGAGCTATATGTGTATTGGTTTCTTTATGTGTGCGAGTACTAGTCTTTCTCTTAGTCTTATGTCTAGTGTTAGTACTAGTAGCATCTATATGAACGGAATATATTCGGAGGGCAGCGGGTCCCTGTGATTGGGGTCTGAAAAGCCCCTATGCTTCTTCGTATCTCTTGAGGTACTTCTCGTAAAGTGTTGGGAACTTCTGTTTGATGTTGTTGTCCGTGGATATGCGATGCTGCTTGGGTATGACATTGGAATGAAACTTGGTAGAGACCGGATTTCCCGATGCGTCCAGGCTTTGCGTCTTGCCAAAGCTTTTGTTGTACTTATTGGCAGATGCCTTGCGTTGTTTGTCGAGTGAGGAGATGAACTCATTCACCATATCGGGAGTAACATCTCCCAAAAACTCTGCTAACCTCTTGAGCTCTTCTGCTGTCCTATTCACAAAATCCTCATAGTAGACTACAGTCTTTTTCCCTTGATATGAGTCGTACCATCTAATGAGTGCCATATAATCTGATCGTGTTCTCTTGCCATTTTTATCAGACTTTGGGTTGGGTAACTCTGTGGCCTTTAGTCCAGTAGCGTGTTTTACAATTCCCTCTGGTGTTCTTTCCCCTGTGTGTCTGGGTATGCACTCTTTATAATTTCTGAGCATAAGAACTACAACTTTATCATCTTTTCCTTGCGTGTTTTCTTGCCAGAATCTATGATAGTGTGCGTGGGTCTTGGAAAACCCCCTTCCGGTCATTTTATTTAGGCAGTCGTTTAAAAAATTGCTTCCCGATCTGGGATAACTAAGTATAATTCTCTCCATATGGTTTGTGCTTTGTTTATATACCCAGATGAAATGCCAACTCCTTACGGTTTGTGGATCGAGTGTTGCCTGTTTGTGGATCAGAACTTGTGCTATGTGATCCGCATTCGTGTCTTGTGTGATCCGCAATTAGATGGTCTTCCTGAAGGAGAGCTGCACAAGCTCTCTGTCTGAGTTGGTGAATGAAGTTTCCAGGGAAAGTCCTTCTTTGATTCTGATGTGTGCGTATAAAGAGGTTGGGGTTTTATAGAGCCCGTTCTTGGGCAGAGGTCCTAGCATCCAAAGGGGAGCAATGCCTATCCTGACATTGGGATTGAGCCTGTACTCTATCTGAGCAAGTCTAACTCTAAGCTGAGCAGTCATTTGATATGCAGAATCTTTCCCCTTGTAAGTTTCTGAGCCAAAGATGTTTAGTAACTCCACTCTTGGACCAAACACCCATCTGCCGTAGGTGAATGACTTCTCTATGCTAATCGATAGGGAATTATATCCAGAGACATTGGCAGCGAGTTCTGCTTGCCAGCTTTCTGCGGCATCTTTTGGCTGAGCCAAGGAGGTGTAGTATAGCAATGATAGTAAACAAAGTGATAAGAATCTCATATGCTTTATGTTTATGTATTTGGTAAAGCCTTTGGATCCTCTTGTTCGTGTGTAGGGTAACAGTAAGGTTTGCTATCCTTAATATGGGATGCTACCTGGATGGCGGCGGGTCTCGGTGATGGTGCCCTAAAAAGTCCCCCTTGCGTGTGAGATATATAAGTCACTCTATTGATGCAAGAGATGAAGCACTTAAAGACATATGGACTGTTTGAAGCCAAGGCTGGACTGAACAAGAGTCAGAAGGATTTCTTGGACAGGTACACCAAGGGCACTTGGTCTTATAATCCTGCTACAGGACTGGTGGATGTGAAAGGTGGTTTTGATTGTAGTGGAACGGGAACTATTAAGACCTTCAGGGGAGTTAAGTTTGGCAAGGTCAGTTGGAGTTTCAATTGTTCGTACAACAAACTTACAAGCCTGGAAGGAGCACCACAAAAGGTGGGTGGGAGCTTCGGTTGTGAGGCGAACGAACTCACAAGTCTAAAAGGAGCACCACAGAAGGTGGGTGGGGATTTCTATTGTGAGTCCAACAAACTCACATCCCTGAAAGGAGCACCACAAGAGGTGAGTGGGGATTTCAATTGTGGTGCCAACAAACTCACAAGTCTAAAAGGAGCACCACAAAAGGTGGGTGGGTATTTCGATTGTTCGGTGAACAAACTCACAAGCCTGACAGGAGCACCACAGAAGGTGGGTGGTCGTTTCAAGTGTTATTACAACAGCCTCACAAGTCTTGCAGGAGCACCACAAGAGGTGGGTGGGGGTTTCTATTGTTTCAGTAGCAATCTCACAAGCCTTGAAGGAGCACCACAGAAGGTGGGTGGGGATTTCGATTGTTATGAAAACAACCTCACAAGTCTGGCAGGAGCGCCACAAGAGGTGGGTGGGCGTTTCAGTTGTAGTAACAACAAACTCACAAACCTGGAAGGAGCACCACAAGAGGTGGGTGGGGATTTCAAGTGTACGAAAAACAACCTCACAAGCCTAGCAGGAGCACCACAGAAGGTGGGTGGGGATTTCGATTGTTTGTGGAACAGCCTCACAAGCCTAGCAGGAGGACCACAAGAGGTGGGTGAGGAATTCAATTGTTATGGCAACAAGCTCACAAGCCTTGAAGGAGCACCACAAGAGGTGGGTAAGGATTTCGTTTGTGATGCATTTAGACTCGTGAAAGAATGGAACCTTAAGGGCTGGTTAAAGGTGCTTCGGGAAGGAAGTCCAGAGGCACAGAAACTTATCTCTACTATCTTATCTGCTGAGGAACTCAATAAAGAAATCCAAAAAGATCCTGCAGGCATGATAATGAAGCTTAAAGAAGTTTGGAACGACGAGAACTTTAAGGATATTAGAGCCAAGCTTGTCTGGCCTAAAGGTTATGGTGATAGTGCAGATCTGGTTGGAGATCTAGATGATGTAGGGTTTTAAATTTTAAATTATGAAGCACTTAAAGACATATCAACTGTTTGAATCCAGAACTGGTCTGACCAAGGGTCAGGAGAATTTCTTAAACAAGTACACCAAGGGCACTTGGACTTATAATCCTGCTACCGGACTAGTGGATGTGGAAGGTGATTTTGGTTTTAATGGAACAAAAAGAAAGAACCTCAGTGGGGTTAGATTCGGCAAAGTAAGTGGGTATTTCTATTGTTGGGGCAACATCCTCACAAGTCTGGAGGGAGCACCACAAGAGGTGGGTGGGGATTTCAGTTGTGATAAAAACAGACTTACGTCCCTGGAAGGAGCACCCCAAGTGGTGGGTGGGGATTTCAGTTGTTATGAAAACAAACTCACAAGTCTTGAAGGAGCACCACAAGAGGTGGGTAGGGATTTCAATTGTGGGAAAAACAAACTCACAAGTCTTGAAGGAGCACCACAAGAGGTGAGTGGGGATTTCCGTTGTTTCCGTAACAATCTCACAAGCCTTGCAGGAGCACCACAAGAGGTGGAGGGGGAATTCAATTGTTATGGCAACAATCTCACAAGCCTTGCAGGAGCACCACAAAAGGTGGGTGGGGATTTCGATTGTGGTGAATTTCAACTCGATGAAGAAGAATGGAACCTCAAGGGCTGGCTCAAGGTGTTGAATGAAGGAACCCCAGAGGCACAGAAGCTTATCTCTACTATCTTATCTGCTGAGGCACTAAATAAAGAAATCCAAAAAGATCCTGCAGGCATGGCTATGAAGCTTAAAGAAGTTTGGAACGATGAGAACTTTAAGGAAACCAGATCCAAGCTTGTCTGGCCTAAAGGGTATGGTGATAGTGCAGATCTTGTAGGAGATCTGGATGATATAGGATTTTAAATAATCCCTATAATTTTCCTTCCAGTGTATGCTTTATATAAAGTAATTTGAGTATTGCATCTCCTTCGAGGTCAATCCCGACTTCCTTGCATAAAGGTATACATAAAAGATTATCTGCTTGGGAGTTAAGTATTTTCTCAACAGTATCAAACCATTTATCTTGCAATGCAATCGCATTATGTAGCAGGTGGAAAAACATATGAAATTTATTTAATTGAGCTACTGTCATGTATTCTTCTTCTTTTGTAAGTTCTTTGACCTTTTGGGATATTGTGGGTAGAAAATTTTGAAGAAGTATGATTGCCTCTGGTGGATATTGGCTATAAAATTCCATAATTTTTGGTGTATCCTTAGGGTCTGCCTCAATGAACTTCCCACTGCCTAATTTCCCACCTACAGATGTGTAAAGGTCATTCCAGTCGGCTGATATTTCATCCCAGATAGGTATTGAAGATTCGAACATTTCAAAATATTCTCGATCGTTTTCTATCATGCACATGCACATGTTTCTAATCATTGTGCCAACCCTTTTGGATCTTGGATTTTTTGATTCTGAAAATTTTTTGGATAAAAGGTTTGCTCCTGTTAATAGATACAATGCTACCGGAGATTTAGTGTCCATGAACCCCGGCCATTCTGTGGGTTTGTTTGTGTTATTTCTTATCATAATTTACTCAAAAATAATGGGAACTTTCGGTAATAAAAAATTTTTTTCTAATTTCCCATTAATTAAAAAGACTGCACACAAAAAAGCCCAGGTAGCCCCGTGCTCCTAAGCTTCTTTGTGGAATTAGTAAATAAGGATGGAGAGATGAAATGTTTTTTTGTATATGACTAATAAAATTAAAGACATTCCAAGGTTTTGACCCTTCTCTCCATATCCTTACCTCAATTATAATGTTATTTCCTTTAAATAAAAAAATTATTTTCAAATTTTCAAATATATAGCTTAAGTGAAACACTTAAAGACATATCAATTGTTTGAATCCAGAATTGGTCTAACCAAGAGTCAGGAGAATTTCTTAAACCGGTACACCAAGGGCACTTGGACTTATAATCCTGCTACTGGACTGGTGGATGTGAAAGGTGGTTTTGATTGCTCTGATCGGGGACTGGAAGACTTTAAAGGAGTTAAGTTTGGCAAGGTCAGTGGGGATTTCGGTTGTTCGGGCAACGAACTCACAAGCCTGGAAGGAGCACCACAGGAGGTGGATGGGGATTTCGGTTGTTCGGGCAACGAACTCACAAGCCTGAAAGGAGGACCACAAAAGGTGGGTGGGGATTTCTCTTGTTCGTACAACCAACTCACAAGCCTAAAAGGAGCACCACAGGAGGTGGGTGGGGATTTCGATTGTAGGTACAACGAACTCACAAGCCTAGCAGGAGCACCACAGGAGGTGGGTGGGGAATTCGAGTGTTCGGGGAACAACCTCACAAGCCTAGCAGGAAGACCACAAGAGGTGGGTGGGCATTTCTCGTGTCATAATAACAACCTCACAAGTCTGGAAGGAGCACCACAAAATGTGAGTGGGGATTTCAATTGTCTGAACAACCAACTCACATCCCTGAAGGGAGCACCACAAAAGGTGAGTGGGGATTTCAGATGTCAGCAAAACCAACTTACAAGTCTGGAGGGAGCACCACAAGAGGTTGGTGGGGAATTCGGTTGTAGTGACAACCAACTCACAAGCCTTGCAGGAGCACCACAAGAGGTGAGTGGGGAATTCGGTTGTAGTGACAACCAACTCACAAGCCTTGCAGGAGGACCACAGAAGGTGGATGGGGATTTCGATTGTGGGGAAAACAAGCTCACAAGCCTTGCAGGAGCACCACAAGAGGTTGGTGGGGAATTCGGTTGTAGTGACAACCAACTCACAAGCCTTGTAGGAGCACCACAAGAGGTTGGTGGGGATTTCGGTTGTTATAACAACCAACTCACAAGCCTTGCAGGAGCACCACAGAAGGTGGATGGGGATTTCGATTGTGGGAAAAACAAGCTCACAAGCCTTGCAGGAGCACCACAAGAGGTGAGTGGGGATTTCAAGTGTGATGCATTTGAACTCGAAAGGGAAGAATGGAACCCTAAGGGTTGGTTAAGGGTGCTGGAGGAAGGAAGTCCAGAAGCACAGAAGCTTATCTTGATCCTTCTTCCTGCTGAGGAACTCAATAAAGAAATTGCTAAGGATCCTGCAGGCATGATAATGAAGCTTAAGGACATCTGGAACGATGATGGCTTTAGAGAAACAAGAGCCAAGCTTGTCTGGCCTAAAGGGTATGAAGAAGAAGCAGATCTGGTTGGAGATCTAGATGATGTAGGGTTTTAAATTTTAAATTATGAAGCACTTAAAGACATATCAATTGTTTGAATCCAGAATTGGTCTGACCAAGAGACAGGAAGCATTCTTAAACCGGTACACCAGTGGAACCTGGTCTTATAATCCTGCTACCGGACTAGTGGATGTGGAAGGTGATTTTGATTGTTCTGAAAAAGGAGCTAAGACCCTTAGGGGAGTTAAGTTTGGCAAGATCAGTGGGGATTTCTATTGTTTCCGTAACAATCTCACAAGTCTGGAAGGAGCACCACAAGAGGTGGGTGGGGGTTTCTCTTGTTCGGGCAATAACCTCACAAGCCTTGAAGGAGGACCACAAAAGGTGGGTGGGCCCTTCCGTTGTTCGGGCAACAAGCTCACAAGCCTAGCAGGAGCACCACAAGAGGTGGGTGGGGATTTCAATTGTTCGTCGAACAAACTTACAAGTCTTGAAGGAGCACCACAAGTGGTGGGTGGGAATTTCTCTTGTTGGGGCAACGGCAACAACCTCACAAGTCTTGAAGGAGCACCACAAGAGGTGAGTGGGGATTTCAAGTGTGATGCATTTGAACTCGAAAGTTTTAACCTTAAGGGCTGGTTAAAGGTGATGAAGAAGGGAAGTCCAGAGGCGCAGAAACTTATCTTGACCATTTTCTCTGCTAAGGAACTCAATAAAGAAATCCAAAAAGATCCTGCAGGCATGATAATGAAGCTTAAAGAAGTTTGGAACGATGAGAACTTTAAAGAAATCAGAGACAAGCTTGTCTTACCTAAAGGTTATCAAGATGATATGGATCTTGTTGGAGATCTAGATGATGTAGGGTTTTAAATCACCTATCTCTAGTTCTCAAGAATTAATTCTGGTGCATTGCTATTAATAGAATCCTCCACTCTATCAAACCATTTTTCTTCCATTGTCATGGCACATATGATAGAGAGGTAAAATTTATAAACAATGCTCATTCTTTCAAGCTCTTCCTCAGAAAATTGAGTGCTTTCCTCAAGATAAACTGTATCCCTTAGTCCATGTGCTATTTGCTGCAGTTGCATAAAAGCTTCTGGGTTGTATTGGCGGGTTACGTTTTTTAACATCTCTGAATTCTGGATTTTTACTTTTTCCCCTGTGCCTATTTCTCCTCCACCAGCAAGATAAAGGGAATCCCATTCTTTTTCCATTTCCTTTCTGAAGGTCATCTGACTCACGTGCATATTAAAATATGCTCTTTCGTTTTCTGCCATTGCGCCAGCTAAATTTTTAAGCATAACTCCAACTCTTACAGAACGTTCGCTTTTTGCTTTTAAGAAGCCATTTGCTAGGTCTAAAGTTGTTTCAATAACAAGACCCCCATCATTTTCTGGGTATCCTGGCCATTGTCTTTGGTTAGAATCCATATTTTTGTTTTTATAATATTAGCAAACATACTCATTTAATATTGGATAAAAAAATTACACACCAGAAAAGTTAGAATTGTTGCTTAAAAT
>Ga0255751_10006336_pt1 | contig 10435 bp, 5 predicted proteins | sample 071ome_20_FD_179951 | JGI IMG/M metagenome (GOLD analysis project Ga0255751, IMG submission 179951) | Coastal salt marsh microbial communities from the Groves Creek Marsh, Skidaway Island, Georgia - 071412BT metaG (version 2) | ecosystem: Environmental > Aquatic > Marine > Intertidal zone > Salt...
TCTTCCCGATGGAACTAAAAAACATCGCAAAAACAATCAAGCGACCGACTGCGTACAAAACTAAACCTACGCTGTGCACTTCTAACTCTATATTTGTTCCTCCCAACTCTAACACGAAAAAACTTGAACCGACTGCAATCGACGCAAATGCCATGGTTACCCCTAATCCAAACGTATCCGCCACCATCCCTCCAACTGGCGCAAAAAACGCCGCTAAACCATACACCATCGCAAATGCATTCGTCATCGTCCCATCATCGTCTCCTAATCTTTCTAAATGCCACCCGATGCTCCCGACGTAATATTGAAACGGCGTCACGAGTACTGTAAACCACAACACCAAGCCGATGTACTCCTTCGTCCGCATTTGCTCTTTGCCACTCAAATGCACCGTCACCGTCCCATCGATCGGGTCCACAACATTTTCTGCACTCTCTGTCGCTTTCTTATCTTTCTCGCTCACGAAACTTGCCGATTTCGGCAACGTCCAAAAAGCCAACGCGAGCATGCACCCAACCGCTCCCGCGAAGACGCCGCCGTACGCCACCGTCAACTCGCCTTTCTCGCTCGTTTTTTTTGCAATGCCAACCAACACCGCGTATACTACCCCACTCACTTGAAACGCACCGCTCAACCCAGACATGAATAACGCTGAATTTTTCGGAAATAACTGCGCCACCGGTTGCACGCACAACTGCGCTCCAGAACCGAGTCCAAGTAAGAACAAGTTCACGCCCAAGGCGTATTCGTTCGATACGGATTGAAACGCGATACCAAACGCCCCGCAAATCACACACACGAATGAAACTTGCGCGATTAATCTCGTGCCAAATCTATCGCGTAAAATCCCAAAAATTAATCTCCCGCCTTGGACGGACCAGGCGCCGGCGGTGTAGGCGGCGCCGAGCTTTTTCTCGGGAATCGTAGTTCCCAGATGGAGTAATTGTCTGCGCAAAGCCGGGTAGCCGTAAATGGTGCCACCTACGAGAGAGGTGGTGAGGAAACAGTAGAGGTACAGAAGAAGATTTTTAGTGCGCGCATTCTTTACCTCCTCTTCCTCCTCGTTCGAGGGGGAGAGGGACGGCATCGTTATTCGCGAGTGTTTCGTTTTGTTGTGAGTTGTGACTTGTGGTGTACTTATGACGTTTCCATTTCGCACACAAAAAAGATATTTGGAAGCTGTGCATAAAAATGATAAATCTTTACAAACTCTGTTTTACATCAATTCTGCGTCCTAGCTAACTGTGTCTATTCGCGGGCTTCTTTTTCTTATTGCTAGTATTGGTATTGGCGTTATCATCTAAAGCTGCTTGAACTTGCCTTCCGCTTTTCGTCGTCGCGTGTTTCGCCGGCGGCGGCGTTTCCGCAACCACCTCTTCGAGTTCCTGTTTCCGGCGACCGCTACCAGAGGCAGGGGTGAACTTAGGCCGGCGGTTGCTTTGAAGAGGAGTTTGTTCAATCACGAACGACTCGTTGTTGTTCACGTCCATAATACCAGCACCAATGGATGGAGGACGAGATCTTCGGCGCGCGCCTCCCGCTCTTCCTCCTCCGCTCGTCTGCATGGGCGTGCTTTCGACGATGTTGTGCGTGTCTGGAACTCTTCTCGGTGTACTGTCTATGCCACCACCAAATTGCCCCGATAAAGGCGTGCTTTGTACAGTGACTCGAGAGATGTTGCCTTTTTTCGAAGGCGGCAAAGGCGTCTGCAACGGCTGTTGAGAAAACGAGTGCGTCAACTGTCGAGGCTTTATGCCGACGTTACGAGAGGCGCCGATGACGGTACCATCCGTATCCCTTGCAAACCTGTTCTTTGGAACGGTGTTCAACCCCCCAATCATCGCATTTGCGTGAATGTGCGGATTTATGTTATTTACACCGTATTTGTTACTGTTTTGCAAACGAGACGCCACGTTTTGACGCCGTTGCTTCTCTCTCGCAGCTTTTGTTCTCGGCGAAAGCGGTTTCTGCTCGATGACGCGCGTTTGATTTGAGCGTACCGAGTTGAGAACTTTTTTTCGATCATCTTGTTGCTGAAATGCCGATGAAGCGGATGAGGTCGACGGTTGCACCTTTTGTACAAGCGCTAAAGCTGTGGTGCTGTTCACATTCGCTTGACCACCACCACTGCCACCCAACTTTCTTGGTGACCGACGGAGACCGACTGTTTCTTGCTGTTCCGTCGGAGCTTTCTTCTTCTTTGGCGGCGGCGAAAACGGAACGAGATTACTTTTTTTCGCAGCGGCGCTTTGATCTTCTTTACCATTGAGATTATTCTTCCCCAAGGTGAGTTGGTATCGTGAAGTTAATTTCGTCGAAACGTTCAGATCGTGCGCTATCATGGCAATGCACTCCGGGCAGAACTTACCATAATATGGTTCCACGTCGGATTCAAGAAGATTTTTTGTACCTTCCTCGAGTCCAAGAACGAAGAATATTTCCTTGACGAGCTTTGTGACCGCCTTTGCCGTTTCCTTCGCGGAAACAGAGTCTTCTTTGATTTCTTGCTGCTTCCGAGATGTCTTTTTCGTCCCGGATGCGCTGTTAGTGCCCGGTTTCATATTCGCAATGAACGGGTTCTCGTCGCCTTTAATCGAGCGCATGGCATGCAAAGTAAGCTTCAAATGAATCTGTATGAGATATTCTCGTCTCTTCAATCCTTTGTTTTCTTGCGACTTCATAGATCCAGTGAATTTCTTTTTCAATTCCTTTCGATCCAAACACAAAGTTTCCTTTGATTCCCTTAAAATTTCGCCCCACGCTTTACTGTTGCTCGTCTGGTCTACAACGCATCGGCGTTTTGCCAGCGAAACCGCGAGTCTTTTGACAATATTTCTAGAAAACGCTCCTAAATCTGGATCTCTAGCGTCGTTTGGTTTCGTGCACTTGTTTTCGATGAACTCATCGTACGCCCTTTTCGCAGAGATAAAACAATCCGGCTCTGGACCAACCGTCCAAAGTTCAATTTTCGTATCCTTCTTCTTACTTGCCGGGGTGGTGTGCGTGCTCTTCGCAACTTTTCGAGCTGGACTTTTGAACGTTTTCTTCGGCGAAAACACAACATCGTCTTCGTCTTCAAAGTTAACCGTCGTTGCGCCTCGGGTGGTAGTTTGTTGACGTTTCTTTCTATCCGACCTCGAGGGCGAGAGAAGGCCCGGACCGCCGTTTGGAGTGCCGACACTTCTTCTCTTCCGTTTCATTGATGATGGCGGGCTTTTTGGTAAATCAAACGCGTTGGATTGATCGCGCACACGCGTAAACTTTTCCGGCGAACGCGGGTCCTCGTAGTCAACCATACCCTCATCTCCAGCACCCAAGCTTCTCTTTGATGTCGATATAAACTCGTTCTCGAATCGCGCGTCGAGCGCGTTTTTTAGAGGAAGTGAAGTTATCGCATCATTCGATCGAAGCACTCCTTTATCCATCTTCGCAGAACGGGAAATGGATGCGAGCAGTCTCATGCCCGCTGTTGCCGTCGCAGCTGCGCCCGTTCCTGAAGAAGTAAAAGAGCGTTTTTCACCGCCCATTTCGACTCCGTACCATTTTTCCAGACGTTCTACAATTGGTACCGAAGCAAGTGTATCTCTTGGCGTGATTCGTTCCGTCAAAGCGGCAAAGGCGCTCGAATAATACTCCTCGGTCGCATCTTCTTCTCTTCCATGATTGGCCATCTCATCCTTTACTCTCGCCTTATCGTCGCCTTCCTCCATCGCGACGTCGTCGAAGTGTTCCTTCGCTTCTTCAAATGTTGTCGACGTCGTGCGTTGTGACGATGGAATATCCAAGGATTGATTGTCTTCCTCGCAGTACTTGGCTAAACTTGTTGTCGTTGTCGTTGTTGTCGTTGTTGCCGTGTGCGTGGTCGTCGTCGTTGGCATTGTCTTTTTAGATCCGCCAATAGTGAGTTGAAAAAGTCTGGAAACATCTTCAAATGCTCGAAGCTTTTTCGTCTCACCGCCTTCGTTGAGCAGACTGAACGCATTTTTCAAAAGTTCTAGACTGTAACGATACTTTTGCTCTTCCTGTTGCTGTTCCAGAACGTCTCGCACGCCCTCTTTGCTTATTTCTTGAAAGATTTCACTCTCGTCCGCAAACGCAGGCGTTAAACTAAACGCCGTACGCGTCAATGGTTTCAGCACTGCTACTATTCTCTTCTCTTCTTTATCTTCTATGACGCCGTATTCTTCTTCGGAATCTGCGATTATTTCACATGTGGCGTACGCGTTTTTAACGCCCAGCGCGAGGAGTAATCCTTCACCGTTTCCATCGTTGACGTTGAATATCGTCGTTTTAGCGTAATCTAAACTCGAGAACGATACCGCGTCACGATCAAGGCACGCTTTGATGATGATTTTTTTCACGCCGGTGTTATGATGATTCTCGGAAGAAGAAGACGCCGTGGTCAGAGAAATTTCGCGACCGTCGCTAGATTGAACGAAAATTTCAGTCCTTCTCATCTCCTTAGTCTCTCTCCTCGTCGCTGACGGCGCTGGAGGATCGCTCTTTTTCACGTCGGTATCCGTCGATAAGAAATCATTCAAAAGCCAACACGATGGAACACTTAGGATAGCCGATGTCACCGCGTCCGCGCGAGCCGCGCACCCTCCGAATCGTTCGCGAAACAACGCGACGTATTCTCGTACGTCACTGTTATCGCCATCGTTTGAAACAGAATAACTCGATGCAAGTCGTAGACAGTGCGCCCGAATATTCTCGCGTTTCAATTGCACCTCAACGCCACGGAAATTGGCAAAGACTTCTTGATCAATTTTATATTCTTTGCATCTCTCTGAATGCGCATTCATGTCTACAAAATCGTCGTTCTCGCCATCCATGTTTGCTAAAACGATGAGCATTGAATATTTCTTCTTCTGCGCTTCTTCCTCGTCCGAGTCTTCGTCATCGTCGTCGTCGTCCTCATCCTCGTCACTCTCTGCAATACCACCAATGACATCGTCTCTTTCTTCAGCATCATCATCCGACCCGCTCGTTTCTACATCGCTATTATAGTACTCATCCGAGAGTGCGCTCGTGACGAAAGCGTCAACCTCTTCCTCCTCCTCGCCGTCCTCCAACTCCTCGTTTTCCTCTTCTTCATCCGGTTTCTCCATGTCCGCCAACGCTTGCATCACGTGCTTCGCCAAGTTCCCGAATCGCTCCCGTTTCCGTCTCCTCCGCATTTCACCGCTCCTATTTTCTACGCTAACATTGCTCAACATCTTCTCGTTGTCGCTCTCGTCTAGAATCTCCGTCAACTTTTCGTACACGCGCAAAAACCGTTTCGCGTTCTCCGCCGTGATCGATCGGAAATGTTCAATCGCCGCAGACGACGCGGATATCCCCTTTGTTTTCTTCTTCGTTTGACCTCCTCGTCTGCGTTTTTTCCCCGCGCCGCCGCCGAAACTCGCATTCGTCGTGGCAGTCGTCAAACTCGTCGTCGCGTTTTCTTCCTCCTCCTCTTCTTTTTGCAGCTGCGAAATCGCTCGTCTCACGAACGCATCCATCTGCGAAGGCGTCTTCGTCGCGTCGTAAAACCGCGCGCAAAACTTGGTCGTCTTCGGTTTTATCGCCGCCCAACAACTTTTCCGCTCGTTCTTTTCCTCGCCATCGCCGTCGTTTCTTCGCCTTCTCTTCTTCCCATCTCCAGAGAAGAAGAAGAAATAATCGACGCCAAATCTTGGCGCCAAAATGCGCTTGACGAACAGTTTCACCATCGACGACGTCGACGCACCTCTCGCTTTCGAGGAAACGTCGACGAGGAGAGAGATGCGCTCGGGAGGTTTGGAAAAACGACGGGTGGTGCGAGAAGAGGCGGGAGATGAATTTGAGCCGCGCTTCATGGGGACCTTCTGCTTCAAAGTGCGCGAAGGAAGCGCTTTGTCTGACGACATTTTTGAATTTTCAGAAGAGTGAGTGCACACGCTTTGCAAAAAGAACGGAAGTGCGCACAAAGCGAGCGAGCGTATACTACGTTTACGATAAGGTGCGGATGAAAACGCAAATCTCTCACTCTCACTCTCTCTCTCTCGGAAGTATCAGGTATTACAAATGTGTATGCATTTCTCTCGCTACTTGTTTTGTTCCATCTCTTTGTGCTTTGGCTGAAGATATATGCGCGCCGCGTATTTTCGTGTGTGAAAGAGTCTCTCTGCTCTGAAATTTCTCTGTTTATCTGACCATTTGGCGCCTGCGACTTGACGTGAAGTCGAGTTTATACCATTGGTCGTCACGCGTCGGAAATCAGAGAAGAAGACTCTTTCACTCTCGCTGCTCTCGCGCTTTTTCGCGATCTTTTTTTAAAGAAAGCATTACTTCTTCGGGGGTGCTTGACTTCCTTTCCCGTTCGGGAATCGCGTCGGGGAGGAAGATTTTTTTTGTTGGGATTTTGCCGCGTTGGTGTTCGCGTTCGCCGTGCGGGACATCTTGATGCCAGACCAGACGCCGGTGCCTTGCATGGAATCGGTGGCACCGACGGCGTAGGCGATGCCGTCCGCGGCTGTTTTTATGGATCAGAAAATAGGCATGGTGTGTTGTGTGAAAATGGAGAAAATGTGTTGGATAGAATCTGACGTCACGAACGAGTGGCTGAAACCGCGAAACGTCGTCGTCGTCGGGCGAGAGATATGGCGCTCGTCGTCGAACCGGAAGAACCGCGAGAATTTATTTCCCGCGCGTTGTTTCACCATTTCAATACTGCGATGCACTTTAGATGAGCTTATATTTGTGTATATTTATGTATACACGCGCACACATACACGCACGTGAACATTAAATAGTCGTCGACGTCTCGCGAAAAGAGTTACACGTCTATGATTACGTCCTCTCTCTCCCAAGCCGCGTCGTTCGCGCCGGATGCTCCTTCTTCCGGCAGTCAGAGGACGGCGACTAATTCGACGTCAAATTTCAACGTCGCGTTCCCGGGAATGACCCCACCGGCACCTCTCGCACCGTAACCTAACTCCGGCGGTATGATTAACACTCGCTTACCTCCCACTTTCATGCCTTCGACGCCTTCGGCGCCGAGGATGCCGTCGTCCCAGCCTTGAATAACTTGATGGACGCCGACTTTAAATTTCAGCGGACTCCCTCGCTCGTACGAACTATCAAACGTCCTCCCATTCGTAAGTCTCCCAGTATAGTGTGCCTGAATAGTTTGCCCTTTCGTCGGCGACGCTCCCGCGCCGACCACCACGTCCGCGTATTTCAACCCGCTCGGCGCTTCAATCAGTTTCTCCTCGTCGTATTGAAACTCGGGAAGCTTCGCCTCCGCCGACGACGCCGTGGCGTGGAAAAACGCCGTCGACGCCAACAAAGTCGCGCCACCAGTCACGAGCGCGCGTCTCGTCCCGTCGTTCTGGCGACCGTCCCCGTTCTCGCGTTCCAAAGATGATGAAGCAGAAGAAGCGGAAGGAGGAGAAAACAGCGCAAACCTTCTTCGCTCGTTCCGACTCGTCGTCGTCATCGTTCTTCTCGCGTTACCAGCGAAAAAAGAAGAAGAAGAAGGAGAAGAAGAAGAAGAAGAAAACCGCGCCTTGTTGGCGGTCATTCTCAGCGCGGTAGTTCTTGTCATCGTCGTCGTCGTCGTCGTCGTCGTCATGTGTATTTTCCTCGCTCTCGAGGTCGTTATTTTTATCTCTCGACGGCGAGAGATTTGCCTTTTTCCCGACGACGACGCGTATTTAGGGTTTAGAAAGTTTAGGGTTTTTGTGTGTTTCGGGAAAATGAGAGAGAAAAGAGTCACACGAACGCGCACTAATAAAACACAGAGAGAGAGAGAGAGAGAAGAACGCATCGTCACACTCATGTCGAGTAACGGCGGCGGAGATTTTTCGTTGCTGGACGACCCTTCTTCTTCTTCGCGTTATTATTATTATTACGACGACGGGGCAGCGACAGCAGCGGAAGCGCGTTGGCGCCGCGATGCCACCACGGATTCGTCCGCGGGAGGAGGAGGAGAGAATGCGAACAACGGATTAGACGCGTTCGCGGAAGTCTTCGACGCGTCCACGTCTCAACTTTCCAAAACGTTCCAATCGTTCGATTCGGCGTTGAATTGGACGAATAATCCGTTGCGGTTCGTGTTTGCGACGTTTACGGTGTGCGCGACGATCACGTGGTTTGGATACGCCGGCGATAACATGCACTTGCACCGGCAGGCGGGGAGTTTAGCGCACTGCGGCGGGTTGACGAGGGAGATGACGTGGAAGAGCGGGGTGATTTGTGGAGGCGCGAGAGATACGGTTGGCGGCGCGGTGTTGCTGTGCTATCGTTTGATGTGTTTTATTTTGTGCGTGATGTATTGTTACTACGAGAACGTCGCGTGGTTTCTCGCGGTGCTCGGCCGCGCGCCGAACGAGTTGGAAGCGTATGCGGAGTATTACGAGTGGACGGTTTTAGTGCTCGCGGCGTTTTTTGGGTTCGCGACGGTGGCGAGTTTTAAGGGCGTGTTTGGATATTACACGAGAGAGGAGTCGATGAGATACGTGGGGCATTCTGGGAAGACGAACAGACTCGGGCATTGGGTAGTGACGTTGTACTCCACGGCGTTTACGCTGGCGTTGGCGTTGGACTCGTACGAGTGGGCGAGGATGATTTTCTTGCCCAGATGTGCCGCAGACGACGATCAGGGAAAGTTAGAAACTCTGCTCGATCCAAAAGCTAGGGAGTGTTACTTAAACGAGCGATATTATTTCGCGTACGGGATCAACTTGATTCTGTTGTTCGGCGAGGCGTGTTTAGGCCGGTTGACGTTTCCAAAGTGTTACTTAGGCGCGCCAATTTTTGCGTGTTGTTTGTACGTGTTAGTCGTAGACGTCATGCACGCGTACTTTGGAATGCAATGGCCGACGGAGGCAATCAATGTCATGCGATGGCAGGCGTGTTTTAACGTCAACGCCATCTTTTTCGGCGTGTTTTTCGTGCACTTCATTTTAGTTTGGACGTTGGGGAAAACGAAACGATACTTTGCGAAGGTTTTGTTCGACGATTTCGACGAGAGGACGCCATTGTTTATGTAGATGATAATTAGCACACCCATAGAGCGCATTTAGACAGAGAGACTGAGCGAGCGAGCGAGCGAGCGAGCGAGCACACGTGTATATATAAGAGATGTACTATGTATTGTATTCAATTTTTCTTTCTCTTTAATAAAGAACCGCCGCCCAACACTTTGCCTCTTTGATTTAACATGTACGAAAACAAAAGCGGCCACACCGGCATGTAACAACTCATAAACACCCTCATCAACGTCGGTCCGTGTAAACTGATGTTCAACGCGTTCGGCATTTGCAACACGTCCAAATTCTTCGATTTCCCCAACGGCCCGATGCTCGCGTGCGCCAACGCCAACTCGCTCGCCACGCCGAGCGGGTACAAGACCAAAAACAACGAATACCTCAACCACACCAAAAGTTTCGGAGGTCCGCTCTTCGGCGTTAACAGTTTAAAGAAATAAAACAAGTATCGAACAACCTCGGTGATCCCCCAGGCGATGCACAGCGTTTTCACGTTCACTTCCATCTTAAACGGCGCCTCGAACGCTCCTTTCTCAGACCCAACGACCGCTTTTACCAACGCGCCAACCAAATCCAAATTCGCCTCTCTCGTTTCCGGCGTCAACACCAACACCGCCCACACCGTCCAAATCCTCGAAAACACCTGAAAAAACGTCAGCATCACCGGCGATTTCACGATGCCGAGAAACGCGTGTAAAATCTCCAAAACCGCCGCCGTTTGCGCGTAGATGAGAATCGGATTCGTCCTCTCGTACACTCGCTTCGGATTCGATTCTCGGAACGTTTCCACCGTCACGTGCAGCCACGCGAGCGCGAGAGAGAGGTTGTACGAGAGCAAGTAGAGCTTTGTCATCATCGACGACGACGACGACGCTTTTTTACCCGCCATTTTTCGTTGTTGTTATTATTAGTCTTGTTGTTGTTGTTAAAAGAGAGAGAGAGCACAGCGGCGAGCTTTTTGTTGCGCTTCTTTGCTCTTTGTTGTTGTTCCGTCTGACTTGTTTTTTTGATGCCTTGTGCAACCCGAATGTGTTCCCTACTCTCTCTTTGAGCTTTTTCCGAGAGCTTGCGTGTCAATTTTTTTCGTGAGAGAGTGCTCACGTCATCCATTTTTTTCCCAAACCTTCTTCTTCTTCTTCTTCTTTCATCTTTCTTCCCGAAACGTCGTCATCTGTAATCTTTACAAAAAAAGGCACCAGACAGACACACACACACACAGAGGCAGGCGAATTTATTCATTCCCTCTCTCTCTATCTCTCTCTGCTGTTGCTGTTGCACATCTCTCTGCTCTCGCTCTCTTATATGCGCGCGGCTGCTTTTCGCGCACTCTTGCGTAGTTGTTCATCCCCCGGTCAACAAAAAAGTTCAATCGCGATTCGTTCGACGAACAACGCGTTGCTCAAACGACGAACGACCAACGA
>Ga0255751_10006338_pt1 | contig 10433 bp, 4 predicted proteins | sample 071ome_20_FD_179951 | JGI IMG/M metagenome (GOLD analysis project Ga0255751, IMG submission 179951) | Coastal salt marsh microbial communities from the Groves Creek Marsh, Skidaway Island, Georgia - 071412BT metaG (version 2) | ecosystem: Environmental > Aquatic > Marine > Intertidal zone > Salt...
GGTTGTGCTGCTACATCACTTCCTGGTGAAGCTGTATCTCCGGCAATAATACTTGCACGGCCGCCTCCACCTTGAGCAGCAGCAGTCCACGGTGAACCTGAATTTGCACCACCGCCTGAACCTCCACCAGCATAGTAAACTGAAGTTGTGCCGTCTGCAATTGTGTATGCTTTACCGATACCACCTATGCCGCCAGCGCCTGGGGCAGGATTACCACCACAGGTTCCATCTGCGCCAGCACCACCAGCACCTCCACCGCCACCGCCTCCGGTGTTTGATGGAGCAGGTGAACCTCCACCTGCGTTTCCAAATCCGTATGTACCTGAATCTCCTGGTTGTGTTGGTTGAGTAGCGCCACCTCCAGTATTAGCGTTACCAGGGCTCCCTTGGTCAGCAGCACCACCGCCGGAACCACCAGAACCACCTTGGCCATTATTTCCTGGACCATTTACTCCACCACCAGCACCACCGCCTTTAGCAGTCAATGTACCAAATACTGAATCTTGTCCTACTGTTCCATTTGAACCGCTTTCTGGACCTGTTGTGCTTCCAGCACTACCACCACATCCAACTGTGACTGTAACTGTGCCGCCTGGAGTTACCGGGAATGCTGGTCTATAAATTAAACCTCCGGCACCACCACCTCCTGAACCACCAGCTGAACCTGAAGCTACACAGCCAGCACCACCGCCGCCACCGCCTCCGGCAACGACCAATACATTTACTGCTGTTACACCACTTGGTACTGAGAAAGTACCAGATGAATTAAATGTTTCTATAGCAGGAGCATTTACTGTGATTGAAAATTGTCTATCTGCTATGTTAGAATTTGCATCAGCAGCTCTAACTGTAAATGTTGAAGTTGTATTTGAACCTACAGCGCTAAAACCTGAAATTGTAGCTGTACCATCACCATTATCTACTAAAGTAGAACCTGCTGGTAATGTGCCTGAAACTAAAGTTGTGTTAATTGTTAATGCACCTGATTCGGGGTCTGTTGCTTCAATTGTAAATGAAGCGGAACCTCTACCAGTATCAGAAACAGTTCCTAATGAACCTGAAGATGTAACCCAAGCTGGTTGAGCATCTATTGTGATAGCATCTGTTGATGTGGCTGATAAACCATTACCGTTTGTAATAACGACATCAAACGGTTCATTTGCATTTGTTAAATTTGCTGTATTTTTTGCAACTGTACCTGTTAATTGTGTTGCACTATCTCTAGTAACTGTGTCTATTGCAATGTCTGTACCACCATCAGTAACTAACTTAAATGTAGCAGCTGTATCAAAATCTGTGCCTGCAATTACAATTGTGTAATTACCTGTACCGTCACCTGTTAATAGATTTGAAGGTGTTGCACTTGAAAAAATTGGTTGCAAAGCGTCAAAGGCAGTTTTAGTAATTTTCTTTAATACACCTGCTGATGTATCGTAAATTAAAAGAACATCATTTCCTTGTACATTACCAACAGTAATTTCATCTTTGCCTGTAATAAGAGTTTCATTTGGTGTAACATTTGAAGCTGCGATTCTTTTTAATGTGCCAGCTGATGTATCATGTATTAAATATTCATCACCATCTGCGGCTTGTTCTGCTAATTCTGTTTGACCTGTAATTGCATCAACATTTAATTTACCAGATGTGACAGCGTTATCGCCAACGGAAGAAAATTCGCCTTGTACTGTGCCTGGATTTAAAACTGTGATTGTAGAACTATCTGCTGGTGCTGATGTAAAAGTAATTCTTTTATATTCATTTGAACCATCTACACCTAATGTATAATCTGTGCCAGGAATTTGTCGAGTAGAACCTACAAAAACTTGTAAATCATTTTGGCCGGCTTCTGCAATTGCAAATTGCATATCAAAAGCGACTGTAGAACCATCACCTGTAAAAGTGTCTTTGTCGGTAAATGTTCTAAAAGCTGTACCTGGTTTATTTGCAATATAAGGCATTCTTTATAACTCTCTCTTAACTATATTTATTATACATCTTCAAGTACAGATAGTGTAGCATCTAAAGAAGTTGCTGTTCCACAACTTACTCTAATTACATCTCCTGTAGTACCATTATTTTGTAATACAATCTTGTTACCTGCCATAACTTCTAATGCTGAACCAGCAGGAACCGTTGCGTCTTTTACAATGTAAGTATCTGTTCCATCGTAACCATCTAAAAATATGCTAGCTGTAACACCTGTAGTTGTTTTATTTGCTAAAGTGATACCGATAACGATACTTTCTAAGGCAGATGAACCAGCACCAGCAGGAGTAGTGTACAATGCGTCTGCACTAGCGCCTGTGCTAGTTGTTGCACTACTGACTTGAAATCTTTTAAAATCGTTTGCCATTTTGGTCTCTTCCTATTATTTATACTTCTATTTATACTATTTATAATATTATCCTAAAGCAATTGACTGAGCAATTGCAAAAGGTCGAGTAGCCACTCTCACAGAATTTTCTGTAATTATAGCACTTTCAGTTGTTCCAGTAGCCGTGATATTTACAGCACTTGAAATTGACCCACTATTAATAGATAAAGTGCCATCTGTTATAGTGGTTGACGAAACACTTGTCAAACCTGATATTGAACTATTTAGTGCTACTGTCAAAGTATCAGTTGCTGATACTGTAGCAGTTATGTTCGAACCTGATGAAATTCTGAATACATCACCTGAATTAACTTGTTGAGTTGTGGATGTATCGTCAGCAATAGTAAAGGCTGTTGTTACTGCACTATTAATTTCATTGATAGCCGCAACAATATCGGAAGTATCAGTAGTATTTAAACCACTAATATCACCAACATCTGTTCCTAAAGAATTAAAGGTCGTTCTAAATTCTTCAAGTGTATTTGTTACTGCTACGCTTCTGATTGCCATTACTTGTTACCTAAGTCCTTTAATAATTTTTTAATTTCTAATAATTCTTGCTTTAAATTATTTATCTCTTTACAAGCATTTCTTATCTGGTCACCTTGTTCTTCTCTTGCTTTTATTCTATATTTTATCATTTTATATTCTTCATATTGCGTTCTATTAGTATTAATAACACCATTAGAGTTGTTATCTCTTTTTAATCCAGGATATTCTTGTATCTTTAATAATGCCATTTTAACTGTACGCTATAACTCTTAAATCTTTTAATTTTGGTATGAATACTGTATTTGATGATTTCATCACAATTTTTAATTGTAAATTTTTAAATTCTGTAATATCGTTTACATTAATTGTTCTTTCAGAAAATACATCAATAGCATCTTTTGTCGTTACTGCAAATCCAGTATTTGTGAATTTCAATTTGTTTAAATCAGCTTCATCATCCCACGCTCTGTAATAAACATCTACTTGTGTATTTTGTGGAATGTTTGCATCAAATAATATTCTTAAATTATCAGCAGATGTATCTAATACAAGTGTTCTTGTAACATAATTTGCTAAATTAGTTGAACCTGTTGGTGCATAATCATCAACAAAACTATCGTATTGTTTGATTGCCCAATTTAAACTATCTTTTCTAACACCCATAACACCTGAACTTACTGTTTCTGTAGCATTTGCGCCAAGTGTAATTGAACTAGCATCTACAGCTGTTACTGTTCCTATAACTTTCTTCTCTAATCTTTCAGCAGAACCACCATCTGGAGTGACAACTTCATAAACAGTTGTAGAAATAATTTTATCTCCTACATCTATTCGACTTGTATTGTCAACTGAACTATTAATGGTTGTACTTCCTGTACTTGATGTGTGAGTACCATTTAAATTAAATTCATACCAATCATTTACAACATCTAAGTAAATTGTATTTGTTGTAGGTAAATCTGCAAAAGCGCTACCTAATGTAACTGTCACTTTATTACCATCTGAAGATTCAGCATAGTGAGTATTATCTGAAACTTCTTGTACATCATCAATTGCATATGTGCCATTGATTTTACTTGCTAATACACCTTCAATTTTTAAGTTTGCACCTATTTGAGCATTTGCTAAAATATTATCAGCTGCATCAATCCAGGCTACTAATTGGCCATTACCGTCTGAGTTTTCTGAAATTTGAATAACACTTCTACCAATAATTTTAAATGCAGCTCCTGTTTGAGCTGATAAACCATTAGCTGTTAATTCTAATGATGTGTCATTTGTAATTGAATCTACAACACCAATTGCTGTATCACCTACTCTAATTGTATCACCAACTTTGACTTCGGTTTCAAAAGATGTTCCTGAACCTGTTACTGTTGTTGTGCCTGTACCTGAAGTAATTGTTCCTGTTCCTGTTATGAAACTATCTGCATCAACAATTGTACCGTCTTCAATTAATACTCTTTCATCTACAACATCAACATTTAAATTAGTTGCTGTTTTATTATCAATTAAATTGGAAACAGCATAAACAGCTGATTTCTGTAAATCAATAACAGGAGATACATTTGTATTTGTAGATGACATCTGAGCACTAAATGTAAGTGTCGGTGTTTTAACCTGTGGAGTTGAACTTAATAAAGTTTCATTTTCATAACTCTTAATAACTTTTCTATTTTTAAAGTCGTAATTTTGATTAGGCACAAAAGGTAAATTGCCTGAAGCTGTGCCTGTTGTATCAGTAGCATTTACAGTATAAGATAGAGATGTATCTGCTAAAACAACATCACTTGTTTTGTAATACATTGTATCCATGTTTAATTGTCTAGTACATCTAACTGTATTGCCACCATAAAAACCTTTAACAAAATCAGAAGTTGCACCTTCTAACAATGAATCTCCGTTTGCATCTGTTGTTTGCAATGTGATTAAGAAAGAATCTTTTGTTAAACCTGTACCTAAAACTGTGTGCGAACCGTTAAGTAAAGTTTCTGGAGCGCCTGTTGTCGAACTACCTGTTCCATATAATCCTTCTAAAACTCCTGAAATTACAACAATATCTCCTGCTGTAAATCCATGATTTCTAGCTTTAACTCTTATACTTGTAGAACTTGTGGTAAATTCAAAAGGATTTGAATCTAATGTAAAAGTTTCTGGTGGTAATGCTTTTAAAGGCACACTTGCTGTTTGTGAAATATCAAAAGTACATTGATTTAATCTAAATTTCATATCTAACAATGGACTTTGTGTAAACTCTTGTGTATTTTGAGAAGCGTATAAAGCGCCTGTTAATGGTTGTTTTGCAATTACATTTGTTGTAATAATATCTGTTTGTCCTAATTCAGAAACAAATAATTGACAGCCTGGTTCATCAACTTTTGCCACAATGGCATAAGTTTCACCATCTCTTAAATAAACAGGTGCATTAAATTTAAAGTTTGTTGCTGTAGCTCCATTTGTAGATGTATTGATTTCATCTATTCTCTTAACTACAGTTGTAAAAGGAATAATTCTACTTGTAGGCACACCATTATCACAAACTCTTAATTCAACGATTACTGGTCGACTACCTGCTTCTGAGAAATACAAATCTAAAGATGATACGAAAACGCCACCAGGAGAATCAATAGTAAATGTTTGTGCTAATGGGTCATGGCCTCCGCCGCCTCCTCCTCGAGGTTGAGGTGGTGGTGGTAAATTTCTAATAAATCTTGTACCGTTTGATGTTCTTCTAATTGACCTTGAAGCAAATACTCTATCTTGTGCAAAATTAATACTACGAGAATTTACTACTGTAGCTTCTTTTTCTAAAGTTAAACCTACTGCGCCATAAATTTTTGTACCAGCACTATCAAATAAATCATCACTATTAGATTGATTATCTGTTAATTTAAATGTTCTTTCACCTGTTCTGAATGTATCAGCAGGAATATTAAACACACCTACAACTTGACCAGCCGTATCTGTTCTTAATATATCACTTGTAGATTTCATTGTTGGTGCTGTTGTTGTGCTTGTGCCGTCATTAATACTTGTAATTGTTGCTGTATTGAAATTATTTCCGCCAGTATCAATCGTACCTGTAATATTTTCACCAATAGCAAATCCATTTTTAATGTTTACTAAGAAAGTATCTACATTATCGGATACAACAGCGTTAGCAGCTGCAACTACACCACTTGCTTGTAATCTTAATAATTTACCACCATCATTTGCTGGATAAGGTGATGTTGAATAAGAGTCAAATTTATCAATAGTAGAACCATCAATATTTTCTAAAGTTAAAGTTGTGCCACTTTTAGCCGTTACTTTAAATGTTTTTAAGTTTAATTGTTTAGAGTGATTACTACCTAAAGTGTTAATTGTAGTAGTAACATTATTTGGTAATTGATTTAAGTTTGATACAATACTAGGGTTAGCTCTATTTGCATCAAAATTATACAGATAAACATGATGACCAGGTAAAATACCGTCAGCACTATTTACAGTTAAAGTGAAACTAGAAGCGCCAGCGTCTGAAGTAATGTTCGTAATTGCTGATACTGTTGTTGCTGTGTGTGTATCATTTTTAATTACATCACCAATAGAAAATGCTTGTTGAATTACACCATTTGCATCTGCTCTTGCTGGGTCATCTGATAAAATAGTACCTTCAGCTGTTTCTAATGTAAAATCTAAATCAGCTGCGCCTGATACCTTTGTTAGATTGAATTTGTCAGCAGGAGTTATATTTGCATTTACATCAATTTGGTCAAAGAAACCATAAACTTTAGTATCTGGTTTTAAATTTCGTGCAATAAAAGTTACAGGTTTATTTCTGATATAAGGAATGTAAGATACATCAACAACTCTATCACCGTAATTAATTGAATTTGTTGAAGTTACAGCTGATGTTCTAATACCATTTCTAGTTGCTGTTCCTGTAAATGTAGTAATAGTATTTTGGAAAATACTTCTACCTCTTTGAAATTGTCCTCCCACATCTCTTGTAGATGAACCTGTCCAGTTATTTTGCCATTCATTCCATTGTGTTCCTGTAACACCTAAAGTATCAGCAATAAATCTAATTGCATCTAAATTATTATCATCTGTGACTGTTAAATCTGGTCTTCTATCAGTTTCTTTCCAGTTATCTCCCTCAGGAAATAAAGATATTTCTGCTCTAAATGCACCAATCTTATATGGGTTAACATCAATAGACCTTGTGGCATATGGATTGAATATAAATGAACTTTCAGAATAAGGTAATGTAATAATATCACCTGTTCTTTGATAATTTTGACTAGCTCTTTGCGTACCTGATTGTAGGTTTTCAGCGACCTCTAATGCGTCTGTAAAGTGCATAGGTCTCAATTCTCTATTTTGATTATCAATAGCAATTCTATAATCTGGATTTTTTACATCACCTACATTGTGGCCTGTAAATTGGTCAACAATAAATCCATTTTTAAATTTATCAAGTCCTGTTAAAGCATCTTTGATTGATAATTGTTCTGTTTCTTTTTCTAATAAACTTAAACTTGAATAATATTCTAAATTAGATATTCTTCTTTCTAAACCACCAATATCTCGCATAGTGTATCTTCTATTATCTCTTTGATTAATAGAAACATCACTAGCTTGTTTTGTATAAGCAGGTAAGAATAGAGTTGCAATTACCATTCCTGATTTAGGATCCGAAGGCTCTTTAGGGTCTTCTGCTGGTGTTCCACCTAATACATTAATTTGTCCTGTGCTGTCAATGAAAACTTTATCAGCTCTAGGTAAATAATTTGCTATTGGTGTATTGAAATCTGAACCAATTTTTGGAATTTGTGGTGAAAAAGCATTTGCACCCTCAATAACTGGTCGGTAATCAATTACATCATGTAAATAAATTTCTTGTGTAGTGCCATCAACCTGAGCAACTCTAAATGCTGGAATATCTTCATAGTTAATTGTTGATAAGTAACTATCAACACTAAAGTAATTACCTGAACCACTATATGCAAAATATTTGTAAGTTACACTTAAAGCACCAGTAATTGCACCAGCACCTTCTTTTAGTGTTAAGCCACCTTTTTGATAATGTGATATTCTTTGACCTGTATCTAAATTAAATCTATCAGTTACATCAACTGAATTTGAAGATGAATAAGCTGAAAAATTGCCAGGTGTCATTGCTACAGAAGTAATACTATAAACATCAGCGTGATTTAACAAAACATTTTTAGCAGTTACATTTTTAGCACCTGTAATTGTGATTGTTGTTGTAGTTAAAGTTTTTGTTTTTTCTCTTGCAGCTAAATTAATCTGTAACACAGTTGTTAATAATGTATAACTTCTGGAAGCAGATAGACCAGATATTGTAACTGTTTTTCTATTTGAATCATCATCAAAAGCAATATCTGAAGCTGTTAAATTTACTACTTGGTTAGTAACATTATCAAATAGTGTGTAGTTATTTAAGTTTTGGTCGCTTAAGAAAAACTCATTTGTATTTGTTAAAGTTGAAGACCAATCACCTGAACCATCAGCTGTGTTTGTAATTACTCTACGAACTTCATGTTGACTTGAAAAGTTTACATCTTGTCCAGATGCACTATCAAATCCTCTTAAACTTTTTGTATTATCTAAGCCTGTTCTGAATAATAAATCCAAATGTTCAGGTTCATAAACTTTTGTATTACCTCTTTCAATAGTTAATGTACCTGTAGCTGTAATTAAAGCTCCAGTCAATTCTCTATCTAAAATTAATGTATTATTATCTGTAATAGAAGCTACATAGCCTACAAAGTTATCGCCTAAAATAACTGCATCACCTACTTTAAAATCTAAAGTAAATGTTGTACCGGTACCTGTAATTGGGTCGCCGCCCGAACTTGTCATTGCACCGTTAGCTGAACCAGTAACGACAACTTTGTCACTTGTCTGTTCTGCGTTAGCGTAAAAATTAATAACGCCTGTTTGTCCAGCATCTGTTACCCATTTTACATCTCTTTCAATACTTTTACCACTATTTAATTTAATATCAAAAAGTGATAATCTGTAAAGAGATGAAGACGAATAGCTTGTGCTATGTAATTGAAAAGAACGAACTCTAGCCGTACCAATTAAACCTGATTTGCTTGCATTTGTTGATGAACCTACAGTCGGCGGTGTATCGTAAACATCTGAACCGTCCCATAAGTAAACAGTTTCAAATGTGTCAATTCCTGGAACACCTCTTACATTATCTACTAATATGTAATTACCAATAGGTGTGCCTACAGGTTGGTCATCTAATCTTGCTACATGGCCATTTTCTACACCGTTAATAGGTCTTGCTCTGTTTAAAGCAATATATTGTGAAATTGTATTTTCAATTTCATATCCTTCGATATATGCTTTTCCAGGATCCACAACCATAGCGACTTTATCTGCATCGCCATAAGTTACACCTTGTATCGGTGTTGCCGGTGTGGCAGGAAATACACCGTTATTAGTACCATCATTTAAATGTTCTCTTACAGAAACTAAAAATTTATTAACTTCGTAACTGCCTGATTCATCAAATGTTCTTCTAGCAAATGTTTTTTCTAATTCTGAATAATCTGTTCTTGTAACTTTTCTTTGAACGACACCATTTTTTACTCTAATTAATTCTACAAATCTAATTTCATCTTCAGTTTCTAAGGCTAATCTTTTGAGTGTTAAATTCTTTTTAAATCTATGAGCGCCAGGAGCATTTACATTTGAACTACCTTGTGCGTTATCATTTAGTGAAACATCTTCTCCAGGTGTTACAATCTCATCTGTAATTTGAAAACCAACTCTATAAGATGGTGTGTTAGAGAACCTCGAAATATATAAGTGTAATTCGTCACATTGCACAAAAGTGCCATCTACAAAGAACACACCTTGTTTAACTTCTACAACATATGCTAAACCAATAACATCTCTTACTGCGTTTTGTGTATAAGTTGTTCCTGAAGTACCATCATCACCTAGTGATTTAATAGTAACTGAAATGTCACTTGACTGATTTTCTGTTAAACGATAATTGTTTGCTATTGAGTTGTCAGCAGCTAAAGCTGTAATTGTTTCTCCAGGTAAAAATCTTTTAGTTTCTCCGTCTGAAGCTGTATCTGTATATTTAAAGAATAGTGTTGGAATATCACTATCACCTTCAACCATACAAGTACATTCAGAAGTATCATTTACAACTGCTTTTACACCAGATGTTGCACCTGTGATAATTTTATTTCTAAATTGAGATAGATAAGTTGTAACACTTACCTCATTGAAAGTATTTTCTAATTTAATAAAGTTAACTTGGTTATCGACATTAATGTCGCCGGGGATAACCATGGATCCTTCTTTAAATATATGACGACCAAATCTTTCAATTTGGTTTTGAAGAATCGTCTGTAGTTGTGTTAATTCTCTCGCTTGAACTGCGAAACCGGGTCTAAAAAGAATTCTATGAAACTTTTTGGCTTCATCAAAATCATCAAAGTATGGCGAGAGGTTAAAGTCTGTTGGACTTGGCATTTATTTCCCCTTTAAAACTCAATAACTAATTTAACATTTTCTGTTTGGTCTGATG
>Ga0255751_10006381_pt1 | contig 10396 bp, 11 predicted proteins | sample 071ome_20_FD_179951 | JGI IMG/M metagenome (GOLD analysis project Ga0255751, IMG submission 179951) | Coastal salt marsh microbial communities from the Groves Creek Marsh, Skidaway Island, Georgia - 071412BT metaG (version 2) | ecosystem: Environmental > Aquatic > Marine > Intertidal zone >...
AAGTTGGAAAAGGGGTTCCGTTATGCCTGATTGGAAATACGGTCATTGTTGTTATGACGCAATGACTACATATCGTGGTTATCCTCACGGTTTTTGTCGTAAGTGTTGGATAAAACACGGAAAACCCCAACCTATGAAGAAGATGCAGAACGTCTATATACGGCGGCTCAAATGGTGGTTCAGGCGGTGGTTCAGAAATGGCTGAGGGAACCCGTCGTTTTTCTGTTACCAACTTATTTAGGAGGCAGACTCCTAAACCTGCCGATAGGCAAGTTTTTAACATGGGTATTCAAGAACGTCATCATCAACATATGATGACGGCTCCTATCATTTATGCTCTTCATCAGCAATCAGTAATTGTTAGGACTTGCACTACACAATTGAAGCAAGAAACCTTCCGTCGAGGATATTATTGGGAGAAGGCTTTTGAGGCGCGTTGCGAAAAGTGTGGTAAAAATCACAAAAAACCTGTTGAAGAGTGCGCTCGTTGTGGTTCAAGTGAATTGAAGAAACCAGACGAAAAGCAATTAATTTATGCTGAAAAATTCTTAGAAGGTTATGTCAACAAAGCGGAACAATTATTCATTGATGTTCTTAAAGAGTTAGAAGATGACTTGAACATCATGGACGATGCTTATATCGTTCTTGTTAAGGAATACTTTATTGATGGGAATGGTTCTATCCGTATGCAAAGAATTAAAGAAGTCTATCGTGGCGACCCCGTTTCTATGCACATCTATTCAGATGAAGATGGAATTCGTGGAACAAAAGGATTTACCTGTGTTAATCACAGAGGACAGTTATATTCTGAACCACATGAAAGATGTGAAGGTTGTGGCGGTGCAGTATTACCTGTTCATTTTGTTAATAGAGCGCACGGTGAAGACCAATACTTCTTAGAAGGAGAAGTGCTTCACTTTAGTAAATATAGCCCATCTCGTCTTTATGGAATGTCGCCCATCCTTACTCTTTATAATCTAATTATGACTCTTATTGCTATGGAAAACTATGTTAATTCTTCCTATACCAAAAGCCGTATGCCGCGTGGTTTGCTAACTGTTCAAACTAGAAATATGGAATCAATGCGGTCTTTCTGGCGTTCTGTGAAGGAGAAAATGGAAACTGACCCTCACTATATTCCTGTTATGGGTATTGAAGCAGAAAATGGAAAGGGTGCTGTCGAATGGATTAAATTCATGGACAGTCTAAAAGAAATGGATTACGTCGCAGTAAAGGATGATTTACGCGATAGGATTTCCGCTTTCTATGGTGTAAGCAAAGTCTTTATGGCTGATAACACAACAAGCGGTGGATTGAACAATGAGGGTATGCAAATCCTTGTTACAAACCGTGCAGTTCAAATGGCGCAACGTGTGTATAACGACTATGTTTTCCCATACTTAACAAAGCAATTTGGAATCACAGATTGGAAACTCAAACTACCTCCATCCGAAGAGGAAGACGAAATTGCTGTTCTTAGGAAGCGAGAAATTGAAATTAACCTTGCCGCTTCTATGAAAAATATTGGCTTTGAAGTTGATATGAATGAAGATGGTGACTTCACTTTCAAGAAACCTCCACCTGAACCACCTGCACAGCCAAAAGGAGAAGAAGGTAAAACAGAACAAGACCCGTTAGCAGGTTCTAATTTAGACCAACGCGACCTTGATGAAATGCAAAGACAAGCATTGGAGGGTGGAAGTCCTAAGCCCCAAGAGAACCCACCGGCCACAAGGAATAAAACACGGCAAAGCGTGGGACCGGATAAGAGATTCACAGGATTACCTGAAGATGCCGGTAATCAAAACGTGGATAGAAGAAGCGAAAGGCGGGTGGGTTGAATGTGGAAAGACATTCTTAAAAGAAATCTTATGGCCCGTGATTCGGAAAGGAGGCTCAAAACAAAGAGGCAACCTCCTAGAAAAAGAGTATTTGAGCCTGTTAGGGCAATTCCTCGTTCAGAAGTTGAACCTTTAGAAGATGAAGAGTTAGAAACTGAGAACCGTATTATTGAAGGGGAAAGAGAAGACGAAGAGTTTAAATTGCTTCAGAATAAATACAATGAGTAGGTGTTTATATGTGGAAAGATAAGTTACTGAAAGCAAGTGATGAATTAGGAGATGTTGGAGAAAACATTTCTTCTTTTGTTTATATCATGAATCATCTTGGCCGTTGGGGTCCAGATTTTGAAGCAATTCAAAATATCATTTATTTCTTGGAAAAACCATATAAATGGGATAGAGAATTTAGAATTTTGCAAGAATTTGCAGAAGAAAACAATACCGAATGGTTTAACTTAGATAGTTTAGATTATAAAAAAGAAATGGAATTAGAGGAAAGGCTAAACGACAAAAATAGGAGATGATTAAATGACCGAAGATTTGAAACAAAAAGAAATTAGACTCCGAAAGGAGTTAGCGCAGATTAGAGCGCAGAACGCATCAGAAGATAGAGTAGTTGAAAAGGCCCGTGATTTTTCAGCAGGGCTTCCTTCTGATACTACGCATAAAGCAAAAACGGCATCGAGAGATGTTCCTGATGTAGTCCTTCTTCCTCCACATCGTCGTGGTAAGAAAGAAAACATTCCGTTCTGAGGTGTTATTATGACTTGGGCTTCTATTTTGATTAAACAAAATGGCCTAAGCATTAGAGATATTTTGACTGATATTTATGATTTAGATGAGCGTTCTGAAATCATGAATACAGTAGATGATTTATTAGAAGGAAATTATTCTATATCTTTACCAATACCTAGTATTTTAGTTAAAATCCCAAACCCATTACCCTCTACTTTAGAAGAGGAAAACGATATTCCTGAAGATGTTAAAATTACTTATAAAACTAAAAGAATTTCTAGAGCAAAGGCTAGGAAACTTTCAGAATCTGCTGATAAAGGCAAACAAGAATGGATTAACACTTTTGAATCTTCCTTTTCAAAGTCATATAAAGAAACCATTCTTGTTCTTGAATCCCGATTAAATAGAGCAAAAACTACGGGAAGTAATGAAAAATATATTTTATCCTTAGAAAAGAAAATTAAAGAATTGAAAAACAATCTTTCTAATTTATCCAAGATAGCCGTTTCAGAATATGATAAATACCAAAAGGTTTTAGGTGACTATTCTAAGACTAAAAAGGAATTTAGTAGAAATTTTAGTTCTATGTTAGATAGAGTATTGTTGGGTTCTGATTTCAAAGAGAAGCAATTTAAGAGAATAAGCGACGCAAGGAAACAAATTAAAGAAGGAATTGTTTCAACTAATAAACTAATTCCTCCTATTAAAGATGATATTGCTGCTAATGAGAAAGCGTTATCTAATGCTACATCAAAAGAAGAAAAAGATGAATTAAAAGAAGAAAAGAACAGATTGACTGTCAAAATCAATGCTGCAGAAAAAACTCTCGCCGTTTATGAAAAAAAACTTAGAGCATTAGATGAAATGGTTGGCACTTCTAAGAAAGCAGGTAGCATTCCAAAACATATTCTTCCTTACTTAGAAAGAGAAGGAGAAGGAGTTGCCAAAGATGCTCATTTTACTTTAATTTCTGCAATTACTGATATTAAATCGTTTTTGAGGAAAAATAACAGTAAATATACTGAAATTGATAATTTGACAGATACATTAGGAGAAAAATTTAATCAATTCTTAAAATATGGAAGCCTTTGGGAACAAGAAGAATTAATTACCACGCCTGAAAAAAGTAAGGAAGGTAAAATACAAAGTAGGTTTAAACGAAAGGTAAATACTTCTAGTAAGCCTAAAGCGAAATATCTAAAATATATTAAAGAAATTATAGAAGGCATGAGAGAAGAAGATTATGCTAAGGTTTTATCTAACAACCCAACTCTTAAATTAAAAATGTTGTTTATTGCTAAAAAATCATCTGATGCTTTATTAGAGAGAGAAATAGATGGTAATGATTTAGTTCAAATCGACGAATACAAGTCTAACACTAAAGAATATGCAATATTAAAAGAGGACATTAAATCTATTCGGGATTTGCTTAATCAAAAACCAGAAATGTTTTCTAAACTTTTATTATATGCCGAGCAGGAATATGGAGTAGTTATCCCAATTGCTATTAAAAATTATTCAAAAGCAAAGAGTGTTTTATCTTCTTATATTAAACAGGGTAGAAGTAACAGTCGTTTATCTAAAGAGGCCAGAACTGCTTCAAAGAATTCAGAATTTTCTTATAATGAAGCCCTGTTGATTTTCAGCCTCAAAAGGGATTTAGTTAGATTTTCTAAATATTTAAAAAATGCTAAAGACCAAAATGCTTATAATTTATTTGTAAAGGATGAAGAACTTGACAAAAAAACTGATGCCATTGAAATGGTAATTAAAAGAGTTATTAGAGAGCAAATTGATGAGAACTCTGATGCTTATAATGAATATACAAAGGAGTATAAAGTAGATGATATATTAACCGATGTTGATTCGGCATTAAATAGGCAAATTAATTTTATTGAACAAGAATCTGATCTTTTGACTTTAGTGAAAACAAATTCTAATCTGAAAGAATTGCTAGAAGAATTATCTGGTATGGAAGATAGAGTAACTAATGATAGAAATTCACGATATGAATCTATTATTGCTGGCATTGATGATTTAAGAGAAATAGAAGGCAGGGAAAAACGAAATCTTTTTGATTTAATTGTTGATATAGAACCTTCTGAATTTAGTGATGGTAAATATCCAAGTTTAACAGAAGAACAAAGAAATGAAACAATTGAAGATATTGATAATTTAATAGAATTGTTGTCTTCGACTGTAAAAGGCGCTGATGAAGAACTTAAGAAAGAAAATACTAAAATTCATGAAATCCTTGAAACAATTCTTAATTCCATTGGTGTGTTTAATATTGACTTAAGTAAGAGAGAAATCATTAAAATTAATGCACTATGTAAAAACATATATCAAGCACTTGATGAATTTAAGAATATTTTAGCAAAACTACCGTTAGAAGGAGGAGAAGAAGAATGACGTGGGACTATTACGGTGATGGAGAAAATTTCGTCTATAAGGCGGAAAGAAAATCTCCGGATAAACTTTTAGATACTCTTTCTGATAAAGATAGAAAGCGACTAAAGAAAACGCTTCAAGCGGCAGAACCGACTGAATTTTTTGGACAAGACTTTACCAAATTAGGTGACTTGGTTTCTCTTCTTCGTGATTTAGAATTAGTTAAGTCTGATAAGAAACTAAACAAAAAGATGAAGTCAATGGACGAAAGAAACGTTGATATTGTTGCTACGGCTAGTAAACTCCGTAAAGAGTATGAACTTCTTTATCGCCAACTTAGAGATTTAGTTTATCCCACAGAGAAAAAAGGTGATAAGAAATGAAATGGTTTAGCATTTTAAAAGTTAGCGATGATGCTAAAAGAGAAATGATGGGAAGATTTGGTGGTAAACCTCACCAAAGAACACCATACAAAGAAGATGACAAATATAGACGCGCTTGTGATAAGTGCGGAAAACGCTCTAAGATGTATAACTACGGTTCTAAGAAATTGTGCGCCCAATGTGCAAGAGAAACCTATGGACACAATTATAGAAACATGGTTAACAAAATGTTAAGGAAGTATAATTTCCGATTTGATGAAGACGAGGAATATGGTGATGGTTATGCTTATCAGCGAGGTAGCCCAAGTATTGCTAGAAGATGTGAAGCCTGTTCTGAGCAAATGGATGAGGATGCCTTGGTTGATGGAAGATGCCTTTATTGTTCCCAAAAAGGAAGAAGAAAAAAGGGAAGAGGTGGTAAACAATGAGTGAAGTAAACCAAGATTTATTAGAAATTCTAAAGGCCCTTACATCTAAAATTGAGGCTTTAGAAAACATTGTGTATGAAAAAGATGGACTATTGATGAAGGCAGGTCTTGTCGTTGTTGATAGTCCTTTGCCTTCCATGAATGTAGCCAAATCCGCTGTCCCTGATGTGGGCAATATGGAATGGTCGCAAATTCATGAAACTGTTAAAAGAATGAGTGGTGAGTAAAATGCCAGAAAAAGTAACTCCTGAAGAAAGACTAATTAGCCTTGCTATTGAAAAAGCCCGTGAAGTAAAGGAAGCCATTACAGAAGCAAATGGTATTGACTTCCCTATTGACGATAAGGTTGAAATGGAAAAAGTTAAGCGACCAAAGGCTCAGAAAGATACTAGCAAAATTGATATGCAAACCGAAGAAGGATTTGGACTTGGCGGTGCATTAGTTAAAAAGGAATTAGACCTTAAAGGACAAATAATGCGCGTTAGTGAACAGGTTGCTCAATCAGCAGAAAGTATTAAACAAGTTGCTACCGATTTTGAGAAGTATAAAACTACCATTCCCGCAACGCTCTATAATAGACAACAATCTCTTAAAAAGAATATTGAAACACTTCAACAAATAATCGATAGATACGATAATTGAGTTGATATTATATGCCTCTTCTTCTTGATAAAGAAGAATCTCCATCTGAGGAGATTATTCGCTTATTTGAGAAGACTCGCGTAGCGTATCTTTCTGCGCGAGAAGACCCTAAAGAATATGGCGCACGTTGGCGAAAAGCATTAGAAGATATTAGAAATGCATTTGATAAGTCTAATGCTTTATCTAACATTCTTGCAGATTATCTCGATGAAGATACCCTCGAATCAAAGGAAGCGGCTGCCCCACAAACTAATTCTGCGGCGAAGATTTATCAGGCTATTAAGGATATGCGTATTCAATCGGATGCGGTCAATGACCCATTCGTTAAAAAATACAAAGACAAGGTTCTTGAGGTATTACTTTCCGAACCTGAAACGATGGCTAAGTTTGTGCATTATGCTCTAAGGGCATCTAATGAAGCCCTTTCTGAGAAGGTATGGAGCATTAAAGACATGGAACCCGACACAATAACGGACGGGTATTCGGGACTCGACTTGGAGGCAGACGACATAGCCCTCTATATTATTGAGCAATACGGGGATGGAAAAGACTCAAAGAAGGTTGAAAGCGCAGTTGATTCTGCCTTTGATATGTTAGAGATGTTTTACCTCTCGGAACATAGTGAAGAAGAATGGGAAGAAGTTCAAGAAATTGAGAAAGCAGAAAATAAGTCTGAGGATGAAAAGGCACAATCTGATTTCCTAATTCCTAATAAACCAATGTATAGAATTTTTGACATTAAAGACATTGAGGAGTTAAAAGGCTTTAGTGGTGATTGGGTAGTTCAAGAAAAATATGATGGTATGCGTATTCAAATTCACAAAATTGACAACAATGTAAAAATCTATTCTTATAATGAGAAAGATATTACCTCCAAGTGTAAAGAACAAGTTAAAGAGATGAAGCAGAAACAATATGGTGACTGTATTCTTGATGCTGAATTGATTCTGTTCAACGATGATGAGCCACTTCATCGTGCCGATACTATTTCTCACGTATTTAAAGACAAATATCCAGATGCTAAATTAAGAGCGCACGTATTTGATATTATGCGCCATGAATCACGCGACCTCGTTGAAGAACCATTAGAAGATAGAATTACTATTCTATTCAATAATTACGCTGCTAAATCTTCAGAAGCAGTAGCATTCCCTTCAAAGAAAGATACTCGGACGGCAGACAACCTTAAAGATGTTGAAGATTATTCAAAGGAAATTATGGAAATGCCAACATCAGAAGGTGTTGTGATTAAGGATGCTACTTCGACCTATTACATAGGAACACGAAAGAATCCAAAGTGGATTAAATGGAAAAAATTTGTGGACCTTGACCTCATTGTTCTCGATAAGAAGAAGACCAAGAGCAATCTTTACTCTTATACGCTCGGTGCAGGGCCAACAGAAGGCGAAGGGAAACATTTCAAGGAATTGGAGGGCAAGACCTACATGGACGTAGGGAAGGCTCTTAACACGAAAATTTCTGCTAAGATAGGCGACATTATCCGTGTAAAAGTGGACGAAGTGAAACCAGCAGGTGATAGATTTACAATTTATTCTGCAAAGGTAATTGAAATCCCTGAAGTTGAATCGCCTGATAAAGTAGTTACATTAGAATTACTTGCTAATGGAACGAAGAAATCTCTTAACTATGATGTTAAGGCATTAGAAAAGGGAATTACAGTTACTGATTATATTCACGGTGAAGCAACATTGATTATCAAATCTGATATGGATGGCTTCACAATTTACGGATTTGAGGAAGATAACCTCATGTCTAAGAATGCTATTGCTGATTTAGATATGTGGAAATCTCAAGCAGAAGAAATTATGAAAACTAAGCAGGGTCTTCTTGCTTCTGCTATCATTACTTACTTGCAAGAAAATGGGTCAAAGACTCCTAAACAATTACATAATTTCTTAATTAGTAATATGAAAGAAGAATACGAAGATATTCTTGAGAGCAAGGAAAAGAAACTTGCAGTTTGGTCCCAAGAAAGAGATGGAATTGGTTTTGATACCAAGACTAAAAAATTATATGCTGACTCAGACAAGGTAATCAAGGATATTATTAAAGCATATAAAACTCCAGAGGAATACCGTAAGGGCAATTTTAAACTTTACATGAGGAAAGATGGAAATCTAAATCTTAGCATTCAGGTCGGTGATGAAAACTTAGTATGGTTTATTGACTTAGATGGAAAGGATTCTCTGTTCGATTTATTTGGTAAAGCGGGTAAATATCCTGCTCAGGTTTCTAAAGTCAAGGATAGAGATGATTTAATTGATTCGGGTCAAATTGAATTGGGTGTTCAGCATGATGGCTACCATGAATACTTCCTGAAAGGAAACAAGTTTGAAACTAAACTACACATTCGAGTCATTCCTGTAAAAGATAAGAGAATGTGGCTTGCTTGGACAGGATATAAACAAAAGCCTGCCGATAAGGATTCAGACACAGGTAAGTGGAACATTTACGAGGATGAGTTTAACGAATTAACCATCCCTGAAGCCTGATGCGTGGTCTTCATATAGTGGATTACAGAAGGAAGGGGTGAGGCAAATGGAAAGCCCAACACGGACACCCGATGTTCAAGGCGATTTCGACATTCTCAAAAGTAGCGACGACCTAATGATTGGCGGATATGCGAGCATTGAAATTGTTGATAAGCAAAATGACCTCATCACTATCAAAGCACTTAACGATGCAGTTAGGAAATTTATGGAGCAAAAGTCTTTCAGAAATGTAATGACTAACCATTCAAATGTCCAAGTCGGAGAAGTAGTTGATTCTTACCGTGATAGCAACGGAAAATTATGGAAAACAGAAGTGGACGATGTTGGTTTCTTCGTAGTAATTAAACTCCGTGATGATATCGAAAAAGCAAAGGAAATCAACCGAGGAATTAGAAAAGGTTCTCTTCGTTCATTTAGCATTGGAGGACAAGCACTACAAAAAGTAAAGAAAGCCCATCCAGAATTTGGGCAATATAATGAAATTTCAAAATTAGAACTACACGAAGTCACTATTTGTGAAAAAGGTATTAACCCCGAAGCAAAATTTGACATCCTTAAAGAAGACAAAGAGGGAACAAAAATGACTGAAAAGTTAGAAAAAGCATTGGCGGAGTTGGACACACTTCTTAAAGAAGTGAATACTCTCCGTAAGGAAGAAGAAGAAATGATGGACGAAATGGAGCGTGGCGGCTATGGTTCCGATATGGAACGCGGCTATGGCGAAATGGAAGCCCAAGAAGAAGAAATGGAAGAAATGGCTGCTTACGACGATTCTGAGTCAAAAGCCGTTGTTTCGACCATTGATGGTGCAGGTGTCGAAATTGGCGAGCCTGCCGACCGACTCGTTATTTCTGGCGGAAAGCCCCGTGCTTCCGACTTACCCGTTGTTAAGGCTTTTAACAACGAGGAATTAACAACCCTTGACCTTTCTGTTGGTAACATCGAGAAGGCTTACGAGGCTTTCCGTCAAGAGCAGTTAGAAAAACTCGCTTATGACAATCTTCAGAAGTCTTTCCAATCTCGCTTTGAAAAAGAAATTAACAACCGCGAGAGTGTAATTGCTAAGGCAAACTACGACGCGGCTTCGGAAATTGCTTCGCTCAAGAACGAGTTTAGCGAATTACGCAAGTCTTTAACCCAAGAGCGCGATGTAATCGCAAAGGCTCAAAAGGAGGCTGTTGCTAACATTCCCACGATGGACGATATCGCCAAGATGGATTGGTCTGATGTTCACCGTCTTATCGGAGGAAACCTTTGAGGTGATTTAAGATGGTAGGCTACATTAACACTATTGCAGATTTAGAAGCACAAGCATACGGCGGAAGAGGCTTTGGAGCCGGTAATTCGCTGTTAAAGCAGGCAGGAATGGTTGGTGCGGTTCATACCGGCCATGACGGTGCGCCCGGTTTTAGCGGAACAGGAATTGCTGACGTAAGCGAATTGTATAACATCGTTTACGGTCA
>Ga0255751_10006388_pt1 | contig 10391 bp, 13 predicted proteins | sample 071ome_20_FD_179951 | JGI IMG/M metagenome (GOLD analysis project Ga0255751, IMG submission 179951) | Coastal salt marsh microbial communities from the Groves Creek Marsh, Skidaway Island, Georgia - 071412BT metaG (version 2) | ecosystem: Environmental > Aquatic > Marine > Intertidal zone >...
GGCCGTTATCGTTTTGTTATGCGCCCCAATTGTTCGGGGCCTTTATTCGCGGGCCTTTTGCCGCATCCGGTGAAAAATTCCCGGTTATTTTTTCGGGCTCGCAAAAAAACCTTTTACCAATTACGGGGCCGGGGTAAATATAAAACCTTTATATATCAATACTTTACACAATACCCGGGCCGAGGTATGGCCAGCCGGGGGCCGGGCGGCTGACGGGGGGTGGGGGTACCGTTACCGTATACAACCACGACATAATTTGGGCATTTTCACACTGTCAACGAGCCCATGCATAGATCCGTATGGGGCATAGGGACAAAAAACTGTAAACGTAATATCTCTTGATGCCCATTTTGGGGGTGGGAGTTGACACACTGTCAACATATCGAGCCCCAAGCGTTATTAATACCCTACATATGGCACAAAAAAGCACTAATAGTGACACTAGTTGTTGCCAAATGCTATAATATGGCTTAATATGATTAATAATGCCTAAGAAGGGTTTTGATATGCTTTTAGATGATGGAAAGACGCAACTCAGTCTTGACATAAGTGTAGAGAACGACCTTGAGGTTGATGCTGAAGGCGTACTACACACTCTGACCTTTATCTTCGTTGAAGATCACGACGATCCTGTTGAAGTTCGTCTGTCTTTTGAAGAGATGATTGAAAACTTAATAGATTTCTACCGAGATGATCCGCTTGAGAAAGCAGGTTATCGCCAACTGTATTCAATAGCTAATGAATTTGTCCGTCACGCAGATCGTTTGAGAGATGTAGCCGGGTATATGGAAGATCGCAATATATCGGGGGATCTATTTGATGACGACATCGATCCAGAAGAAGAAGCAGATATCTAAATTATATCAGTCAGACCGTATGGAGAACCTCGACGCCACCCAAATTGGTGAGGTAGGCGAGCATTTCGTAACATCAGTCTTAGGTGGATTTGGATTAGAAGTTTTTAAGACGAATGGTAAGGGATATGATCTCATTGTAATGAATGAGCCCTATAAACCCATCCGTGTTGATGTGAAAACGAAGTCCTCACTAGAAGGACAGCGCGTGTACAACATCAAGAAGGGTAAGAAGACCAACTACAGGGACTTCGACCCCCAAGCGTGTGACATCTTCGCTCTAGTATGTTTGGAAGACCTTTCCATATCTTTTCATAGATCGGAAGACTACGCAGGGAAACGTAGCATCTACATCAATGCTGACGAGCACAGTGCTACTGATCCGTATGAAAGCTGGGTTGCCGCGACTCAGGCATAAAAAAAGCCGGGTAGGTATATATTATACCCCCGGCCGAACACGTTCTAAATTTTATCATGGATTTCGTGTTTTGTCTACACACTAAATGTGATATAATTGTCTCAGGGCACCCTTAGCAAATTTTTATCAATGCGTCAACAGGTGTTGCGTATTGACACTAATAATGGTATAACAAGCGACAGGTGCAATGGCTAAACGAAAAAAGCCTGAACCTTCTAATGGTATCAACCTCATCTACATCCGTGCCGCAATTGAGGCTAACACTGGGGTCAAGCTCAGTTTGGAAGAGGTTAGGCAGTACTTGATAGAAGAAAAATTGATTACCCCGAGTCAGGCAAGGAAACACGCTCAGATTTTTAGAGGGTACTCAGAATATTATGACTCTGAAGATTATACGGTAGAGAGACTTCGCCCCAGCGAAGCGAAAAATTTTCTCTAGCGTGTTTTTTTGTTAACTACACATAAAAGGCAGGAAACATGAAAGTAACTAAAGCTAAATGTGGCGCATCCGTACCAGCGGCTAATGGCGGCTACATGAAAGTCAAGAAGACTGGCTACAATTCTGGCGGCATGGCTAGCAAGAAGAAAGCCGATATGGATGATCGCTCCAAGTTTGCGAAACGCGCTGAAGGCGTAAAGGCTTCTAAAGGCGGAGCCGTAAAAAAAAAGTAAAAAGTACGCGTAAGATGGCCGACGGCGGCTATGCTGACCGCGTACCAGTTAACGTATGTAATGCGTGTACTACTCCGCAAGCGTGTGCATCACGCGGACGTTGTGCGAAGTCAGGTAAGAAACTGACGTGATTATGAATAAACTATTAACTTGGGAAACAGTCATATCTCTTATGATAGCTGTCCCAGTGTTGATATTACTGGGGTTATAATATGGCGAGTAAGCCTCTTAATAAAAGTAAGATGGCGTGTAACAAACCTCGCCGTACTCCCGATCATCCGAAGAAATCTCACGTCGTAAAAGCGTGTGAGAACGGAAAAGAAAAAATAATCCGTTTTGGTGAACAGGGGGCGAAGACTGCGGGCAAGCCTAGAAAAGGTGAGTCCGAAGCAATGAAAAAGAAACGTAAAAGTTTCAAAGCCCGCCATGCTAAAAATATTAAGAAAGGCAAAATGTCTGCCGCATATTGGGCGGACAAGACCAAGTGGTAGCAGGGATGGAATTAGATATACGTTTGTTGCTTACGTTAGGGGGTATGATCGTAAGCGTCGCGTCAGCGGCGGCGATTGCTCGGCAACAAATTAAATATTTGGACGAGGAGATCAAAGAACTGAAGGCCAAGTGTAATACTATGGAACTTCGGCTTGATCGAAACGATATGACAACGAGTATTAACGAACAGAAGTTGTCGGAGTTATCCGTGATTAGTTCTCCGAAAGAACGTGAGAGCTTAATTCGCGAGTTAGAAGGGTTAAAAAAAGATATTGCCTTTCTACATAAAACAGGTACTAATTAATGGCAGAAGAAAAGCAACTTACAGAAAAGCAAACAGCCTTTCTTGAAGCCCTAACTGGGGAAGCTAGAGGAGATGTTCGTGCGGCTATGCGTATCGCCGGGTACTCCGATGCTACCAAGGTACACGAAGTAGTTAACCCACTCAGGGAAGAGATAGTTGATCGCGCTAGCATGATGCTTGCAATGAATGCACCACGAGCAACATTTTCTATGATCGATGTATTACACGATCCTTCAGCGATGGGTGCTCGCAACGCAGTTGCGGCGGCGCGAGAGATTTTAGACCGTTCCGGCTTGGTTAAAAAGGAACAGGTAGAGGTTAAGGGGCCGGAGGGCGGTATATTTATTTTGCCACCGAAGCAAACAGAGCCCGTTGAATATGAACCAGACAACCAAGAATAATTTTTGGGATAATAAAAAAAGACCAAATGAAAATGCTAAAATTCCATATGGTTACAGAGCCAGTGAGGAAGATCCTCTCATACTTGTGGCAGACGATGCAATCGTTGTACACGTCGAGCAAGCAATGGATTACCTCGATAATGGGCAAAGTTACCGTGAAGTCGCTTCTTGGCTCTCTGAAATTACTGGCGAAACAATCAGCCATCAAGGCATTGCTAATATTTGGAAACGCGCTCGCGGCGATACTAGCCAGCGGAGCAAACAGCTTAACGCGCGTAAACGAAAAACTGCGCCTAAAACTAGAGAAGCAAAAGAACTTGCAAGCCTAAAGAAAAAAGAGGCGGCGGCTAAACGTAGCCTAACGGTTACGAAGAAAAAATTAGAACAGCTAAAGGGTAGCGATGAGAGTCAATCCGAAGACCACACCCCAACACTTACATTTGAACAAAAGGGGGTTAGTGACGGATTAGATTTCGATGCTAAACCAAAAGATAAGGAAGTCATATTCGAGCCTAATCCGGGCCCGCAGACTGAATTTCTATCGGCGTCGGAAAGAGAAGTATTATACGGCGGAGCGGCGGGCGGCGGTAAAAGCTACGGCCTACTCGCAGACCCCTTACGATACTTCTCGAACAAGAACTTCAACGGACTTATCCTGAGAAGAACTAACGATGAACTCCGAGAACTGATTTGGAAATCTCAGGAGTTGTACCCAAAAGCGTATCCGGGTGCTAAATGGCAAGAGAAGAAAAGCCAGTGGGTTTTTCCTTCAGGGGCCAAGCTCTGGATGACCTACTTAGAACGTGAAGAAGACGTTCTGCGTTATCAGGGTCAGGCGTTTAGCTACATCGCATTTGATGAGTTAACGCAACACGCAACACCGTTCGCATGGAATTATATGCGTTCTCGTTTGCGTACTACAGACCCTGAGTTGCCTATCTTTATGAGGGCAACAAGTAACCCCGGTGGCCCCGGCCACTCATGGGTTAAACGGATGTTTATTGATCCGTCGCCAGCAAATAAAAGCTTTGCGGCTACAGACATAGACACCGGGGATGTGTTATCATATCCTGAAGGACACGAGAAACATGGGAAGCCTTTATTTAACCGTAGGTTCATACCTGCAACGCTTAAAGATAATCCATATCTATATAGTGAAGGTAATTATGAGGCTAACCTGCTATCGCTTCCTGAGATGCAAAGACGGCAACTCTTGGAAGGTGACTGGGCCATCGCAGATGGCGCGGCGTTCCCAGAATTCCGACAGCATCACCATGTGGTGGAACCTTTTGAGATCCCATCAGACTGGCGGAAGTTTAGATCTTGTGACTATGGATATTCGTCGTATTCAGCGGTGCATTGGTTTGCGATAGATCCTGCTTTTGAAACACTTATTGTGTACCGAGAGCTTTATGTAACCAAGCACACCGGGCGAGATCTAGCAAAGGTTATCCTTCAGTTAGAGCGAGGCGAACAGATCCAGTATGGTATACTTGACTCTAGTTGTTGGCACCAACGTGGACAGATAGGCCCAAGTATAGCGGAAGAAATGATTGCTGAAGGATGCAGGTGGCGTCCCAGCGATAGAAGTGCAGGAGCTAGGGTTGCAGGACGCAACAGGCTCCATGAACTCCTCAAGTATGACGAGGAACGCAAGATGCCCGGCATTGTGTTTTTTGATACCTGCCGACAAATAATTGCGGATTTACCAGTCATACCGAATGACCCGAAAGGGGGTGATGATATCGATGTTAGATATCGTAGTGACCACGCTTATGACAGCATACGTTATGGCGTTATGTCTCGACCAAGATCGAAATCACCGTTTGAGGATTGGGGCACAATGAAAAAAGAACCTAGCTGGAAGCCCGCTAGCATGAGCTTTGGATATTAAAATATGGCAATAGTAGATAAACCAGAAGACTACCTTCCTGACAGCAACACCGCTTCGTTAGAAGAAGGGGATGATGTAGCTCAAGAAAACCTTGAGATGGATGGTGTTGTTGGTTGGGTGCAAAGCAGGTACTCAAAGTCAAATACATGGCGTGACCAAGATGAAGCACGATGGCTTAAAGCCTATCGAAACTACCGAGGAATTTACGGCCCTGAAACGCAATTCACTGACACAGAAAAGTCACAGGCGTTCATCAAGATTACTAAGACGAAGGTTCTCGCGGCATACGCCCAGATCGTAGATGTTTTATTTGCAGGTTCTAAATTTCCAATTGGTATTGAACCGCCAGTCGTAACTCTAAATGTACAAGATTCTGTACACTTTGATCCTAAAGAAGTAACCCCAGAAAAGATTTCAAAAGTATCTGGCGATGAGGTGAAAGTATCACCTACAATTTCTCGCCCAGATATTATGGCTCGTCTAGGCCCATTGAAAGAAGATCTATCTCGTATTGAAGATAGTCTTCGTCCCGGCCCGGGCAAAACTCCAACTTCCTTTACTTACGAGCCCGCTAAGATGGTTGCTCGTGGTATGGAAAAACTTATTCACGATCAACTTGAAGAGAGTGACGCAAGTAAGCATTTGCGTAATGTAGCATTCGAGATGTCCCTGTTTGGTACAGGTATTCTCAAAGGCCCGTTTGCATACGATAAAGAATATCCGCGCTGGAGCGAAGAGGGCGAATACGATCCTCTTTACAAAACTATTCCGAAAGTCGAGTCTGTATCGATCTGGGATTTCTACCCTGATCCAGATGCCCGGAATATGAGCGAGGCTGAGTATGTAATCCAGCGTCATCGTATGAGCCGTACTCAGCTTCGTGCCTTGAAAAACAGGCCGCACTTTCGTGATGAGTCAATTGAGCTAGCCATTGAATACGGCGTTAATTACCAGCCTGAGTACTGGGAAAACGCATTAGAAGATCACGAACAAAACCCAGACGTAAATCGTTTTGAGGTTTTAGAATATTGGGGGATGATCGATCTAGAAACTGCGGAAAAAGCAGACATCGATATTCCTGAAAAATACTTTGACCGTGACCAGATCCAGATTAATGCTTGGGTGTGTAATGGTCAGATCCTACGTTTAGTAATTAACCCATTTACGCCAAGTCGTATCCCATTCCACGCGGTTCCTTACGAAGTAAATCCTTACTCTTTCTTTGGAGTAGGTCTTGCTGAGAACATGGAAGACACGCAGGAGATTATGAACGGGTTTATGCGTATGGCCGTCGATAACGCGGCTCTATCATCTAACCTGTTGATTGAGATAGACGAGACTAATCTCGTCCCCGGACAAGACCTTTCTGTTTACCCCGGAAAGATATTTAGGCGTCAAGCAGGGGCACCGGGTCAAGCTATCTTCGGAACTAAGTTCCCGAACGTGACCAACGAATGTCTAATGATGTTCGATAAAGCACGTCAACTTAGCGATGAAGCAACTGGTATGCCGTCATACTCACATGGTATGTCCGGCGTTATGTCTGTCGGTAGGACAGCATCTGGTATGTCTATGTTGATGGGTGCGGCCGCACAAAACATTAAGGCCGTTGTCCGTAATATGGACGATTATATGTTGGCTCCACTTGGTCAAGCGTTGTTTGCTTTCAATATGCAATTCAACTTTGACAAAGACGTAGCTAAAGGTAACCTAGAAATTATTCCACGCGGTACAGAAAGTTTGATGCGTAATGAGATTAGATCTCAGCGTCTGCTTCAGTTTATGCAATTGACCGCTAATCCAGCAATGGCACCGTTCGTCAAGTATGACTACATCTTGCGCGAAATGGCGGCGTCTATGGATCTGGATGAAGACAAGATTTTGAACGACCCACGCGAAGCGGCAATCCAAGCACAAATGATGGCTGAAATTGCGGCTTTGATGCCTCAACCTCCTCAAGGACAAGGTGGCCCACAAGGCCCGATGCCTCCGGGCGTAGCTGATCCGACAGGAAACGGCGGCGGTAACATTGCGCCGGGCATGGCACCGGAACCGGGAGCTCCGGGTTTCGCTGGCGGGGGCGGTGGAGATAATGGTGGTCAACAGCCACAAGCTCCACAAGGACAGCCACAACAACCGCCTATGATATAATTATGAAACATGAATTAGTGATGATCTCATGGAAAGATATCACATCATGGAACGGCTGGAATGGTGACATAGTAGAGCAAGGAAAAGACGAGCCTTTAGAATTTAAGACCGTCGGCTTCTTACTCACTAAAAATAGAAAGAAAGTAGTAATTAGTGACAGCATACCAGACATAGGAAATTTAACTGTTTTCCCTGCCGGATGCGTAACTAATATCGAGATACTTAAATGGAAAAAAGCGTAGCTAAAGAAATATTACCGTTCGTGAATAACACGGAACAATACCCTCTATTACAAGTGTTCGTAGAGGCTCGTATTGAGACACTACGCGGCTATTTAGAAAACACAAAGGAACACAATAAAATCCTTGAAATACAGGGCGCAATCGCAGAGCTACGACGCTTCCAGACGTTGCGTGAACAAGCAATAGAAGGGGCAAAATAATGGCGGAAACAAGCGCAGGACGTAAAGTCTTCCAAGATGAGAATGGTGAAAACTATTCCGAAAAAACTATTACATTTGAAACGGAATATGGCTGGATCAATATGCCTACGGTTAACGCCGAAGGTGAACAGATGAGTCAACAAGAACTTGAAGAGTTTGTTGCTGAAAATGGCCCTATTGATCCTGTAACTGGGGATGAACTTTCTGTTTTTGAGGATTTGGATAGCGCGGAACGTGCGGCGCAACGCCGGACAGATGCTCTTAGCGAAGAATTAAAAGCACAAGGTATGTACCACGGCGGTATGCCTTGTAGTGAATGTGGTGGTGAAGGTTGCGGATGTGGTGGCGACGGTATGATGGTCGGCATTGATCCTATTTCTGGTAATCCTGTGCCCCCGGGATCTGGAATTATGAATGTTCGCGACGATATTCCTGCGGTTCTATCAGATGGTGAATATGTAGTTCCCGCTGATGTAGTTCGTTACCACGGCCTTAAAACATTCATGGCTTTGCGTGACGAAGCAAAAATGGGCTTGATGATGATGCAAGCTGAAGGACAAATTAAAGATTTAGACGAGGAACAGGAAGAATACGAAACTGTTGATTGCCCTACCTGTGATGGTACAGGCGAGATTGATGGTGAACCGTGTGAACACTGTGAAGGTTATGGCTACCACTACGCGGACGAGTTGGAACAAGAGGAACCCGATAGCGAAAGCTCTTCGGACGCCGACGTTTCGTCCGAGGAAAGTGTTGCCGAAGAAGGGGAAGGGGAGTTTCAAGAGGAACACGAAACACCCGAAGGCAACCGAGTTGAGTCAACTGTAACTGAAGTTGTTGAAGAATTTATGGAACCCGATGGCGTTGAGTCAGAGGAAGAGGAAGACTTTTACCCAACTAAAGAAGGTCAATTTGCTTACAAACCGACAGTACGTTTTGCTGTCATGCGCGTGAAGTAAATATAAAAATTTGCGTGGGACGGGCTACCCGCAAACCCTCTCATTAGAGAGCTACTTTGAGGCCCCCAATAGGAGTAAATATGGCTAAATATCAAGGCGCGTACCGTGAGGACGTGTATAAAGAAGAACCTGTTAAAGAACAAAACGTGAATGAACAGGAAACAGATGAGAACGAAAACCCTGAAGAGGCATCGTTCAAAAAACGCTACGGCGACCTTCGTCGGCATATGCAAAGTTCTATGCAACAGAAGGACGCACAGCTACAGAAGATGCAAGAGCAACTAGCTCAAGCAACTAGGCAACAGATCAAGTTCCCTAAAACCGAAGAGGAAGTAGCGGCTTGGTCACAGAAATATCCTGATGTTGCAAAAATTATCGATACCATTGCTCAAAAGCGTGTGCAGGAAGCATTGGCAATCGGTGAACAAGAGCTCAATAAAGTGAAGCAACTTGAGGTTAAACTTAACCGAGAGAAAGCTGAAAAAGAACTGCGAGAAGCTCATCCTGATTTTGATAAAATCCGTTCTGATAAGGACTTTCACGATTGGGTTATGGAGCAACCTCAATATGTTCAGGATGCTCTTTATAAAAACAATACAGATGCTAGAGCGGCCGCTCGTGCAATTGATTTGTACAAAGCGGATAGAGGCATTAAACGTCGTAGAAAAGCAACGTCTGAGGACGCGGCTCGACCAGTAGGACGTGTAAGTGGCTCGCAAGCTCCAGTATCGGGACGTGCCCGCTTTTCAGAGAGCCAAGTGCAGAAAATGTCTGCAAGAGAGTACGAGGCTAACGAGGATGCTATTCTCGACTCTATGAGAAACGGTACGTTTGAATACGACTTATCTGGGGGAGCTCGTTAATATCACTTGTAAAGGTACAATACTCGTGGTATACTAACCTCAGCTAATAATGGGTTTTTGCGTTTATTAAGACCCATTAAGTGCCAAGAGCCGCGTTTTATTAACGCCTACCTCTTATTTTTAACTTCAGAAGAATATCAACTAAGATACCTGAAACACTTGGCCCTTAGCATTCAGTTTAAGTACAAAAACTGTAAGCAAAGTTACCCAAGAGGTGACAGCCCTTAGCCGAGATAATCTTTCTGTTCAGTACCAACTAAACCCGAAATCCGACTTAGATCGGACTGTTTAGCCTACTCAACAAGGAGAATATTATGGCTTTTACTAAGGCATCGGGCTATACGAACCTTAACAATGGTAACTTTAGCCCAGTAATCTACTCGCAGAAGGTACAGAAAACCTTCCGCAAAAGTTCCGTCGTTGAAGACGTAACTAACACTGACTATTTTGGTGAAATCGCGAACTTTGGCGACTCTGTTCGTATCATCAAAGAGCCAGAAATCACTGTAAGCTCGTACGCTCGTGGTACTCAGCTTTCAACTCAAGATTTGACTGATGCGGATTTCTCGCTGATCGTCGATCAGGCTAACTATTTCCAGTTTGCTATCGATGACATCGAAGCCGCTCATTCGCACGTTAACTTCATGGATCTGGCAACAGACCGTGCGGCTTACCGTCTTCGTGATGCGTTCGACGCTGAAGTTCTCGGCTATCTTGCAGGTTGGGAAGATGATGGCTCAGGCGGCTGGCAACGTCGTACAGCGGCTAACGGCACTAAAGCCGACAGCGCGGCTGGTGCAGACGAACTGCTTGCGGCTAACAAGCTAGACATCACTGACTTCGGTGGTTCTGACTTGGGTGTTGCATCTGAAGTAACTTCTATCCCTGTAGCCGCTGGTGGCGGTTCAAATGGTGTTACTTCTCCGCTTGCTATCCTTAAC
>Ga0255751_10006390_pt1 | contig 10387 bp, 13 predicted proteins | sample 071ome_20_FD_179951 | JGI IMG/M metagenome (GOLD analysis project Ga0255751, IMG submission 179951) | Coastal salt marsh microbial communities from the Groves Creek Marsh, Skidaway Island, Georgia - 071412BT metaG (version 2) | ecosystem: Environmental > Aquatic > Marine > Intertidal zone >...
CCGACCTGCGCATTCCACTGGAGTTGGTGTCCATCGATGACCTGATGGCATCGGTCGACTTCAAGGTATTCAGCGGTCCGGCTCAGGACGAGGGGGGACGGGTAGCGGCCCTGAAAGTGTCGGGTGGCGCTTCCCTATCTCGCAAGGAAATCGATGATTACACCAAGTACGTCAGTATTTACGGTGCCAAGGGATTGGCGTGGATCAAGGTCAATCAGCTAGCAGCTGGAGTGGAGGGCCTGCAGTCTCCAATTCTAAAATTTATGCCTGACGCCGTCGTTGAGCAACTCATGACTCGCTTAGCTGCGGCAGACGGCGACATTATTTTCTTTGGCGCTGACAAGCGATCGGTGGTGAATGAGGCGCTGGGCGCGCTTCGTTTGCGCGTCGCCGAAGATTTGGGGCTCGTGCAGGCGGGTTGGGCGCCCCTGTGGGTGGTCGATTTCCCGATGTTTGAAGACGACGGTAAGGGAGGTTTGACCCCCCTGCATCACCCATTCACCGCCCCCAATTGCGCTGTCGATGCGCTGCGGGCAGATCCTGCTGCCGCGCTCTCGAGGGCCTACGATATGGTGCTTAACGGCACCGAGGTTGGCGGCGGGTCGATTCGTATACACCAGCAAGATATGCAGCAGGCGGTATTCGACATTTTGGGTATTGATGCCGAGGAGTCCATCGAAAAGTTCGGTTTCCTGCTGGATGCTTTGAAATACGGTGCGCCACCCCACGGTGGTCTCGCCTTCGGTCTGGACCGCTTGGTAATGCTAATGGTTGGTGGGCAGTCGATTCGCGACGTGATCGCGTTTCCCAAGACTCAGAGCGCTGCATGCGTCATGACTGATGCTCCCGGCCAGGTTGCGGAGCAGCAATTGCGAGACCTGTCTATCCGTTTGCGCCAGTCTGCCGTGAGTGCTCCTGAGTCTCGGTAAGTTTGCGCTAGACCCACTGGCGTTGTGTCCGCTTTCCGTCACAATAGGGCGATCGGAAGGGAGCAGCGATGGCAACCATACTAGGGATTGACCCGGGCTCGCGGAAAACGGGTTTTGGCGTCGTGCGCGTGGAGCAAGGCAAGCCGCGTTATGTGAGTAGCGGCATCATTCGCTTGCCCGTCAGCGAGCCATTGGGACCCCGGCTGGGTGTTCTTTTTGCCTCGCTCAATGAAATCATTGATTTGCACGCCCCCGACGAACTCGCTATCGAGCAGGTCTTTCTTGCTCGCAGCGCCGATGCAGCGCTCAAACTGGGGCAGGCTCGGGGAGCCGCAATGGTGGCCTGCGTCCAGCGGGGTCTCAGCGTCCACGAATATGCAGCGCGACAAATCAAACAAGCGGTGGTGGGAACCGGCGCCGCCAACAAAGAACAGGTGCAGCATATGGTGAAGACGTTGCTCGGCCTGCCAGCAGCGCCTAAAGAGGATGCGGCGGACGCCCTGGCCGCGGCACTGTGTCACGTTCACGCCAGTCAGACCCTAAAGCGGCTCCCCGCGACGTCGCTCAGTCGCGGCAGGCTGCGGTAGGATAGGCTTTATGATCGGAATTATTCGCGGAACCTTGATTGCCAAACACCCTCCCGATGTCGTGGTGGACGTCGGCGGTGTCGGCTACGAGATCCAGGTGCCCATGACAACGCTTTTCGAACTACCCGGGCTGGGTGAGGAGGTGACGTTGCTCACGCACTTCGTCGTGCGGGAAGACGCACAGCTGCTGTATGGATTCCTTGCACAGGAGGAACGCCGGTTGTTTCGCGAATTGATCAAAGTGAGCGGTGTGGGCCCAAAACTTGCGCTGGCCCTGCTGTCAGGTATGGACGCTCGGGCTTTTTCCCAGTGCCTGCAGCGAGATGATGTTTCGGCGCTTGTGGCGCTGCCGGGTGTTGGCAGGAAAACCGCCGAGCGATTGCTGGTCGAAATGCGCGACAAAGCGGGCAAGTGGCTCGAGGAGCTGGCGCCCGCTGCTGCAGGTCCTCAGGTCGCCGTCTCGGCAGTGTCTGTTGATTTCCGTGCCGAAGCGGAACAGGCGCTGGTCGCGCTGGGTTATAAGCTTCCCGAGGCCGCAAGATTGGTCTCCTCGGTGGATACAGATGAGGCCGAGTCGAGCGAAGAACTGATTCGCCGAGCCCTCAAGGCAGCGGCACCGAAGGCAACACGATGACGATAGAAACCGACAGATTGGTCGCGGCTGAACCCGCTTCGACTCAGGATGAGCAACTCGATCGGGCTATCAGGCCTAAAACGCTTGATGAATACCTCGGGCAGCGCGTGGTCCGAGAGCAGATGGAGATCTTTCTCGCCGCCGCCAAGAAACGTGGGGAACCTTTGGACCATACCCTGATCTTTGGGCCTCCGGGGCTTGGTAAGACGACGCTGGCAAGCATCATCGCTCACGAAATGGGCGTCTCACTCAAAACGACCAGCGGCCCGGTCCTGGAGAAAGCGGGAGACATTGCCGCCTTGATGACTAATCTTGAACCGGGCGATGTCCTGTTTATCGATGAAATCCACCGATTGAGTCCTTATGTTGAGGAGGTGCTCTACCCGGCGATGGAAGACTATCAGCTGGATATCATGATCGGCGAAGGGCCAGCCGCGCGATCGATCAAACTCGACTTACCACCTTTTACCCTCGTGGGGGCCACCACCCGCGCGGGGCTGCTGACCTCTCCACTGAGGGATCGTTTCGGCATCGTGCAACGGTTGGAGTTTTACGATATCGACGATCTTTCGCATATTGTTGCCCGCTCAGCCGGGCTTTTGGAGATTCCCATGGAGCCCTCCGGGGGGCGGGAAATCGCGCGACGAGCTCGGGGTACCCCGCGCATCGCCAACCGCCTGCTGCGTCGTGTCCGTGATTACGCGGAGGTCAAGGGTGACGGAGAGATTACCGAGGCAATCGCCCAGCAGGCGCTGGATATGCTCAATGTCGATCAACAGGGCTTTGATAATCTCGATCGTCGGTTCTTGCTTATGCTACTTGAGAAGTTTGACGGTGGACCGGTTGGTATTGACAGTTTGGCGGCGGCGCTGTCGGAAGAGCGCGGGACCTTGGAGGACGTACTCGAACCCTACCTTATCCAGCAGGGTTACTTGATCAGAACGCCTCGTGGGCGGATGGCGACCAAATCAGCCTATCTCCATTTCGGATTGCAGCCACCATCCGCTTCAGGCCCACAGAGCCTGCCGCTCGATCTTGACGGGTCGGACGGGGCTGGGGTCGATTAACTTGGGATTAGTGAGCGGAGTAGGCGGGGAATTTTCCCTTCCAGTGAGGGTCTATATTGAAGATACCGATGCCGGCGGCATCGTGTATTACGTCAATTACCTAAAATATTTTGAGCGTGCTCGCACCGAATTCATGCGCGCGAGGGGCTACGATAAACCAGCATTTTTAGGACCTGATAGCCTTTTCGTTGTCACTCAGGCAGCGGTTCAATATCGGGCCCCGGCGCGGTTGGATGAGGCGCTGCAAGTCACGGCGGGCCTCGCCTCAGTCGGGGCTGCTACTCTGGCTTTCGTCCAGCGAGTTTATCGCGGGCCTGATTGTCTGGTAGATGCCGAGATTTCTATTGCCCTGGTCGACACGGCCAGTGGCAAGCCAAAGCGGTTACCCGCATCGTTGCGGAGAGACCTGCAGGGCGGCTGAATCTTTCAATAGGAGAGCAGGGTGGACCAAGAGTTAGGCATTTTAGAGTTAATCCTGGGCGCGAGCGTCACTGTCCAGCTCGTCATGTTGCTATTGCTAATGGCGTCGGTCAGTTCTTGGTACCTGATCGTCCGACGTCTGATGCTGTATCGCCGAATGGGCGAGGAGTTGATCAATTTTGAGGAGCATTTTTGGTCTGGAGTGGATCTCGCCGAGCTTTATCGCGAAGGCAATCAAGCCGTCGCCGACGGCGTGGTCCACACGGGCGTGGAGAGTATCTTTCGAGCTGGCTTTAAAGAGTTTTCGCGGCTATCACAGCAGAGCGATATTGAGGCAGATGCCGTGCTTGAGGGCGCGCGTCGAGCCATGCGTGTCGCCACGCTGCGGGAAATTGACCGACTGGAGGCCAGCTTGCCGTTCCTCGCCTCAGTGGGCTCTACCAGCCCCTACATAGGCTTGTTTGGCACGGTATGGGGAATCATGCATTCCTTCCGGGGTCTCGCTAATGCCACCCAAGCCACCCTCGCGACGGTTGCCCCGGGCATTTCAGAAGCGCTCATTGCCACGGCTATGGGCCTGTTTGCAGCGATTCCAGCGGTGCTGGCCTACAACCGGTTTGCCGCCCGGTCAGACAGTCTAATTAACCGGTATGACACCTTTGTCGATGAGTTCTCAGGTATCTTGCAGCGCCAGACCTATGCGCAGCGTGCTCGCAGGGCGCAAGGATAATTGTTGTGAGAAAGCGTCGCGCCGTCGCTGACATCAATGTTGTGCCATATATCGACGTAATGTTGGTCTTACTGATTATTTTCATGGTCACTGCTCCCATGCTGATGCAGGGCGTAAAAGTTGATTTGCCAGATGCCGCAGCAGAGCCGGTCGATAATCAGGACAGCGAGCCTCTGATCGTGTCGGTGAGTGTTGATGGCGAGTTCTACCTCAATGTTGGGGGTAACGAAAAACAAGCCCTGGAGTTGGCCACAGTCAAGCAACGGGTGGCGGCAGTGCTCCGCAGAAGCCCCGACAAGCCGGTGCTTGTTTGGGGTGATCAAGCCGTTGCCTATGGCAGCGTTGTTACTCTGATGACTGCGTTGCAGGAGGCTGGTGCGCCCTCCGTCGGGTTGGTGACGGAGGAGCCTTCAGCCCCGTGAATGGGACCGCAGACCGTCTATCTTGGTTTGGCGCGCCGCTACTGGTCACTCTTCTATTGCACTTGCTCGTAATAGCGATCCTTGTCGTGCGTTGGGAGTCGCCCACGACCATTGAGGCACGGGTCGCAAAACCGGTAGCGATAAAAGCCCAGCTCGTGTCTGCAGACACCCTTAAGCCCAAGCCCAAGCCCAAGCCCAAGCCCAAGCCCACGCCCAAGCCGAAACCCAAGCAGGAACCCAAACCCCAGCCAAAGCCCCAACCCAAGCCAGCAGAGCCGGTGCCAGAAAAGCCGGCAGAGGTGCAGAAACCGACTCCCTCTACTGAGGACATGGCGGCACAGAATCTCAAGGAAATTGAATCCGCGATGGCCTCCGAGCAAACCGCTCAAGCCGGCGTCAGCGGCAGCATCAGCGATACTCTTGCGGCGATCATTCGGCAGGCAGTGGTGGGGCGCTGGGCTAGGCCACCTTCGGCTCGCAATGGTATGGTTGCCGTGCTTGAGATCGCACTGGTTCCAACCGGAGATGTGGTGGGCGTCTCGGTCTTGACGTCCAGTGGAGACAATGCATTTGATCGGAGTGCGCTTAACGCCGTCGAGCGGGTAGGTCGATTTCCAGAGGTGAAGCAGTTGGATCGGGCCCTATTTGAGCGTGATTTCCGCCGATTTCAGTTAATTTTTAGACCCGATGATTTGAGGTACTGATGCATCTTTTTTTAGCTTCGTTGGTTGCTGTCCTCCTGGCTTTTACTGACCATACCCAAGCCCAGCTACAAATCGAGATTACCAAGGGCATCGACAACCCGACACCGATCGCGATCGTGCCTTTTGCTTGGGTCGGTAGCGGAACGTCCCCCGACGATGTTGCCCGGATTATTGATTCCGATTTAGCGCGTAGCGGTCAATTTGCGCCTGTGAGCCGGCGAGACATGCTGAGTTACCCGACGACAGCCGCGGAGATTTTTTTCCGCGATTGGCGCGCGATTGAAACCGACTACGTGCTTATCGGCCGGGCCTCCCCGTCTGGGCCGGGCAACATCAGCATTGACTGGGAGCTGTTTGATACCGTTCGGCAGCAACAGATCGCATCGGGCAATGTGACAGGCGTCGCACCCGAGCTGCGGATGCTTGCTCACCGCGTTGCGGATGAGATCTATGAAAAACTCACGGGTATCCCCGGGGCCTTTGCGACCCGGCTGCTTTATGTATCTGTGACCCGGAATCCCAGCGGGAAGGACTTTTATCGGCTTACCTTGGCTGATTCTGATGGAGCAAGGCCGATTGTTCTGCTGGAAAGTCGGGAGCCGATTCTCGCGCCCTCCTGGTCACCCGATGGCGACGAAGTGGCCTACGTCTCTTTCGAGACGTCGCGCCCCGCCATATACAGACAGAACCTTCGCACCGGTGCGCGTGAGCAACTTACCAATTTTAAGGGGCTTAACAATTCACCGGTGTTCTCACCCGATGGCAATTCAATGGCGATGGTCCTGTCTAAGGATGGCAGCCCCGATATTTACTTGATGAACCTGACTTCCAAGCGATTGACGCGATTGACCGAGCACTACGCGATTGATACCGAGCCCACTTGGATGCCGGACGGGAAGTCGCTTCTTTTTACTTCCGACCGCGGTGGCCGTCCCCAAATTTATCGCTACGAGCTAAAAACCGGCGCAATTACCCGAGTCACGTTTGAGGGCCGCTACAACGCCCGAGCCCGGGTGGCGCAGGACGGCAGGAATGTGGCCTTAGTTCACCAGCAGGGCGGTGCCTACCATATTGCCGTTTTTGATTTGGTCACGGAGCGCTTAACGGTGCTGACCACGACCAATCTCGACGAAAGTCCAAGCATTGCGCCTAACGGTTCGGTGGTGCTGTATGCCACCAAGCGGGGGGGCAAAAGTATTCTTGGGGCTGTAGCGGTTGATGGTGGGGTGAGCTTTAATCTTCCAGCCAGAGAGGGCGACGTGCAGGAGCCGGCTTGGTCGCCCTTTATGGCTCACTGAATCTAGGGATTTGATCAGCAGTTTTTTTGTGCTGATGGACGGATGTATCTTGCGCCTGTGTCAGAGTCATCTATACTTCTACAAAACCACTAATAGGACGGTGTCATGAACGTACTCCCAGTAGCCGGCAAGCTTGCCACACTTGTCTTTGTCTCGCTTTTTCTAGTGGCCTGTTCCAATACTGATACCAGCGAAGCTGACGCGGCTGCCGCTGAAGCCGCCGCCGCCGAGTCTGCCGCTGCCGAGGCCGCAGCCGCCGAAGCCGCTGCAGCACAGCAGGCGCTGCAAGAGGCCGCCGATGCCGTAGGGACAGTCTTTTACTTTGAGTTCGATAGCTCAGCGCTTACGGATGCAGCGCGTACCGCGGTCGACGCTCATATCGCAGCCCTGCTGGGTAACGATGCCAGTGTTCGACTCGAAGGCCACACCGATGAGCGCGGAACTCGCGAATACAACCTCGCTTTGGGCGAGCGCAGAGCCAATGCGGTCAGAGATTACATGGTTGCCAACGGTGTACCGAGTTATCGCATCGAGAGCATTAGCTATGGTGAAGAGAACCCAGCGGCGTATGGATCTGGGGAATCAAACTGGCAGCAAAATCGGCGCGTAGAGCTTAAATAAGTCAGACGATTGCTATGAAGGATTTTTTCAAGCCGGTTACCTTAGCCGGCTTTTTTACAACTGCCCTCGTCGCATTGCCCAACGCTGCCCAGGATTATATTGACGTAGAAGCGGAGCGCGAAGCCGCCGAGCGAGCCGCTGTTGGCTCTGCCCCGTCGGACACTGGCACCGCAACGCCCGCCGGTTATACGGTGTCAGGGGTGACACCCTACGCAGGTCAAACCGTTACGGCTGTGCCGATCACGACGAACCAAGGAGTGTCGTCAGCCAATCCCAACGTGGGCTCCCTTGTTGTTCAGTTGCAGCAGTTGCAGGAGGAGGTCAGGCGACTCAATGGGGTAGTTGAGCAGCAAAGTGCAGAAATCAATCGGTTGAAAGAACAGAGTTTAGAGCGGTACGTCGATCTGGACAGGCGAATTGCCGATCTCGCGAGAGGGTCTGCTGGCGTCTCTCCTTCAATCGTTGATACAGCAGGCGAGGAGGGACTCACCTTTGGCGGTGCGCCGAAGAGTGACCCGCCACAGCCGCTCCAACCCGGAGAGGAAGCGGCGTATCAGTCCGCTTACGGCTACGTAAAGTCAAAAAACTTTTCGGAGGCGGTCGAGGGCTTCAAAAAGTTTCTCCAGAACTACCCTTATGGCCGCTATGCGCCTAACGCGCATTACTGGTTGGGCGAGTTATACCTGGTGATTGACCCCGCCGAACCCGAGTTGGCCCGCCAGAGCTTTCAGTTGCTGCTCGATCAGTATCCGAATAACGCAAAGATCCCGGATGCTCTATACAAGCTAGGCAAAGTGCACTTCCTCAAGGGCAATAGTGAGCGATCCCGAGAGTATTTGGATCGGGTTATCGCCGAGTACCCCGGGCATCCGGCCTCGCAGCTGGCGACCGATTTCCTCAGCGAAAACTTCTAACATCGATGTCGGGCGAGTCGACGGTGGCGCAGCTGCGGATTACCGAGATATTTCATTCCCTGCAGGGCGAGGCGCGCTCCGTGGGACTGCCCACCGTGTTTGTTCGATTAACCGGCTGCCCCCTCCGCTGTGTTTGGTGTGATACCGAGTACGCATTCGCCGGCGGTGACTTGATGTCGTTACCCGAGGTGATGGATATAGTCGCTGGCTTCGGCTGCAACCGGGTCTGTGTGACCGGCGGAGAGCCCCTTGCACAGCCGGAATGTTTACCGCTTTTGACGGCTCTTTGCGATGCCGGCTGCGAGGTCTCGCTTGAGACCAGTGGTGCCTTGTCTATCGCTGAGGTCGATGTAAGAGTGAGTCGCGTGATGGACTTGAAATGCCCCGACTCGGGAGAGAGTCATCGCAATCGGTGGGACAACATAGAATGCTTGACTCCACACGATCAGGTAAAGTTCGTGGTGGCGAGCAGAGCCGATTACGATTGGGCTCGCTTCAAGATTGACGAGTTTTCACTGGCGCAGCGCGCTGGTGAGGTGTTGTTTTCGCCAACTCACGGCGGCCTCAGCCCGCGAGAGCTGGCCGAGTGGATGTTGGCTGATGGTGTTGACGCCAGATTTCAGCTTCAGTTGCACAAGCTGCTGTGGAACGATGAGCCTGGACACTAACGGCCATGACTAAGCGTGCGGTAATTTTAACCTCGGGAGGTCTCGATTCCGCGACCGTTCTCGCGCTGGCCTATAGCCAAGGTGTCGAGTGTTACGCGCTGTCCTTCGACTACGGACAGCGACACCGCGCTGAATTGCTCGCGGCGGCGCGCGTCGCTGAGGCATTTCCAGGCACCCTCCACAAAACCGTTGGATTAGATCTTCGCGGTATTGGTGGCTCAGCACTCACCGACGATGCGATTGATGTGCCGGTTGAACCAACGCAAGGCATACCGGTCACCTACGTGCCGGCGCGAAATACGGTGTTCTTGTCTATCGCCCTCGGATGGGCGGAAGTGCTCGAAGCCGATGAAATTCATATCGGCGTCAATGCGGTGGATTATTCGGGGTATCCCGATTGTCGTCCCGCCTTCATTACGGCTTTCGAAAACATGGCGGCGACAGCAACCAAAGCTGGGGTTGAAGGCAACCCCATCAAAATCGTCACGCCCATCATTAGCCTTAGCAAGGCAGACATTATTCGCAAAGGTGTCGAGTTGGGCGTCGATTATAGTTTGACTACCTCCTGCTACCAGGCTACCGAGACCGGTTTGGCTTGCGGCGTGTGTGACTCTTGCCGCTTGCGTCGTCAGGGCTTTGAGGACGCCGGAGTTCCAGATCCAACTCGCTACGTTTAGTTCAGCTACGCTTCAAAGGGCTCGAAAATAAAGCGGTCATCTGCGAAGCTTTTAAATTCGAGGGCGTAGTTATTGGGGTCGCGGAAAAACAGGGTGCGCTGCTCCCCAGGGGTGCCCGCAAAGCGGATCGATGGCTCGATTACGAAATCGACGTTTCCTCGCAGCCGTTCAACCAGCGCCTCAAATTCCGCCGGAGTCAGGATGATGCCGAAATGGGGCACCGGCACCTGATGTTTGTCCACTGGGTTATAGCGATCGGGAAGACCTTCTCCACCACAGTAGTGAAAGACAACCTGATGGCCAAAGAGATCTAAATCTATCCAGGTATCGTCGGTTCGACCTAGCTTACATCCGAGTAAGTCGCAGTAAAAAGCTTGGGTGGCGCTTAGATCAACAGCAGGGAGGGCGAGGTGAAAAGGTCGCAGCATAGAGAAGGTTGCACTTTTGGTCAGGATAAGTACCATACGCCCCTCGCGGCGCTGCCGCACCTCTTTTCGGGTCGTTAGCTCAGTCGGTAGAGCAGTTGGCTTTTAACCAATTGGTCGCTGGTTCGAACCCAGCACGACCCACCATTTTTCCCTGACAAACAAGGCCAAACGGCATAAGACGCTCTTTGCGTGAGCTGCTGTCAAAGTTTGATAGGACATCAGTTTGGCGGCAAGAACCGTGGTGGAAACCATCCCATACTATTTTTACCAGACGAGCTGAGCCGCCTG
>Ga0255751_10006408_pt1 | contig 10371 bp, 17 predicted proteins | sample 071ome_20_FD_179951 | JGI IMG/M metagenome (GOLD analysis project Ga0255751, IMG submission 179951) | Coastal salt marsh microbial communities from the Groves Creek Marsh, Skidaway Island, Georgia - 071412BT metaG (version 2) | ecosystem: Environmental > Aquatic > Marine > Intertidal zone >...
CTACGCAGCCAGCAACGAAACCCTGATGTCCAAGTACTACAAGGCCAAGGATGAGTAAGGCCAACTTTCCTGAACTTGTTCCTCAATGGAACGAACCCAATCGCGGCCCAGGCATCTCGTACTGCGTCGCAAAAAACGCACGGATGTTCGACTATGAATTACTTCTTGCTGGCGAGCGGAGCTTGCGCGGTTGCATCCGCGCTGTTGACAAAAAAGATGCCATTCGCATCCTTAAAAACCGCCACCCCGAATGCGCCATTGTTGAAGTCGGCAAAGGACGCAAAATCGTTCCTCCATCTAAGAAGGCTTGATCCAGCATGACCATCAAATTCAACCTGGCTGATCTCGAAGAATCAGTCGCATTTTTCCTTGAAGTGCATCCGTACAAACCGGGTGCTCAGGACACCTTTGCGATGGAAAACCGCGTCTACCTGCTGGACGCTTTGTACGGCATGGACGGGCGTGACAAGCCTGATCACCCGTTCCATCACACCTACACCGGTCTGTACCAGAAGTACGTCAAAGGTGCATGAGGAAGCAATTTGGATTACCTCGCTACCGTTCAGGTAGGTGGCTTCCTGTTATGGCACCAAACGCGGACATGCAATTCACGGAGGGCCACGTCCGGCTTCTCCTGTGGATGTGCAACGCTCATCAGGAGTGGGTTGACGAAGCCATTGCTGAAATCATGCGCAATGGCGACACTCCAACCGACAACTTGATGTTCTGCCGCGAGGGCCTTGTTGATCTCAAAGTTTGGGGTTTGCGTTTGCTTGAAGTGATTGAAGCGACGCCCGATGACGAGGAAGATGATGAGGAACAGGACCTGACCGATGAGCATCTACCGGAACTGGAAGATTTCATCAACAATCTCGAAGGACAGTGGCGCAACGATCGAAGTGCTGGAAGACGGCCCGCACATCCTTTATCGCAGTTGTGCCAACGGGTACTGTCGATATTCCGACGACCTATGGCAGGCTGAGATCTACTGCGATCATTTGACCGCTCGCGTCAGCTCTGATCACTGTTAAGGATTGCCTGCTGCAAGATCTCATCCTCCAGCTCGGCCCTGCCAATGTTGCGGGCAGCCTCACCAGCAAGCCATCTGGTCATCATGCGCTGCTGATGCAGGCAAGTATTGAGCAGAAGTGCTGCGTTATAGATGGCGTTGATGTCGCCTTCTTTGACCCAGCCTTCCAGCATCTTTGCAGTCGCAGCTTCAGAGAATTCACTCTCAGTTGTGCGCTGAATTGGATGCATATCCATAACTAGCCTCGGCAGCAGTTATTGCCGTACTTTCGCAATCAAAGCAGTCTGGCAAATAAAACACAGTGTTTGTCTTTATATACCAAGCTCTGTACCACCCGCTGACGCCAAAAGAAACCCATACAGCGCCGCATGCATCGGCGGAAAAAGGTGGTGGAGTCACTGAATCTCTTCCTGGCTTTACTAGCCCTGCTTCTTTAAGATCCAAAAAGCACCGGAGTCCTTATGCGCTCTTGGATCGACGAGACAAGTCTGATCACCAAGAGAGAAACAAGGACACGATTTAGGTTAAGAATTTTCGAATCCTTTCACTGCAAATGTGCCTATTGTGGTGAACACGCAGAGTCGCTAGATCACGTCGTTCCTAGGCATCGCGGTGGACAGACTGTGATAGAAAACCTAGTCCCAGCATGCCTGCGGTGCAATGGAACCAAAGGATCAACAGAATGGACGCTTTGGTATAGACAACAAGATTTTTACACATTGCACCGTGAAATAATCATCTGGGAATGGTTGTATCAATTCAGGGGACTTGTTTACTCGCGGAAACCTGAGTGTCATTGTTGTAATGACCAACTTGAGCGTATGACATAATCGGCATACTTTGCATCTCGAAGAAGATCATCTGACCGATTTTCAGGCCTGGATATAACGGAAGTGCATGCATACGGCGTGCATTTTGCAGCTCCAGGGTCAGTTTGGAGCCGTGCCAGCCAGGATCACACCAGCCAGCAAGCATGTGGCTGTAACCACTCCTGGCCCTGCTGCTTTTCAGTACAAACTGTGCAGAAATGTGGTCCGGTAGGTTGAACGTCTCCTGCGTCTCGGCCAAGGCGAACTCACCAGGGCGCAGCCAGTAGGGGTTTTCTTGGCTATAGCCCTTGATGCTGATCAAACGCTGCTCGATGTTCATTGGGTCTTCGATCATCAAGTGATCGCCCAACAGCAGGTCAATTGACGCAGGGTTTAGCAGATCTTGGTTGAACGGAACGACCATTGCATGCTCAACGCACAGTCGTTTGATTTCATGATCTGGCAGAACCATGCAGTCAGGGAAAGGCTTTTCCCAGGCTACAGGGACAGATCGTCCACGAGTAAAGCCCAGCCAGTACCAGGGCCGTCTGCTTCCCAACGATGTAGGAAATCTTGGCGCTCGTATTTGACGTTGAAGCCGCTTTCGCTTTCTAGCTTGCCCGTCTTCATGTTGTAGCGACCGCGTGGATCATTAACGATGAAGTACTGCTCTGTGTAGCCGACAATCACAGACCAATGGCCAAATCCTTCGGCAGGACTGCCAGTGCTGATATCACCTTTGTGCAACCAACCAACAGCGACAGGGCGACCGGCGTCAATTTCGGCCTCAATCAAATCAGCCGTGCCGTCTTGGATGAACTCCGATTTGATGCCAAGGCTTTCAAGCGCTCTGACATGCACCCACAACTCTTGCGATGGGCCAAAGCGACTGCGGACCTTGTCGTATTCCTGCCCTGATGTGACAAGCACATAGTGCCCAGCAACCATTGCAACGGCTGCGGTAACGCACTTGTCGATCCCGTCGATGAGATCAAGCTGGTGATAGTAAGGAGTAGGCAGGTAGGTGTATTTGCCTCCTGCCTTCCACAGTTCCACCCACGTTGCCTTGTGATCTAAAAGGTGTGGGGGCAGCTCCTCCTGCAACTGCTGAATAGCAGCTAGTTGGTGGCTATTGCCGGTGAAGTACTTGAAAAACGAATCAAGTCTGACCATGGCAGTAGCAAGCCAATCAAGCATCGGCTACTGGCTTTTGTGCCGTAAAAAGGTTGGCCTCGATGAAGTCGACCATGCGGTCATCAACGGTGTTATCAGTTTTTGTTGCCAGTGCACGCAGTAGATCAATCACCAACTTCTTGACTGCATTGGACTGCAGAAAGCGAAACAGGACGGGACGGACAAGTGCGATCATCATTTGTCAGCTGATACTCCAACTCTAGTGCGAATTTTTAGGACCTTCCAGCCGTGCCACAGCAGCCTCAAGATCACGTAAACGACTAAATACTTCAGCGTCACGACTCTTCATGTCGGTGTGCAAAATATTGAGGCGGGTGGCCACGTTTTCAACAGCAGCGGTCAGTCGTATAACAGCGTCTCTGCTTTCAGTAGCTCGGCGGCCATAGTTCCCGAGTCCCACTGCCGCTACCGTTATTGAGGCACCAGTCACGGCTGCCAAAATCTCCATCATTGGCCGCACCCTAACGACGACATCATGGCCGCAGAAGACAAACAAGACCACGAATCACATTCGCGATTAGGCGATGTAGTGAAGATCACGCTGCTTGGGTGGTCCATGGCAATTTTAACTGCGAATTATTTGGGGGTTTTTAAGCAATCACTTGATCCCACCTACCCAGCATCAATTCTTTCGGGAACAGCCGCCAGCTTTGGATTAGCTGTAGGTAGCAACCGCAAGAAAAAAGAAGAACCTAAAGTGCAGGACAAAGACGCCCAAAAATGAAACGGCTTCTCGCTCTCGCCGCCATCTTTGCCGCGGCCCCTGTCGCAGCGCAAACTGTGACGCCTACTTGGTCGTCCGGCTCCATGCAGAGCACGACTACTACAACCCAAACTGTTACTGAAACAATCCAGCACCAGATTTACGGGTCTGAGCTGGCAACCTATACCGGCGAAAACGTCACCCCAAGCGCCGCAGACATCACCAACACCTCGACTACATGGGACGTTCACACCGCCGGCGATCCGTTCAGCTTGGAGATCACTACCAGGGCGGCCAACACTTTGATCGAGCAAATCGACATCGACCGCACCATCGAAACCGATTCCACCACCACCTCGCTCAGTGTGTTCTCGCAATAACGCTGGCGGCACCTGCGGCGGCTGAGACAACTAACAACTCAGCGCCGCGTGCTGCAGCTACCAGCAACAACACCAACCAGAGCGTCCAATTCAATAACAACGGCGCCCCAAGCAGGCAGCACTTTGGTGCTGGTCACAGTTGCAATGGGGCAACGCTGGTCATGACGCCCTTCTATCTAGAGGGGCACTCGGATCCGATGCCGGGCGATGACTACAGCCGGATGCAGAACACCGGGGCACAGCTCAGCATCAACATCCCGCTAGACGGCTCCATCACCGAGATGTGTAAGGAACTAGCCCGCAAGCGGCTTGAAGCGGAAGAGCACCAGCTGCAAAAAGACAAGCTTGACTACCACCTAGTCCGGGCACTGAAGTGCGCCGAGCTGTACGGCAAAGGGTTCATGATCCACCCCAAAGCAGAGCTTGCTTACATGTGCTCGGATGTTGTCTCGATCGACGTGTACCGGGATTCGCTGCCAATTAGTCGTCGTGGTGATGATTGAGAACACGCTTGATTCCAATCTGGAACACAGTTTTTAGCGGTTTGACTAGCTGCTGAGCGGCAAGCGTCGCTCCAACAGATGCCATCGCAGCTGCACCAGCCGTCACCGTCGCAACGGTCAAAACTTCAGCGCTTGGCAGTGCAAATTCCAGCGGAGTCCCAGGCACAGTGACCGTCGTGGTCTGCTCTTTTACCTGCTCGATCTCGGGCGGATTTAGCAGGTTGTCTATTGTTTTCTGTTGTGCGTTGATGTTGTTGTTCAGTTGCTCGATCTGCTTTTGAAGCCCTTTTACCGCTTCGCGAGCAGCTGGGTCTTCCGCTTTCGGAGGTTCCGGCGGCGGCTTCGGTTCGACTTTTGGCGGAATCAACAACGGGTGCGATGGCGCAGGAAACACCGGCACCGCAATTTGCATTCGCGGCAGATCAAGCGGTTTCGGCAAATTAAAAGAGGGAAGGGGTAGCGGCTCCATTCAGCTTGCCCTTGATTTCCTCTTCAATCTTCTCAGTGACTTGGCCGGAGATACGCTCCATGCTTTCGTCCATAACCTTGTCGAACTGCAGGTAGCTGATCACCAGCGCTGCGGTCATGGAGCCGCTGAGTAAAAAGCCGGTGACGGCCATCAGGTCAATGATCCTTCGCATTGAGGATTGCCTTCTCGTTGGCGTATGGTTCGACTGTAAAGAAGTCGATGGCATCCTGCACATAGGGCACCAGCCAGTCAGGTGGCCAGCAGTATTGCCAGTTGGCGGGTTTCATGCAACCGAGCACAACAGTCCGCCAAAACGCGCCCGCATAGTTGCGCGTTACTAGAGCTTGCTCCCACCACTGAACAAAAAAGGGCCGCCGAAGCGACCCCTGGGGTTGGTGTGCAGCCAGTATGGCGTCAAAAGGTGTACTTGGAACCCACCTTCAGACCATACGAAACATCGGAACCTTCGAATTTGGAAGCCGAAACTTCTGCGTACAGGTTCATGTGGTCAGAGACCTTGCCGCTCACGCCGGTCTTACCAGCCACGCCCCAGTCAGCAACGCCAGTGCCGGTAGCGAGAGCAGGACCAGCCTGGATGTAGAAAGGACCGGACTCAACACCCAGATCGATGTTCAGGGTGCCGCCCAGGCTGGTCGCACCAGAGAAGCCTTGGTTGTACTCGGGGTTCACATAAAACTTGGTTTCAGCCTGAGCTTCAGCAGGGGCGATTGCAGCACCCATGGCGGCACAGGCAACAGCAGCAAAAGCAGCTTTAAACATTTGGAGTGTCGTAACACAACATCTCCGAAAGTTTACTGGTGTCGTCTATGTGGGCGGTTGATCAACTGGATCCTCAAATGGATCCCGTCCACCACGGCAAATAGCCACCGCCCGACGATAGAAAAATGAATCTGTTTTACCCGCGTCTTCCAGCACTTGTTTGATCTTGTGCCAGTTGTCGCGGGTATGTTGATCCACTTATTTGCCCTGGCCGCGATACTTCTTCCTACCGTGGCTGGGTTTTGAGTGTTGCCCGTTGCCTTGACGGGTTTTCTTCGGTTTTCCAGGGCGGTGTTCAACCCGCCCCAGTGCCGTTTTTGACCTGACAACCATTACCAGGGCACGCCGTTAGCTTTGGTCGGCGCACGCTGCTCATCAATTTGAGCCTGGAGCGCGTTCTGAATCTCAGCAACTTTTTCGTCGCCGCCGAGTTTCTCCTTGACCCAAGAAATGCACTGCTCTTGCGTCACGTCGGCATACGGAATCATGCTGTCAGGGTCAGCAGCATCAAGTCCAACGGAGCCATACGCGCCACTGGAATAGGTGCCGTCGTTGGCGTTGACGGTGTAATGGCAGATGAAAATTTCGCCATTCTCAGTGCGTCGCTCCAGGGTGTTGATGCCCCAGGTAAACACTGTGGTCGGAGTAGCTTCAGGCATTGGATTAGCCAGGTCTGTTGAAGGTTAGTAGATCTGCAACCTGTTGGGAATGGCCGGTTGCCCGCATGAGTGATTAGCGAGTAGAGCTACGCGCCCTTGAGTGCTGCTACTTCGGCTTCCAAAGTTTCGATGCGGGTTTGCGCCTCTTGCAGCGCCTTGATTGCCATCCACATCATCTGTTGTTCTTTGACGCCCATGCGGACGATCTCTTCAACAGCAGGAGTAACGACGTTGCCGTCATCGTCAAGAACTGCATCCGCAGCATTTTGCTTAACCCAATCAGTAATTACTTCAGGGCAATGCGGAGCAACTTGCTGAGCAATAACGCCGTAGCGTTTGTCGTCTGTGTCAGCGTCTTCGTTGTAGTGGAACTTTTTAAGATCCCAATGCTTCAGGCAGCTCCAAGTGCTATCAAGCGCTTCGATGTTTTTCTTTTCACGCTCGTCGCAAAGGTTGACATCGTTTGATTGGTAGTTAGCCAAACCACCGTTAGAACGAACAATAAATCTAGTAGCAGTGGAATCGTTGCAATATAGAAACTCGTTTTGAGTAGTGTTTGGAGTAGCTGCGTAATTTATTTGCAGACCGAAATTATTTCCTGCCGTTGTGCTAGTGTGCTGAATCAGAAAACGGGAAATAGTGTCCCAAGCAAAGTTGTATCCAATTGCGGACGCATAGTTTCCCGTAGTAGTAGCGCGAAGAAAACCATCATTGGTAATCCTCATCCTCTCGGAAGCTGTTGCACCTGTCGCAGCAGTCCAGAAAGTTAGAGCGTCTCCGTAGCCATAAACACGCGCTTTTGAAGCATCAGCTAGCATATGAATGCTTACTTGATCTCCAATAGCTGATCCAGCAGCACGGGAAAGATAAAAACCATTAGTTCCGCTTGTGTTCGCAATATGTAACTGGGCTAATGGATCTGATGCCTTAATCCCCACGTTGCCCGAGCTGTCGATGCGGACTTTTTCAGTCGCACCTGTTTTTAACAAAAGCGGATGCGCTGTCGTGGTGCCAATGCCCATTGCACCAGTACCGTCATAATCAATAGAAAGATTGACGGCTTGATCAATGCGCCCAAATTGAGCGACTTCACTGCTGCTGGTGCTTCCAGTTAGGAAACGAGCGACATTAGTTGCGCCAGTACCTTTGCAATCAAGTAAATACCCAGGACTCGTCGTGCCAATCCCTACACGCTGTGACTGATCAATAGTTAAAGCAGTTGTTGTATTAGTGCCTAAATGCAGAGAGTGGCTTGAGCTAGAGCAAAGAATAGATGAATAAGCAGAAGCACCTATCAAAAGACTTGAACCCGTGCTTGATTCAACCCCTAAACGACAAGAACCAGTGCCATTTTGAGAAGCTACAAGTGCATAGTTCGTTCCAGTAGATGAGGCTACTCTGAGTGATCCTGTGCTTGCGCTAACATCTACGGTTGCACCAGGACTGCCAGTCCCCACACCCACCTTGCCTGTCGAGTCAATAACCAGGCTGTTAGATGGTGCGCTACCGTTAAAAGCAACAGCAGGGGAGCCACTGGTGCCGCCGCCAATGTGGCTTAGCTGTCCGGTGGACGTGATGCGGAAGCGTTCGTTGTTGCTGGTGCCTAATACTAAAGGAATGGCCGTAATCGACTTAACTGTTACTTGAGTATCAGCTGTAAGACTGGCAACTAGGGCTCCTGCGATCCTCTGCTCAAATGTTGAGCCACTAGCTCCATTTTGAACAAGATTGTTGTAGCCAGCATAATTTGTTGGAGATGCGCCAATTCCGACGTTGCCCGAGCTATCAATAAACAACCTGCCCGTGCCAGCGGTGGCGAATCCAAGCTGGTTCGCACCAACGCGGTACATCCCCGTATCTTTGTCAGCGTCGAAGGCAAACGCGGGCGCAGCAGCAGTACCCGCACCAGCATTCTCCAGCAGGTCGGCAATCGTGACCTTCTTCGTCTCGTCAGCGCTTACGTCAACAATGGCGAGGACATCTGTAGAAGCTGGATCTGTAAAAGCATTCAGATCCGTGATCTTGATGTTGGCCATTGATGTCGCTCCAGTACAGGAATCTTAGGCGTGGCTTAGGTCTTGATACAAGCCAGCAGTTTGATTAGGCGTATTCCCAAATACGGATCATGCCGGAACCACCAGCTCCTCCAGCTCCAGTGGCTCCACCGCCACCTCCACTCCCATTCAAACCTGCACTTCCGGCTCCAGTTGTGGCACCAGCTCCGCCACCTTGGAAATAAGATCCACCACCTCTGCCACCTGCCGTGCCAAGGCTTGCCGCTAAGCCTGATTCGCCATAACGGTTGATGTCACCGTTAACTGGAACAGATTGTGAAGTTGCTCCGCCGTAAGCAGTAAGTGTTGTTGCTCCGACCGCAAATGTCGTGTTGCCACCGTCGCCACCAGCAAAGCCTTGGGCACCTGCAGTCCCACCAGCACCGATTGCGTATGTGTAGGAGGTTGATGCCGTAACGGTGAAAAACCTTGCGCAAAATCCCCCTGCTACGCCGCCAGCGCCTTCGGTAAATCGGAAACCACCAGAACCACCCTGTCCGCCGCCAACAATTTCAACGTAAATCTTGGTGCAATTTGCAGGCGTTGTGTAAGACGTTCCGGAGGTCAAAAGCTGAGGGTTGCGGAGCAATCCGCCACCTGTTATCGGAGTCCAGCTGACATTTGTCCCATCAGTTGTCAGATATTCGCCGCTGTTGCCGGTCTGACTAGGCAGCAACGCATTGATTGCCCCCGTCGCAGTGGTTTGACCTGTGCCGCCGTTAGCAATGGGGGTTACGTTGCTTTCGGAATTAGCAATCTCAGCATCGACGTATTGCTTAGTCGCTGCGTGCAGGTTTGCTGTTGGGTCGGCGTCAAGCGTCAGCGTTCCAGTCAGCGTGCCACCAGCCAGAGGCAGATAGGTGCTAGCCGCAGTTGCAGGTTGCAGATAGCGTGCATCGCCAGCAGCTTCCGTAATGCCCAACGGGTCAACACGAACAAAGCTGCTGCCGTCGTAAACCTTCAGCTCATCAGGTGTTTGGCTGGTATCAAGCCACAACTGACCCAGCACGGGGCTAGCGGGTTGCGTGCCACTCGGATTTGTAATGACTGCCGAGCTAGGCAGAAAACTGACCAGCGACCAAGCTGCGCCGTTGTAGATCTTCAGTTCCGGCGGGTTGTTTGATGTATCAACCCACAGCTGGCCGTTTGCTGGTGATGTCGGAGTTGTTGACCCTCGCGTGGTCCCGAACGCCAGCAACGCCAAACCGAGATTTTCAGCCGTAATGCGCTTGGTCTCAGTGGCGCTGATGTCAACAAAAGGCACCAGGTCGCTTTCGACCAGGGTGTTTGCTGAGGTCAGCTGGGATATGCGACGGTCAGCCATTAGTAGCCAATCACTGTGATGTCAACCAGCCCGTCTGTATCGGCTCCGGCGGCATCGAGACACCTTATCGTAACTGAGGTCGTGGTTTTAGCTGTGACGAAAGCAGTCACCGCATCCGGGTAAGTGGCATTTTGAAGCGCGGTGATTTGAACGCTGGAGATTTCACGGAAGGTTTTGCTCAGGTTGACTTGTGAGCCGCTTCCAGCACCACTAATCACCGCGTCGTTGATTTTTTCAATCACGTCGGGATAATCCAGCTCGGCGGTCAGTGCAGTGATATCGCCCTTAGTAATGCCATCCGGTGATTTGAAGGTCGTCTCGACGCGGTACACATCACCGAGCAACCGTTCGTATGGGGCGTAAGGGTGAACAACGCCGCCTTCCGCCAACTCCGTGTTGGTGTAAAACCGCTGTTCAGCCAACATCCCAAACGCATCGCCATTGACTGCATACGTTCCAGTGGCAC
>Ga0255751_10006412_pt1 | contig 10364 bp, 15 predicted proteins | sample 071ome_20_FD_179951 | JGI IMG/M metagenome (GOLD analysis project Ga0255751, IMG submission 179951) | Coastal salt marsh microbial communities from the Groves Creek Marsh, Skidaway Island, Georgia - 071412BT metaG (version 2) | ecosystem: Environmental > Aquatic > Marine > Intertidal zone >...
GACCGTATCAATCTGTACTTCAAGGGTAACCTTGACATGAAGTTCAGTGATGAAGAGAAACCCTATGTTGACATGGTTTCTCAACTGGAAACTTTTGCAGATGCATGTGTGGCTGCAGAACAGATCTATGCATTCACTCAAGAGAAGAAGAAAGAGAGTGAGGATGTTCCTACACCTGAAGTAATCCAAGAACGAAATGAAGGATCCTCTGGTGATGATGGTGACTGGATGGATGGTGTAGAGGAAGAAAACACCAACGAGAACGCCAACGAGAAAGAAAACGACAAAGAAGGTGACAAGGGTGGAAATATTGGTAATTCTGGTGGTGATACCTTTGAGGAAGGTTTTACTGATGACAACCTACAGGAGAAACTTGAAACTCTTTGTGGATATTCCTATGGGGACACCATCTACATTGAGGTTCCTGAAATCAGGTTGAACCGTCTGGTCATTCCTAGTGAAAGGATCTGGAGTTACTATGAGAAACGTCGTGCAGAACGACAGGAAGATTGTGGTGACTATGATCCTGAAGCTTATTACCTTCAGGAATACAATGACTTCAAGAAGTCGGCTCAGAAGGAAGTCAACTATCTGGTCAAAGAGTTTGAGATGAAGAAGTCTGCAAGTGCATATGCACGAGCTGCAACCAGTCGCACTGGTGTTCTTGACACTGGTAAACTTCACACATACAAGTTCAATGAAGATATCTTCAAGAAGGTGACTGTTCTTCCTGATGGTAAGAATCACGGTCTCGTCTTTGTTCTTGACTGGTCTGGTTCAATGCAGGGTGTTCTCAAGGATACTGTCAAACAACTTCTCAATCTTGTTTGGTTCTGTCGCAAAGTCAACATTCCCTTTGAGGTTTATGCATTCTCTAACGAATGGTTCCGTCAGTGTGATGATGCTGCAGATATGCCAGATCTAACCTATCGCAGTCTCCTCCACCAGGACGATGTTCCTAACACTCTGGCTCTGGCTGGGTTCTTCAATATGTTGAACTTCCTGTCCAGTAAGACCCGTGCAAAGGACTTCGAACGTCATTGCAGGTCTCTTTATATGATTGCATCTAATCCTGGTGGTTTCCCCCGACTGATGTTGTCTGGAACTCCGTTGAATGAAGCTTTGGTTTCTCTCTATAAAATCATTCCTGAGTTCAAACAACGTCATGGTGTTGAGAAGTTGAACACCATTATCCTGACCGATGGTGAAGCCCAAACCATTCCTTACCTCATCAGGTATCAAAACAATTATGGTTTCAATCACCTCAGTGATCGTTGTGTTCTCCGTGATCGTAAACTGGGAACTACCTATAACATTCCTAGTCGGTGGTCTGGTCCTACTACGGCTCTACTGAAGAACCTTCGTGATCGGTTCCCTGAAGTCAATATCTTGGGTATCCGTATTCTGGGTGGTAGTGAACTTCGTCGTTATCTTGCAAATCAAGAACTGAAGCATGACGAGGTTGAGAAAGTCATGGTACAATGGAAAAAGAACAAGTCCGCGACTGTTGCGGGTATTCAGGGCTACACAAAGTATTTTGCAATGTCTTCTAGTTCCATTGGTAACGATAGTGAGTTTGAAGTTGCAGATAATGCAACCAAGTCTCAAATCAAGAGTGCATTCACAAAATCACTGAAGTCTAAGAAGTTGAACAAAAAAATCCTGAGTGAATTTGTGGAGGTTATCGCATGAAGTGTGAAGTGACTTTGTATGTCGCGGGAACGGTTTTCAAAGAGGAAGTCATTGCCCGCGACTATCAGGAAGCTCGTAAGGTTGCATTAGCTCGCAATCCAAATGCAAAAATCATTGGAGTAACGGCGGTATTCAAATGAGAGACTGGGAAAAAACTTTTAACGATCTATCTGACACTGATAAGGAAAAGATCGCGGTTCTTCGTGTTATGGAGTGTGCCAACGGTGTCATTCAACATGCATATCGATCTAATCAAGAGTGGGCTCTTCCTATTGAAGAGACGCGAAGAGCTATGAAGTTCAGTATGTCATGTATGAAGAACTGGACTATCCCTCTTAACAATGGAAAAGAAATTACTTTTGAGCCAGAGACTGAAGAGATACTACGCGAAGTTCGTAATCTCTATGTCAGTGGTTTTAAAAATGGGAATGATGAAGACTTAGAAAAATTCATGTTGGTTTCCAAGGCCTGTGTGAGGGCTCTGGGAAAGACACGGATTATTACGGCAAAAGTATTTTTGTTAAACCACGTTGACGACATTCCTGAAGAGGCGTTAGAGTGGGGTGTAGGATACCTGATGCAGTTCTTCGCATGAACATCTTCGTTACCGATCCCAATCCTCGTGTTTCTGCCAGGGTTCTCCCTGATAAACACATTGTCAAAATGCCTCTGGAGAGTTGTCAAATGCTCTCCATCATTTTTTCTAAGTGGTATTATGACTGGGGTACAATCAACAAACTAGATGGTACGCCTTACGCAACCGCAAAGGGTGCCTTCCGTAATCATCCCTGTACTCAATGGGCTGGGGAAAATATCTACAACACTGCATGGTTAATCATGCATGGTACTTCTCTTGCATTTGAGTATTATCTTCGATATGGTAAGGTGCATTCATGTACCAAGACTTTATTTGAAGCCAAACGTTTGTTTCATCGCAAGACTGGTAAACCAATCACTTGTTACTGTATGGCTGAAAACTTTGCCCGTGCAATGCCTGAAGAATACAAGTTTGATGATAGTATAGATACATTTACCGCGTACAAAATGTACATCGCATCCAAACCTTGGGTCGCGGAAAACTATCTTCGCAATCCTGATCGTAAACCAGAATGGGTATGAACTACCAGAAGGGTGATGTTTTCCTTGACAAGGTTACACATAAGTTGTATATTTTTGATGGGAATGAATGGTTGGAAATTGTGCCAAGTTCTTATTTGAAAAAACCAGAGTGGATATCTTAGAGAGACCTTGTTATCAAAAAGGTGCTAGTGAATGGGTGATCATCAAAAAAGACATCCTCCACTACCACAAAGTTCCTTACACTATCTCCATGATACTTGAGTGTTCACGGAGACTGCGGGAATGCCTCACGCCAGATCTTCTTACTAAGAAGTATCGTGTTGAGAATGAGACCAATCCCATGTATGGGCATTGTTATCATGCAACTCAGGCTATGTATTATCTCCTTGATACTGATACTCTTGATCCCATGAGTGCCAGAGATTACAGAGGAGATCTTCATTGGTGGTTGAGGGATCGTGAGAATGGTTTTGTGATTGACATGACAGCTGATCAATACTATTCAGTTGGTAAGGAACCACCTCATGACAAGGGTAAGGTTTCTAAGTGGTATGGGTGGAAACAGAGACCACATAAGAGAACCATGCATCTCATGATGAAAATGCAAAATGACGCCACCATGGACAGATGGGTGGCTGACCACCTCACCCCCTCCTAGGGGGTTTTTTCATGTATATTACATACATACCAATGAGGGTTTCAAACAAATGTCCAACAACATCATCAACGCACTCCGCGATACCTACGGTGACAAGATCACTTCTGGTGATGTTCGTGGGTACTGTGCCGCCAACGGCATCTCCTATCCCACTGTGACTAAACGACTTGATCAATATAAAATCTCCCGTGGTAAGTGGGACCTGACTGTGCAAGAAGCCCGTCAACAACTTGAAAAAACCGTCACCGCTCCTGCGGTGGTTCCTCCTATCGAACAAAACCTCATTCCACAGAAAGATGATACTTTCGTCAAGTTTGGTAACTTTAACGATATTCGCAAGATTATTCAGTCCCGTCTTTTCTATCCTGCGTTCATTACGGGTCTTTCGGGTAACGGTAAAACGTTCTCTGTTGAACAGGCTTGCTCTCAACTTGGTCGGGAGTTGATCCGTGTCAACATCACCATCGAAACTGATGAGGATGATCTTATTGGTGGTTTTCGTCTTGTTAATGGTGAAACTGTTTGGCACAACGGACCAGTCATTGAGGCTCTGGAACGCGGAGCTATTCTCCTTCTAGATGAAGTTGATCTTGCATCCAATAAGATCCTGTGTCTTCAGTCGATTCTTGAAGGTAAGGGTGTTTTCCTGAAGAAGATCGGTCGTCACGTTCAACCCAAAGAGGGTTTCAATGTGATTGCGACTGCAAATACCAAGGGTAAGGGTAGTGACGATGGTCGTTTCATCGGGACTAACGTTCTCAACGAAGCTTTCCTTGAACGTTTCCCTGTGACTTTCGAACAGTCCTATCCTTCTCCCAAGATCGAACAGAACATTCTTTCCAAGTTGTGTGACGATCAAATGTTTATTGCACACTTGACTGACTGGGCTGATATCATCCGTCGTACTTTCTATGATGGTGGTATCGAAGAGGTTATCTCCACTCGTCGTTTGGTTCACATCGTCCGTGCATACTCAATCTTCGGTGACAAAGTGAAAGCCATTCAGGTTTGTCTCAATCGTTTTGATGACGAAACCAAGGGTGCATTCATGGATCTCTATGACAAAGTTGACGCGGATGTTGACATCAAGTCCACCGATGAGGTACAATAAGAAATGTAGCTCTATATGATGTGATGACTGACGAAGAGTTTATCATGAACCACGGGGGGTATGACTATACTCCCCTCCGTATTGACAAACAGGAAACACCTGATGGAAATGTTTTCACTATGAAAGTTGATGATGGTATGCGACCATGGGGTCATAGTGACCTTGAATATCTTGCAAACATGAATAAAGAAACAAACCAGAACGGCTTCTGGAAATACCAAGAAGACAAAACACTCAAAGAAATTGAACAATATCTAACAAGTACATATCACCAACACTACACTTCTCAAGAATCCAAAACTCAAACTCTGGATTTGATTGAGAGTATCGGTGATGCCGAACCTTTCACCAGGTCCAACGCAATTAAATATCTCTCACGCTTTGGTAAGAAGGGTGGTAAGTCCAAACTTGACATCCTGAAAGCCATCCACTATTGTATTCTCCTCTACCACTTCTCTGGTCTTCACAATGAGCGCAAAGACACCTATGAAACTTTCTAGTAACACCACCAACATCCTCAAGAACTTCTCCCAGATCAACCAGTCCATCCTGATCAAACAGGGTAACAAACTGAAGACTATCTCTGTGATGAAGAACATCCTGGCTGAAGCTGAGATTGAGGAAGAGTTTGAGAAGGACTTTGCGATCTATGATCTCAACCAGTTCCTGAGTGGTCTCTCCCTGTACGATTCTCCCGATCTTGACTTCGGTGAAAGTTATCTCACCATCCGTGATGGTCGCCGTCGTGCCAAGTATTTCTTTGCAGATCCCGATGTGATCGTTTCTCCTCCTGAGAAAGAGATCTCTCTTCCTACCCGCGATGTGTGTTTCACTGTTGCAACTCAACAGTTGGACAAACTCCTCAAGGCTGCTGCAATCTATCAGGTTCCTGATCTGTCTGCAATCGGTCGCAATGGTAAGGTTGAACTGGTTGTCCGTGACAAGAAGAATGATACTTCTCACGAATTCAGTGAAGAGGTTGGTGAGACCGAAGATGAGTTCATGTTCAACTTCAAGGTTGAGAACATCAAGATCATTCCTGGTACTTACGATGTCGTGATCTCTTCCAAACTCCTTGCAGAGTTTACCAACAAGAACACCGACCTTAAATACTATATTGCTCTGGAGCCTGACTCCACTTATAACTAATGAATCAAGAACTTTTAGTATGGCCTCTATTTTCTACACCAGTTGCTTGTACAATACTAGATGTTGATACCGACGAGGTATTGAAATTTGTTTCTAGCCTTGACTATCAACAATACAGTGAGAAAAATGGATACCATACTAAGGGTATTTCTGTTCTAAATCATCCAGAGTTGAGTTCCTTAAAAAAGGAAATTGACAAAAATATGCAAGACTTTATTACTAAAGTTTTGAAAATAAAAGTACCCGACAACGGTGAATATTATCTCCAGAAGTCTTGGGTAAATTTACATAAATCTGGAGACTTTGCTCAACAACATTTACACAAAAACTCAATGTATAGTTTTGTTTTCTATGTAGATGCAAACGAGAACAGTGGAGATATTTTCTTCGCAAAGACAAACACTATGGGTGGCTGTGGTTTTGATGCATACGACATTGAATTTCATGACCATGATTTATTAAATGCTGATGATTGGTTTGTTACACCACAGCCTGGTATGTTGTTGATGTTTCCATCAAATACCTATCATGGTACTAAAGTTAATACTTCCAACGATGATAGGTATTCTATCGCTGGTAACTATTTTCTTAGAGGTACGATAGGAACAGATTACACTTCTTATTTGACCTTTAACTAAAATGCGACACATTCTCTTTACCCTTAAAGATTGCAATCGTGAGTTGCTAGACGATGAGGAGTTTATCAGAGACACCCTGTATGTTGCGTCACGAAAGTGCAATGCACAACTGTTGGCTATGAACTCTCACAAGTTCCAACCTCAGGGTGTCACTGCCATTGCTATGTTATCTGAAAGTCATATCAGTATTCATACTTGGCCCGAAAAGGGCATGGCTGTATGCGACATCTTTACCTGTGGGGATCACACAGATCCCCAAGTTGGTGTAGACTATATGAAGATGGTTCTGGAATCCCAGGACATCGTTTCAAACGAATTTATTCGTCCACTTGAGTGATTTTTAATGTCTCGTAATGATTTTCTTTGGGTCGAAAAGTATCGTCCCAAAACCATTGAAGATTGTATTCTCCCTGCATCGATTAAGAAAACCTTTCAAGAGTTTCTTGATGCAGGAGAACTTCCCAATCTACTTCTTTCGGGTCCTGCTGGTGTTGGTAAAACTACAGTTGCACGGGCTCTTTGTGAACAACTTGGATGTGATTACATTGTAATTAATGGATCAGATGAAGGACGCTTTCTTGACACGGTACGGAACCAAGCCAAAAACTTTGCATCGACCGTCTCACTTTCTTCGAGCGCTAAACACAAAGTCATCATTATTGATGAGGCTGACAACACAACCCACGATGTTCAACTCCTACTACGGGCGAACATTGAGGCGTTTTATGGTAACTGTCGGTTTGTTTTCACCTGTAACTACAAAAACAAGATCATCGAACCTCTGCACTCCCGTTGTGCAGTCGTCGAGTTCTCTATCCCTGGTAAATCCAAACCGGCTATCGCTGGTAGTTTCTTCAAAAGGGTTTGCACCGTTTTGGATGCTGAAGGTGTTACATATGATCAGAAAGTTATTGCGGAACTGATCAACAAACACTTCCCCGACTGGCGTCGTGTTCTCAACGAACTACAACGGTACTCCGTTAGTGGTACAATTGATACTGCAATTCTTGCAGAGTTCTCTGATGTTAAGGTAAATGATCTCATTAAAAGTCTCAAAGAGAAGGACTTTGCGGAAGTTCGTAAGTGGGTTGTCAATAACCTCGATAATGACCCTAGTGTTCTTCTGCGCCGTGTTTACGATGCTCTTTACACAGCCGTTGAAGGTCCTTCTATTGCTGCCGCTGTGCTTATTATTGCTAAATACCAGTATCAGATTGCCTTCGTTGCCGATCAAGAGATTAATCTTCTGGCGGCGTTGACTGAAATTATGGTTGAATGTAACTTCAAATGATTTTAAGTGAAAGTGATGCGGTTTATGCCGCAGACAAATTCATCAACTACTTTTCCAACATGGATCGTATTGATGAATATCTTCGTAATGTAAAGATTGAGAGAGTTCTCAATCGCAGCCCTCTTTCTCAGTTCTATGAGGAAGAGGATACTCATGGTATGTTCACTGCTTTTGACATGCATCCAGAGGATATGGATATTGCATGTTACGAAGCTGTAGATTTGAAAAAGACAAGTGGAAAGGTTTCTGGTATCCGATCTCTCAGGGAGTTCAACGAGAAACTACAGATCACTACGTCCCATGCCATCGAAGACTCCGTTCCTGGTAAGTCTCTCAAATGGATGGTCGTGGAGAAGAACACCAATACGATCCTTGGTTTCTGTAGGTTTGGTTCTCCCACAATTAATTCTAGACCTCGCAATGAATGGCTTGGTCAGACTCCAGATCTGGGTATCTTCAATCGACATGCGATCATGGGGTTCATTATCGTTCCTACTCAACCTTTTGGATACAACTACCTGGGCGGTAAGTTGCTTGCGATGCTTTGTTGTACGCATGAGGTGAGGGAGATACTGAACGCTAAATATGATGCAAACATTTGTCATTTTGAAACTACATCTCTCTATGGTTCTACCAAGAGTGCGTCTCAGTATGATGGTCTGAAACCTATCATGAGATACAAAGGTCTCACTGATAGTAACTTCACACCACTTCTTCATGATCACATTTTCAAGGACTTGAACAAATGGTTCGTAGAGAGGAACGAGGGGGAATCGTTGGTGAAAGCCGACGCATCCAGCCGCAAACTGAAGACACAACAAAGGATGATCGCAATCATCAAGAAGAACTTACCTTCTCACAAGGTTGCGGAGTTCACAACTGCGATTGCAAATGCAACCGCACTGACTGAGAAGAAACGTACTTACTTCTCTGATTATGGATTTGCAAATGTTCGTGAGGTTCTGCGTGGTGAGGAAACTCAACTAGTAGAAAACCCACAGAACTTTGAAAAGTTCTACATGGAAGCTGTGGTTGACAAATGGAAAAAGATGGCTTCCAAACGTTATTCCAAACTGAAGACCGAAGGTAATCTTCGCACTGAACTTGAGGTTTGGACTAAAGATATGGACATCGACATTATTCGTTAATTATGTTTTTCTTTTTTCAACCAACACCTCCGCCCGCAGTTGTACCTCTAGAGGTAATCAGTAAGTCTTGGAAGTGTCCCACATGTAACACGAACGAAAAGTATGTTCTTCAACAACTTCAAGACAAAGCTAACATCGGTGATCGGAATGCCCTTGCAACGATCATGGGTAACATTAAATCGGAAAGTAACTTCCATCCCAACATTTGCGAGGGAGGGGCTAGAGTTCCTTACAATCGTTGCCATCGCGGGGGGTATGGACTTATTCAGTGGACTACTGCAAACCGATATGCTGGTCTAGGAAAGTTTTGTAAGAAATATAAGTGTGATCCTTCATCTATTGAAGGTCAATTCCGATATCTGTTGAATGAATCTCAGTTCCAGAAAATTCTTCCAGAGTTTCAAGGAATGGGACGCCCGATTCATCAATACATGGTTCCTGCATACTACTGGCTTGGTTGGGGTATCAAGGGTAACCGTGAATATTATGCACACCAATATCACAAGAAATTTGTATGGAGTTGAAAGACTGGCTGAATTCAATCAATCAGAACAAAACTGATTTGATCGAAGAGGATGCTTCCCTTGAGAAGGAGTATCCTCCTTTTATTATCAACAAATGTATGTCGGGTCATCTTGATACCGTCCTCTACGCGAATGAGATGAACATTGCTCATTCACTACCAAAAAAACTCCAATATGACTTTTATCTAAATAGTGTGAGGAAAAGGAAGAGATTTTCTCCCTGGCTCCGAAAGGATAAAGTCAAGGACCTTGATGTAGTTAAATCTTACTATGGTTATAGTAATGAAAAGGCACAACAAGCCCTCCGTATTTTATCTCCTGAACAAATTGCATTTATTAGATCTAAACTTGATACTGGAGGAAAAAAATGAGTATCGCGGAACCTGAGGTTCGTTGGTCTCCTGATAAAATGGTAGAAGTGACTTTGAGAGAACCCGATGATTTTCTCAAGGTTCGTGAGACCTTGACCCGTATTGGAGTTGCATCCAGAAAGGAGAAAAAACTCTACCAGTCGTGTCACATCCTGCACAAACAGGGTAAGTATTTCATCGTTCACTTCAAGGAACTGTTTGCCCTTGATGGTAAGAAAGCTAACCTGACTGTGAATGATGTTCAACGTCGTAATCGCATCACACAACTTCTGTGTGATTGGGGACTGATTGATGTTGTCGTGGAGGAATCGGTGGTTGAAGTTGCCCCTTTGAACCAGATCAAAGTTCTTTCTTACAAAGAGAAGAATGAGTGGGCTCTGGAGACCAAGTACAACATTGGTAAGAAGAAAAAAGTAGAAGAAACCGCATAAATAGAACGTCGCTCTTTCGTGCGCGACTCTATACATACGGAATATACGCTACTTTATGGGGGTTACCAACACCCCCTTTTTTATGTCTTCTTGTATAATTAGTATTGGATGCCGAAAGGGTCCACACAATCTAATCTCGCTTTCAAAGGAGAAGTACAAATGACTAACCTCACCAGGTATACGGCTGCGGATCTTAATACCTTGATGGATAAGATCACCAAGAACAGCATTGGTATGGACGAATACTTTGATCGTCTATTCAATCTTCATG
>Ga0255751_10006423_pt1 | contig 10357 bp, 10 predicted proteins | sample 071ome_20_FD_179951 | JGI IMG/M metagenome (GOLD analysis project Ga0255751, IMG submission 179951) | Coastal salt marsh microbial communities from the Groves Creek Marsh, Skidaway Island, Georgia - 071412BT metaG (version 2) | ecosystem: Environmental > Aquatic > Marine > Intertidal zone >...
CACCGTCTAATCAAACGAATTAAAGTAACAAGTGTCGACTGTCTTCAAGCAGCTGTTTTAGCCGCGTTGTAAATTTTGCTGCCAGCACGCCATCAACGACTCGATGATCGTATGACAAAGCTACTGGCAAAATTAACCTAGGCTGCCATCCGTCGTTCTGCCAAATGGGTTTAATCGATGCTTTCGATACCCCCAAAATTGCGACTTCCGGCGCATTCACTATCGGAGTAAATTGCGTTCCTCCGATGCCTCCCAGACTCGATATTGAGAAGCAACTGCCTTGAAGTGCATCAGGTTTGAGCTTACCGTCCCTAGCCTGAAGTGCATATTGCATGCAATCCGCCGCAATATTCAAGACACTTTTTGTATCAACATTTTTCACTACAGGCACCATCAGGCCCTGATCAGTATCTACCGCGACACCGATGTTGTAATACTCTTTAACAATCAGAGTCTCACCATCTGGCGTAAGCGAGGCGTTAAATCTTGGCATTTCTGCCAATACTTTTTGGACGGCTTTTACCAGAAAAGGTAATAAGGTCAGCTTGGTATCGTAGGTGCCTTCCTTATTGACGGTCTTTCTGAAGTCTTCCAAATCTGTAATATCAATTTCATCAAATTGAGTTACGTGAGGAACATTCAGCCAACAGCGATGCAAATGCTGCGAACTGATTTTTTGAATCCGACTCAGTGGTTCTTGTCGCACGCTACCAAAACGACTGAAGTCCACTTCCGGAATCGGTTCAATTCCCATTCCCCCACCAGCACCTGATGTTTGCTGAGGTGCTGCATTCAGACGATGTTTCACATAATTCTGAATGTCTTCCTGAAGAACACGACTTCTAGGACCACTCGCCCCTATCGTATCCATCACGTCCGCAAGAGAAACACCAAATTCTCTTGCCAGTTTTCTGACGGCAGGCCCGGCATATACCTTGTCGCCCGCTCCCTTTGTTGCCTCTGAATTACCAGCAACTGAAACTGCAGAGGAGAGTTGTGCCTTCGTCTTGTCTATTGAACTATCGGCGCTAGCTACTTGAACTTTAACCTTTTCTTCCGAGTTTCTCTCAGCCGAAATTTGACTGGCGCTGCCAGAAGAACTTTCAGACTGAACCTGGGACACATCTGCACTGACTTTGATGACAGCAATCAAATCGCCTTCACTGACCTTATCGCCTTCGGAGACCTTGATACTCAATAGCTCACCGGCCACAGGCGCTGGAATCTCCATAGTTGCCTTATCGGTTTCCAAGACCAGCAAGGTCTCTTCTTCCTCTAACTGCTGACCGACTTCTGCTGACACCTCAATGACTTCCACATCGGAGAAGCCTCCCAGATCGGGAACAAGCACTTGCTGTTCAACTACGGCAGATGTTGGGGCTGATGGGGTTTCAGACTCAACAGTAGCCTGTTCAGAGGACTCAACAACCGCTTCCTTCACGTCAGCTGTCTCCACCACTTTAGGCGTACCTGCATCCGCTAGTTCCATCAGGGCAACCACATCACCCTCACTGACTTTGTCACCCTCAGCCACTTTCAAGGCCGTAATTTTCCCGGCTGCCGGGGCAGGGATTTCCATGGTGGCCTTGTCGGTCTCCACCACAATGATCGCATCATCAACCTCAACGGAATCGCCCGCCGAAACAGAGATCTCAATGACTTCGACGCCTTCAAACCCACCTAGATCGGGAACTTTGATCTCATCCATTCGTTTACCCTCTTAAATCTTTATCCTTGTTTGCTGCAATGTTGTTCACGAGTGATTCACCCGACTCTTACAAACAGATTTAAAGCAACATTGGATCAATCTTCTCTGCATCAATGCCGTATTCTTTCATGGCTTTTTTCACTACCGCTGGCTTCACCAAACCTTGTTTGGAAAGTCCGTACAACGCAGCAACGCAAATGTAATTTCGATCCACTTCAAAGAAGTTTCTCAACTTCTCACGGGTATCACTTCGACCAAAGCCATCGGTACCAAGGGTAATGTAATCCATCGGTACGTCTTTTCTGATCTGCTCGGAATACGCTTTCATGTAGTCAGTCGCAGCAACAGCCACCTGACCACGTCCCTGTAAGCATTCATTCACATAGGAAGGTTTTGCCTTCTTATCCGGGTGCAACATATTCCAGCGATCTGCTGACGCCACATCTCGTCCCAACTCATTGAAGCTGGTTGCACTCCAGACATCACAAGCAACATCGTATTGCTCAGAAAGCATCTCAGCGGCAATCTCAACTTCTCGCAGAATGGTGCCACTGCCCAGCAACTGTACACGGGCTTTACGATTGGTCTTGTCTTCTTTCAACAGATACATACCTTTAATGATGCCTTCCTCGGCACCTTCTGGCATGTCTGGATGTTCATAGTTCTCGTTCATTACAGTGATGTAGTAATAAACGTTCTTCTGATCGGCGTACATTTCCTGCAAGCCATGCTGAACAATGGTGGCTAATTCATAGCCATAAGTTGGGTCGTATGCACGACAATTTGGAATGGTGGATGCAAGCACGTGTGAATGACCATCCTGATGCTGAAGACCTTCACCGTTCAGGGTGGTACGTCCTGCCGTACCACCAAGCAAGAAACCACGAGCCTGAATATCACCTGCCGCCCACGCCAGATCACCAACGCGTTGGAAACCGAACATCGAGTAGAAGATGTAGAACGGGATCATTGGGTAATCGTTATTACTGTATGACGTTGCTGCTGCCATCCAGGCTGCCATCGCACCCGCCTCATTAATCCCTTCTTCCAGGATTCGCCCTTTGATGTCTTCCTTGTAGTACATCAACTGACCGGAATCGTGCGGATCATACAACTGCCCCACCGAAGAGTAGATGCCGAGCTGACGGAACATGCCCTCCATACCAAAGGTACGGGCTTCATCCGGCACAATCGGCACAATTCGTTCACCCAGCTTCTTGTCTTTCACCAAGGTCGATAGCAAACGCACAAAAGCCATAGTGGTGGAAATTTCACGACCATTCGATCCTTTTAAATGGGTCTTCAAAGACGCCAAGGTAGGGACAGAAAGATTCTCGGAAGTAGGACGACGCACCGGATAATGACCACCCAGTTTTTCACGCTGTTTGTTCATGTAGCGCATTTCTGCTGAGTCTTCTTCTGGTCGATAATAAGGCACCGATTCCAGTTGCTCGTCACTGACCGGAATATCAAAACGATCTCGGAAGGCTTTTAGCGATTCCATTTCCAGTTTCTTAACCGAGTGCGTTTTATTCTGGGCTTCACCGGATTGGCCCATGCCATAACCTTTTACAGTTTTGGCCAGAATAACTGTTGGCTGACCTTTATGGCTGGCGGCCGCCGCATAAGCTGCATAGATTTTGTATGGATCATGACCACCACGATTCAACTGATATAACTGATCGTCGGTATAGTCTTTCACCAACTCTAACAATTCAGGTGACGCACCAAAGAAATGTTCACGGGTATACGCACCGCCTTTGGTTTTGTAGTTCTGGTATTCACCATCCACCACTTCATCCATGCGCTGCTCAAGAATGCCGTCTTTGTCGTTTTCCAAAATGGGATCCCAGTGACGCCCCCAAACTACCTTAATCACGTTCCAACCCGCACCACGGAACTGGCCTTCCAACTCCTGAATAATTTTACCGTTACCTCGAACCGGACCGTCCAAACGCTGTAGGTTACAGTTCACCACAAAAATCAGATTATCCAGTTTCTCGCGACCGGCTAATGAAATTGCACCGAGCGTTTCCGGCTCATCCGTTTCACCATCGCCAATGTAAGCCCAGACCTTACGGTCTTGCACATCCACCAGCCCACGATTAGAGAGATACTTCATAAAGTGCGCTTGATAAATAGCCTGCAGCGGCCCCAAGCCCATGGAGACCGTCGGGAATTGCCAATAGTCCGGCATCAACCAAGGGTGAGGATAGGAAGACAATCCCCCTTCATCCACTTCCCGTCTGAATTTATCCAGCTGTGCTTCAGACAAACGCCCCTCAATAAAGGATCGCGCATACACACCCGGGGAGGTATGACCCTGGATATAGACCAAATCACCACCATGTTGATCCGAAGGCGAACGGAAGAAGTGATTAAAGCCAATATCGTATAAAGTGGCGCTTGAAGAGAAACTCGCAATGTGGCCACCAATATCCGACGACTCCTGATTGGCCCGCATCACCATGGCCAATGCATTCCAACGAATGATCGAACGGATACGTCGTTCCATGAATACATCACCAGGAAACGGCGTTTCAGCATCACGAGGAATGGTATTCCGATAAGGCGTTGTTAAGGCATAAGGCGTCATGGAACCTAATTGACTGGCCTTATTGAGCAGTTTATCGAGCAAGAACTGCGCGCGTTGTTTTCCACTAAATTGAATAACTGATTGAAAGGCAGCTAACCATTCTTCCGTTTCGGTAGGATCAATATCATGCTGACTCATGCGGTCTCCAAATCCTTTAAAGAAGTCACGACAATGCGCTGACTTAAGCGTCATGAAAAAAACCAATGGTTTTCAGTATAGTCAAAGGATGACTTATGCCATTGTTTCTCTGGCATTTTTATTCATTAATTTAGGGAAGTTGGTTTATGCAAAGGTAGTAGCAATTTTGAGTTCGGAGTCAATTCCGTTTACTCAAATTTTACTAAAGGCACTTTAAAGCAAAGATCAGAACAAATAAGAATAAGGAAGATTCTATTCGATATTTAAAAAAGTCAGCTTTAAAGGCTAATCTAGTGAATGGAATAAACAGCTCGTTCAGTAACGCTCGAGAAGAAATTGGCATATTCCCCTACAAAAAGGATGGTAATATTGATACAAACCGAAAGATTACATCCTCCATATATCGTTTAAACACTAAAGGTGACTCATCCATACGATATGACCCCGTAAGCGGCCTTATATTAAATACAGGAAAAGGAATTATAGCTCCTTTAGGTTACTCAATTGTCGATGACGTTAAAAAGAAAGGCATTCTAATTGAACAACCTCCTACTGGAGTCAAAGGTATCATGCAAATGTTAGCCCTTGGCAGAGCATCAGGAGTGATAGCACATGAGAGCCAAGCCATGCATGTATTGAAAAGCAACTCTAAACTTTATTCAGATATCAGACCTTTAGATCCACCAATAAAAGAAAAAACTACTCCCCCCTACAGAATGACATGCTACAGATAAAATCATGACACATCTCAAAACCATTCTCATCACAGGATCATCCCAACGCCTAGGCGCAGCCATGATCAAAGCCTTTCATAAAGAGGGTTATCAGGTATTGATTCACTACTTCCAGTCGCAAAAGATAGCAGAATCTCTGGCAAACGAACTGAATCAAATAAGACCCGATTCAGCCTTCATCCTGGGCGGAAAGTTGTCTGATATTACGTCGCTGGCTAAGCAGGTTTCAGAGTTAACGGATCATTTGAATGTCCTGATCAATAACGCATCCAGCTTTTACCCAACGCCAATCGGAGAGATCACCTCCGAACACTGGGATGACTTGTTTGAAAGCAACGCCAAAGCACCGCTACTACTAACGCAAGCCTTGCTGCCATTACTCAAGGGGGCGTCTGAGCAATCTGGTAAAGCGAGCAGCGTCATTAATATGATCGACATCCATGCCCAAACACCGCTGAAAGATCATACGGTGTATTGCATGGCCAAAGCTGCCAATCAGATGATGACGCAATCATTGGCTAAAGAATTGGCGCCTGAAATACGAGTCAATGGCATCGCGCCCGGTGCTATCCTATGGCCAGATCAAGGTGGCGATGTAACCGACGACTACAAACAACAGACGATGGAAAAAATCCCCAGTCAACGATTAGGCCAGATTGAAGAAATTGTCGAAACCGCCCTGTTTCTGGCCAACGGCCCAGGCTATATAACCGGCGAGATCATATCTGTGGATGGCGGTCGACGGCTTTACAGTTAAAGCTTCAACACTGCCTTAAAGAGCCGGAATTAAACTAGCCAACCTTGATACCCTAAGGATGGGAGATTTTTCGGCCTTGCCAATCAAAATCGACCGTCCAAAGCTTTTGTTTGGTTTTGTCATAATCAGCCCACATATTACCGTAGCTTGTATCGTACGCCGGGTGCACGACGTCTTGCGCAATCTCGGATAACGGAAGCAAAACAAAGGCGTTCTTAGGCACTTCATCGCGAGGCAAAAGAATACCATCAGCATCCCCGCAAACATCATCGTAGGTCAGAATATCGATATCCAATGTTCGGGCACTGAATTTCTCAGCATCTCGGCAACGACCGTAGTCATCTTCTAACGCCTTCAACCAACGAGATAACTCACCCACACTCAGGTCAGTATCAAAGCGAGCCACCAGGTTCAGGAAGTGATCACCATCAAAACCAACCGCTTCGCTTTCATAGACCTGTGAAACATCCAAATCACCAAATTCAGCCTGCAAAGCATCCAGCGCAGCAGTCACATGATAATAACGACGAATGTTGGTTCCGATACTGACATAAACCGAAGCCATGAAAATTCCTCTATCTAAGGTTGGAAAGCAAAGAAGTTAAACTAGATAACGAGCTTACAGTTTAGCGTGAACGGGTTATCTCAACACCCACGGCTGCCGCAGCCGCAACAGCATCCGGTTTTGATATGCGTACCATCACGCTCTCTGGCTTGTATTTTTCAAGAATCATTGACGCAATAGATTCAGCCAATACTTCAATCAACTGAGGCTTCAATGACTTGGCCAGAGTAATGACATCCTCACTGACCGCCGCGTAATTAATAGCATGATCAAGATCATCCGAACGGCCAGCTTCCTTAAGGCTCGCTGTCATTTCGATATCAAAGCTAAGAGGCTGAGCATGTAAACGTTCAAAATCGTACACACCAATCACGGCATGGGTTTTTAAATCACGAATAAAGGTTTTATCCATTTTCATCTCGTTTAAATCAGACTTTAGAGCAGTTCTCAAACCTAAAGCACAGGATATCTATAGTCATTACATTGAAAGCGCGTATGATAACAGAGGTTATCTGTTATCGAGATGATTTTCTTACGACGCGTTCCAGATGAAATGAAGCTATGACCTCAGGCTTATTTGACATCACAATCACCCACATCGAACTGCTTCGAATTGCTTTGTACGCCCTCATTGGCTATTTATTGGGATCATTACCTACGGCTTTAGTCATCAGTCATTTCAAGCGACTTAACGACCCTAGAGATTCTGGCTCAGGCAACGCCGGTGCAACCAACATGATGCGCCTTCACGGCAAAGCTTTGGCCCTACTGACATTATTAGGCGATGTTTTGAAAGGGTATCTTGTTATTTGGGGTTACCAGTATTGGGAGTTCAACCAAGCTGACGAAGTGCGCTCTTTAGATCATCAACACCTTTGGCTCACGCTCATTGCCTTGAGTGTAGTGATCGGCCATATCTACCCTATCTTTTTCCAATTTAAGGGTGGAAAAGGCGTCGCCACTATTTTAGGTGTCATGTTGGCGTCGTCATTGGGAATGGCGTTATTCACTTTATTCTGCTGGATTAGCGCATTACTCATTACACGAGTCAGTGCCTATGCAGCCCTCACAGCCGCGTTAATCAGCCCGATTGTCGCCTGGTATATAGACGAACCTTTCATTGGGCTGTGGCTTTCCTGCAGCCTGGTGCTCTTTGTAAGCCACAGAAAGAATATCCAGCACTTAATTCGAGCAAAACTTAACACGGGTAGTTAGGAAATCTCAGAAGAGAAATTTCGAATAGATTTTTTTACTCCCCAAGTTTAAAGCTTGGGTAGTTCCGTCAAAGGCCAGCGAGCCAGAGGTTTCACAGCTAAATCATCCTGCTGACCTGCCTTCAGACGCTGCCATCCAGCATAAGCAATCATAGCCCCATTGTCGGTACAAAACTGCGGGCGGGCATAAAACACTTCTCCCCCCACTTTCGCCAATGACTGTTCCAGTTTTTCACGTAAGCGAGTATTTGCGGATACACCACCGGCCATGACCAACTGCTTCATGCCTGTTTGTTCCAGTGCTCTACGACATTTGATCGCCAGAGTATCGACAACCGCCTCCTGAAAGGCATGCGCAATATCCGCTTTATCCTGATCAGTTAACTGGTCCTGCTCTTTTTCAAGCTTTTGAACCGTATTCAAGGTAAAGGTCTTCAGCCCACTGAAGCTGAAGTCCAGGCCTGGACGATCCACCATAGGACGAGGAAACTTGAATCGATCAGGCGTACCCTGATTTGCTATTTTGGCAACGTGCGGGCCACCTGGGTAAGGTAAGCCCATCATTTTAGCCGCTTTATCAAAGGCTTCACCAGCTGCATCATCTAAAGACTCGCCCAACAGCTTATATTGCCCGATACCATCCACCTGAACTAACTGAGTGTGACCACCCGAAACCAGCAAAGCTACAAATGGGAACTCCGGAGGCGTTTCTTCCAACATAGGTGCCAGTAAATGGCCTTCCATGTGATGAACACCCAAGGCTGGAACGCCCCAAGCTAAAGCAATCGCTCGCGCCGTCATGGTTCCCACCATCAAAGCACCCACCAAGCCTGGCCCTTTCGTAAAGGCAATGGCTTCTACATCCGACTTTTCAAGACTGGCCTTATCTAAAACGGTCTGAATCAATGGCAGCAGTTTTTTGATGTGATCTCGGGAAGCCAATTCAGGCACAACACCACCGTACTCGTTATGCATATCAATTTGGCTATATAAAGCATCTGCTAACAAGCCTTTCTCTGAATCGTACAGAGCCACACCCGTTTCATCGCAAGACGTTTCAATACCCAGTACTAACATAACTACCTCGGCTGATACCTAACCACTAAAATAAGAGGCGGTTATTCTAATGATAATCTCTAGAATTGGATAGTCTGCTCGCCACAACACTGTATAAAAAACAAACAAAATCACTTTTCCAATTAAATTGGATATAAATAGTTAAATAGCATTTACTTTTGCCAACAACAGATTTAGAATGTGCGGCCTCACGAAATGACGCTATTGCTTCTTTCTTTGTTAGGGCTTAGTCGAGATTAAGCGACTACAAATTAAGCAACAAGAGTTATAACTGGTCACACAACAATAGGTAATTATTGATGCCAGCGGTAAAAGTTAAAGAAAACGAACCATTTGATATCGCACTACGCCGTTTCAAGCGTTCTTGCGAAAAAGCGGGCGTTCTTTCTGAAGTACGTCGTCGCGAATTTTACGAAAAGCCAACTTCTGTTCGCAAGCGCAAGCTAGCTGCAGCAGTTAAGCGTCACGCTAAAAAAGTTCAGCGCGAGCAAAAGCGCTTCGAGCGTCTTTACTAAGACCTGAGCTTAGTTGCAGTGACCAGTATAAAAGAAGCTTCGGCTTCTTTTGTTGTTTTTGGGCTACTTAAAATAGAAAACCCGCTTTAGAAGCGATAAGCTAATTTCTATTTCACTCACACCACACAAGGAGATCATCATGTCAGGCGAACTATTGGAAGACCAAATCAAAGCAGCCGTTAAAGACGCAATGCGCAATAAAGACAAGCCGCGTTTAACAGTGCTTCGTACCGCTCAAGCAGCATTCAAACAGATCCGTGTGGATGAAGGCCTTGAACGCGACGCAATTATTGACGATACACGAGCCATCGCCACTATCGACAAGATGATCAAACAGCGTAAAGACGCTGCCAGCCAATACAAAGACGCCGATCGTCAAGATCTTTACGATCAGGAAATGCTTGAAGTGGGCATCCTGACTGAATTCCTTCCTGCCCAACTAAGCGAAGACGAAATTCAAGAGATCATTGCCAAAGCAAAAGCTGATACAGGCGCTGCTGGAATGCAAGACATGGGCAAACTGATGGGCGTGATCAAACCTCAAGTGGTTGGTAAAGCAGATATGGGTCAAGTAAGCCAGCTTGTTAAAGCTGCTTTAAACTAATCCCTACTGAATTAAGCCCCAATTATGGCCGGACGTATTCCTGAGCAGTTCATCGACGACGTAGTCGCCCGTACCGACCTGGTAGAACTGATTGGCAGTCGCCTAAAGCTCAAAAAGTCCGGCAATAATCACACTGGTCTCTGCCCATTTCATAACGAAAAAAGCCCTTCATTCAACGTTAGCGAAAACAAACAGCTTTACCATTGCTTTGGTTGTGGTGCTAGCGGTAATGCCCTTACCTTTCTAATTGAACATGATCGTCTGGACTTTGTTGAAGCCATTGAACAACTGGCCAACAACCTCGGAATGGAAGTTCCGCGCGAAGAAGCCAGCCAACAAAGCAAAGACGCCTACCTTAAGAAGAAAAAAGAACAGCAACAACTGTTCGATTTGATGGAAAAGGCCAGCCACTACTTCCAACAGCAGTTACGCCAACACCCAACTAAAGA
>Ga0255751_10006427_pt1 | contig 10352 bp, 8 predicted proteins | sample 071ome_20_FD_179951 | JGI IMG/M metagenome (GOLD analysis project Ga0255751, IMG submission 179951) | Coastal salt marsh microbial communities from the Groves Creek Marsh, Skidaway Island, Georgia - 071412BT metaG (version 2) | ecosystem: Environmental > Aquatic > Marine > Intertidal zone > Salt...
ATTCCTGACAGGGTAGGTTTCATCCGTCGAGTGCTCAGTAGACGAATGAGGTAACAATACCAAGATTTGCGTGACGCCGGCCGCTTTGTCATTGGATGCGATGCTTAGCCGACACCATGGTTGAATTTGATATTTCAACCGCCAGTCATCCCGTAGAAATAAGCGAGTATGACGTTTCCTGTAACGATGTTATTGCGGGTACCGACCCCATGGTGATCACGGGCGACGATGGCATTGTGTTGGCTCAAAAGCAAGATAATCTCGTGGTTCAATTGGCTAGCATCGCTAAAGGCGATTAAGGAATAGCCCCCTTAGGAATCGATTTTCGGACTCAATTTTACCAGTAAGAGTACAACAAAAAGTCCGTGGTATTCCTTTAGCCTGCTCACTCACTGAAAATGAAATACGCACAGCAGGCCTTAGGATTCAACTTTCGGTTTCAACGCCACTTCACGATAGAGAATGACTTGATTTCGACCCTGATGCTTGGCTTGGTAAAGCGCTTTATCCGCATTAATTAGCAAAGCATCTCCGTCTATTATCCTGGGGTTTATTGAAGCTAGCCCCATACTGCATGACACCGTTTTCGTACCTAATGAGGCATGCAGCATGTCATCTGCCTTTATGGTCTCAATGATTTTTTCTAAAGCTAATCGCGCATCGTTAAGATGTGTTTCTGGAAAGAGGATACAAAATTCATCACCCCCCATCCTTGCCACCACATCCGATGTTCTCACAGAATCTTTCAATATTCTGGCTAAGCATTTCAAAACATGATCACCCGCCGCATGACCTAGTGTGTCATTGATTGCCTTAAAAAAATCCACATCCACCATGGCCAACGATAGCTCGTGTTTATATCGATGCGCGCGAACAATCTCATCATTTAGCTTTTCAGAAAATTTTCGGCGATTGCACAATCCGGTTAGTGGATCTTCCGATGCCAGTTTTTCCAGTTCCTCATGGGCGGCTTCTAACTGCAATACCTTCTCATGTTCCGATTTCTGTGCCTTTAGCAATTCTAGTTTTGCTTTTCCCATTTCCCCGATGACCTGCGCTAGATTCACTAAGAAATCCATGATTCTCTTGATGTCATCTTCCTTAAAAATGGGGACTTTATTTAGCGCATCCACATAAGGTATCAAGTCGTAACCCAGTTCTTCACCCTGTTTGACGAAGCGATCGTGGTCGGGCTCTTCAAAAAAGAATTGGCCGGTAAAGAAATTAGCTACGTGCTCGCCATCAATAATCACAGGCACCGCCACATCCACTAGTCCATTTTTACAGCGATAAATATTGTATTGATTGCCGGCGGCCAGCTGTCCGGCGAGAATGGTGTCGCTTTCCGTACAGCGCTTAGATGAGGTGGGGTTGACGCGGTGGAACTTGGTACAGATATCCTGCCAGCCAGACTTCACGTGAACGTTTCCGTCTAAATCAAGCAAAGCCGTGACCACACCGTTCGTTTGGGTGTAGCTTTCGCATAATTTGGTTAGGCTTTCGACATCAAAAATGTCGGTAAATGAATATTCCATTGCTCATCACATTCTCGCGGATTCGTTCATATTATCCGTAAACCTAGTAAACCCTAGATTAATCCTACTTTAAGTATAGTTTTCAATAGGAAAAATGAATGAGAAGAGAACGCATATAGCAACCAATTAATAGATCATTTGGTTTTTAATATTCAGGTACTCTCGCACTGAGGGTGAAGATAGGCCGTTTTAGACGACAACGACGTCTTTAGGTAAGTAGGTTCAAAATAGCGGATATTCAACACGTTGATAACCGGCAGCGCGGCGATAAAACCTCATGGTCGTATACGGCTGATCGGTTTCAGTCGCAGTGAGCAAAGAAGCCATAGGAGTTGAATACTTTTGATCTAAAAATCCATTTTTAGATCGTGGTTCGTTCTGGATGAACACCCTACGAAGGAGGGTGTTTCATAAAGCATCGACTTATCGTATCTCGATACCCCGCTCTTCAAAAGGTAAGTTGAATATCAAGACTCACATTTCTACCTTGAATCGGGCTCACCTCTTTTAGATAGCTCACATGATTGCGGCCTAAGTCATCTGTTAGGTTGTTCCCCTTTAGGCGAGCATCCAGTGCGAGTCCATTAACCATCCACTGATAGCCAATAAAACCGTTTAAGGTTTCATAAGCATCGGTTACTTGTTCGTTTTCATCCACGTTATCTTGTTCAGCATAATAACGAATGTCGCCTTTCACGATCCATGAACCGTGCTGCCAAGACAAACCAACAAAGGCGCTAACCGGCGGGATGCGCGGAAGGTTTCGGTTCTCACCAGATTTCAAACGACCAGTGATGTGATCAATGGAGGTCGTCAGTAACAGCTGATCAGAAAGATCTTTTTGCCACGACAGTTCGAACCCCGTCAGATATGCATCTTCTTGCACGTACTGATACACAGGGTCTTCATCCTCTTGATGAAACGGATTAAACAGACCTAGGTTTTTGTTATAGATAAAGCCTGCAAAATCGTAGTAGTAGAGAGCGGCATCCACTTGTGAATCGTCCATGAAAAACTGCCATGTCATATCAAGGGTGTAAGCCACTTCTTTCTCTAAGTTTGGATTATCCAACTGAAAACTGAACGTGGCGTGATGGTCACCATTCCAAAACATTTCATCGGCCTGCGGTGCGCGTTCCGTTCGAGCAAGAGATAACCCATACTTATGCTGGTCAGCTAACCAAGTCCACCCGGCACTCGCCGTTACCGATAAAAATTGGTAATCGTCATAGTAGTCGGCTTGTTGCCGACTAGCAGGGCGAATGCTCACCGGGTCCAACTGAATCGTGCGCTGGTCGAGACGTACGGCAAACTCCTGTTTGCCGCCATATTGGCCTATTGCCCAATCACCACCGAATATCCAGAAGCCCGCCACATCAAGCGTGTCGGTTAAAGGCATGGGTGTGTCATGGGATAAGTACAAGGTGTTGCCGTCTTCGTCCGTAAGACTGTCATTCAGATTCCCCCCTTGAGAGCCATCCCAAGATAGAAAACCGTAATCTGGGATCTCGGTACAACTGCCTGCATCATCGTGACATACCGCTAACGATTGAGTGTTAATGTGCACACCCAACTGGCTTTCCGCGATCCAGTCATGGCTCAAAGAAAACACACTCTTGATTTCCATGTTTTGCTTTTCGAATATGCCGTTGGTCGCGCCGTTTCTTAGCTCATCATGCTCGTAATCAATCACGCTCATTTGCAGCTTCCAAGCTTGCAACACGGGTGAATTGAAATACTGATGATATTCCGCATCGACTCTCAATTGAAACGGCGTCACCGAGGCCTGCTCGCCCTCTAAATTGGGCACGCCATATTCATAGTCGAGTACAGAAATAGCCACGGCGCTATGGCCATTATCACGAACATGGGATAAACCAGCGCTCACGCCCTTTGCGGCCGTTTGAGTATTGTTAACACTGCCTTGTGGTGAATCATAGTCTTGCGACTCCCTCACAAAACCATCCAAATGAAACACCCAATTACGAGCAAAGCCAGCGTCGATTCTGGCCGAACTTTCAAAGCCTGAGTCCACGCTAGAAGTAGATTGATTCGCGCTGATTTCGCTTGTGTTGAAGCCTTCGGCATCGATCATACGCATCGTATGTATGCGCTCATCCACAAGGTTGATCACACCACCAATGGCACCACTCCCAAATAACAAAGTGCCCGGGCCGTATATCACCTCTACCTGTTCGGCATTGGCGGCCTCGGCCATGGGGGCGTGGTCACTACTCATGGCGCTGACATCCGCAGCATCTTTGCCATTCACCGCCACTTTCACACGGTTACCCGCAAGACCCCGTACGACCGGGCGACCCACGCCGCTGCCAAAACTCGCGTTCGAGATGCCCGGCAACACTTCTAGGATTTCCCCAAGTGAAGAGCCAGACGATTGTTGCAATGCCGTTTGGTCCAACACTTTTATGGGCTGCACCACATCATCTAACGATTGTTGGCTTGCGGTCACCACCACTTTTTCGAGTGCTTGTTCCGCTACGCCCTTGTCTTCGCTGGCAAACGCATTCACAGACATAAAACAAAGGGCCAATAGCCCTTTGCTAATCGATACATTATTCATGGCTGTGGTCATGACCTTCTTCACCCGCCTCGTGGAAGCTCACCACGGATGCAACATCGTTAACGCTTAGAGTTTCACGTCCATGAATGTGGTATTCCGTTGAGCCGTCTTCTTTATCGATTTCGTAGGCCACTGCGCCGTTATTATCCAACACAAATACTGCCTGAGAGGCCGTGGCCATGTGCAAATCTTCGCAGGTCGTGGAATTGGGTGATTGATCCAATTGAATGCTGTCACTGCCACCTTCATGATCCAAGACGTTCACATGGGTTGCAGTCAGTGCCAATATATCCGCGGCTAACGAATCCAACGCCCAAGCGTCGCTACATAAACCAGCGGGCGCGGCAAACCCAGCACTATCGATAAGAGCCAAAGCATAAAGTTCGTCTTTTTCCAGTACATAATACTTATTATCAGCACCCAAACCGACAAATACACCGGCGGCGGTTTTCCATTGAACCGCTTGAGACAGTGACTCATCCATCAAAGGGTCAATGTTGACGACATGGTCTTCACCGCTTTCATCTAGGGACACAATAAAGTTGGCATCGTCACAAGACACCACAGCGAAATCAGCGCTTTGAGCCACGCTATTCACCACAGCGCAGTTTTCAGAGTTCAAGCTGGTATTGGTTTCACCGATTTCAGTGGCGGTCATGTTAGAGCCATTAAACGTCAAGACCACGAGTTCGGTGGCGGTTTCTTCCAGCAGTAAACCTGGGTAGGTTTCCGTTCCTAGGTTTAAAATTTCTGGCGCCCCTAACGTCTCGAAAGGCACAAATTGTGTGTGACCGTCGGCGAGCACACTGAAGTGTCCATTGGTGTTGATGACCACAGGATTGGTTGCGGTCACGACCGTGTCACTCAGCTCAGGCAGTTCATGCTCTTCATCTGAATGAGCTTCCTCTGTACTTTCTTCCTCCGTGCTGTCTTCTTCATGGTGGGCCGATACAAACTGCACCTGGCCACTGGTGATGATGGCCGCTTGCTCACCGGTACTGGACAGTAATAATTGCGCCCCGGTATCGGCTGCCGCTTGGGCTAGACTTTCCGCCGATCCTTCTTCTAAAAAGGAAAGGGTCGTCGTGGATTGCTGTGAAATCATCAACGAATGAGCGTGCTCGTCGTGATCGTCGCTGTGGTGATCATCACTGCCGCACGCAGCAAGAATGAGGGTGGACAACAAGATACCGCTGTTCTTAAACATCGTGTTCATGGTTTTATCTCTAAAAAAATTTTATGCATATACAAACACATCGGCACCAAGCACTGGCCGATGGGAAAACATTTTAATTACGCTGATTTAAAATCTTATAGAGACTGGGGTGGAGCCCGAGGTGAATTCACCTCAAATCGAGAAAGGACGATACTAACGAGGGTAAAAGGCGCGTCTTCAACAGACTGCTTGCTCGCTGTGCAAGTAGCCGCCTTATGGGAAATAGGAGACTTTCCGTCCACCATGTACATGGCACAATCACTGTCGTGATGGTGATCCAGTAACTGGTCATGGATAAGGTTGAGGCTCCCGCTGACCACCAGCACGAGCGATAACACCATGGCAAGGGCGCCATTGTGTTTCTTCAACATTTTACGGAAATGGGGTCTCATAACGGCCATACTAGCTGTCGCCTTTGGTCTATTCAATCCAAAGGGGCTAGTTAGATGCTTTTGTTTGTAGCTCTGGCCCATAGAAGATCAGTTAGTTATGAGAATCAAAAAAGTAGTGGCATTTAAATACGAATGAATCTCAATGTCCAGTGTTGCCAAACACCAAGGCCCATTCATGTCCAGTGGGCATAGCTTGAGGTCTTTTCATGACAAACTGGTTACCTGTACCAAATACTGTCATGAAAAACACCACCAGCCGCTCTGCTAATCAAGCGACAACTGGTACGCACACATATTCACGGCGCTGGCCAAGTTCAGAGACTCGATAGCGCCGCTGCCGGGTATGGTAAACGGGCTTGCGTTGACACTGTCGAGAGCATCCCGTGGCACACCGCGCGCTTCATTACCAAAAAGATAACAAGGGAAGTCTGAAAACCCTTCGCTGTTCACCGGGCTGCCATCCATGTCCAAATACGCGAAGCGGTCGAAGCGAGATTGCAATGCATCTAATGAAACATCCAACTCCATGGACACATGAAATAGCGCGCCCATACTGGAACGCACCACCTTTGGATTAAAAGGATCAACGCTATTTGGGCTAAGCAATAAACGGAACCCACCAAACCAAGCGAGGGTTCTTAGAATGGTGCCGAGATTGCCCGGGTCTTGTACTTCATGCAGGTAAATGGCTTTTTCGGTTTTGCCATTTGCAGCAAAAGCGTTGGACGATGCAGCCGATTGTGTCGCCGCTAGCGGCACCAACGCAATGATGCCTTGTGGTGTTTTAGTATCCGAGATGGCCGCCATCTGTTTTTTACTGACAGTAAGAATCTTGTGATTCCCTTGCAGGGTTTGGTTTGCCCACTCCTGATAATCTTCCGTCACATACAATTGCAACGACGTAAGATGCGGTTGGGCTTTGGCCGCTTTTTCTAATTCAAGAATCAGATGCTCGCCTTCCACCAAATAATAACCAAATTGCTGTCGGTATTTTTTTTGGTGTAATTTTTTAACGTCATCTAATTTCATGATGCACGCTCAGCTTCTTTATCCGCCAGCATCTGTAACGCTAACGCTTCGGCCACTTTAATGCCGTCCACACCGGCCGACAAAATACCACCAGCATAGCCTGCCCCTTCACCGGCAGGGTACAAGCCACGAGTATTTAAGCTTTGTAGCGTTTCTTTGTCACGGGTGATGCGCACCGGTGAGGACGTACGGGTTTCAATACCGGTTAAAATGGCGTCGTCGCGATCGAAGCCGCGAATTTTTTTACCAAACGCAGGCAAGGCCTCACGTATGGCTTCGATGGCGTAATCCGGTAGTGAAGGCGCCAGGTCTGTTAGGGTCACACCCGGCTTATAGGAAGGCTCAACCTCGCCCAACTCTTTGGATGGCACGCCTTTGATGAAATCCCCCACCAACTGCGCCGGCGCATTGTAATCGCTGCCACCCAAACTGTACGCGGCACTTTCTAGACGCTCTTGTAACTCGACACCGGCCAATGGGCCACCGGGAAAATCTTGCTCTGGATGAATGCCCACCACGATACCGGAGTTCGCGTTACGCTCGTTACGGGAATACTGGCTCATGCCGTTGGTGACCACGCGCTGATCTTCCGATGTAGCCGCCACGACAGTGCCGCCCGGACACATACAGAAACTGTATACAGCACGGCCGTTTTTCGCATGGTGAATCACTTTGTAGTCGGCCGCGCCCAACTCTGGGTGACCGGCATGTTTACCTAAACGGGCGTGATCGATTAACGACTGTGGATGTTCGATACGAAAGCCAATGGCGAACGGTTTGGCTTCGATGAAGACCTTGTTTCGTTCCAGCATTCTGAACACATCACGGGCACTATGGCCTAAAGCCAACACCACATAACGGCTGTTGATCACTTCGCCGCTTTCTAACACCACACCGCGCATTTCGCCATCTTCGATTTTAAAATCGGTGACCTTGTTTTCGAATCGCACTTCGCCGCCGAGAGCTTTAATTTCTTCACGCATCTGAGACACCACACCGGTCAAACGGAACGTTCCGATGTGGGGTTTACTCACGTACATGATTTCTTCTGGCGCGCCCGCTTTAACAAATTCCGACATGACCTTACGGCCGTAAAATTTCGGGTCTTTGATTTGGCTGTAGAGCTTGCCATCGGAGAATAGACCTGCGCCCCCTTCGCCAAACTGCACATTGGATTCCGTGGTCAGTTGACGTTTGCGCCATAACGCCCAGGTATCTTTGGTGCGCTTACGCACGTCTTTACCACGCTCTAGTACGATGGGCTTGTAACCGGCTTGAGCCAAGATCAATGCGGCAAACAATCCACAAGGGCCAAAGCCCACCACCACAGGTCGCTCTGTGAGATCGCTCGGTGCCGATGGCACAGGGTAGTAGCCCGTATCTGGGGCCACCTTCACTTGATGATCGTCAGCAAATTTGGCCAGCACCTTGTCTGGGTCGCTGACCTTCACGTCGAGAATGTAAACAAATTTAATGTCTTCGTTTTTCTTACGGGCATCGTAGCTGCGCTTGAACACGGTAAAGTCGATCAACTCGTGTTCTTTGAGTTTTAAACGCTTAAGAATGGCCGCCTTGATGGCCCCTTCTGGATGATTAAGGGGCAATGCCAGCTCAGTAATACGAACGCGTAGGTCGGCTGGCGCTGAAGATGAGGTACTTGGGGTATTCATAACTTAGGTTCCTGGCCGGTGTCTCCGGCAAAGGGTGTGTGTCTGGCGCGAAGTATAGTCGCCAAAGGGGGCTATGTCAGTGCTTAACTGCATTCGCAAAAAACGCGTTTCTTCCACACTTACCCGATCTCTGTGTTCCTAGCCCCCTGCTACACTCGTTTAAAGACTCGCCTTTGCTCCCGTAGCCTGAGGCGCGTACAATACACCCCTTCGATTCACCCTGCTGACACCCCTAGGTAGTACCCACATGGCCCGATCCAAAACCAGCGCAAGTTGGCTCAATGAGCACGTTAACGACCCTTACGTTAAAAAGGCTCAAGTAGACGGCTACCGCTCGCGAGCCAGCTACAAGCTCATTGAAATCAACGACAAAGACAAGCTCATCAAGTCTGGCGACATTGTGATGGATCTGGGTTCGGCCCCGGGTGGCTGGTCACAAATTGTAGCGCCTTGGGTGGGCGACAAGGGGCGTGTGATCGCCTCTGACATTTTGCCCATGGATTCGTTAGCCGGCGTGGATTTCATTCAAGGGGACTTCACCGAAGAAAGCGTGTTCGAAGAGATCATGCGCGTGTTAGGCGATAACGAAGTGGATACCGTGATCTCAGACATGGCCCCCAACATGAGTGGTGTGAATGCAACAGACCAATATTCCTCCATGTACTTGGTGGAACTGGCCTTGGATATGGCCCGACAAGTGCTGAAACCAAAAGGCAGCTTTTGTGCGAAGGTGTTCCAGGGGGTGGGCTATGACGAATACCTTAAAGACGTGCGCAGCTCATTCGATAAAGTGTTTATTCGTAAACCGGCTGCGTCGCGCCCGCGCTCACGGGAAGTCTATATTGTGGGCAAAGGGTTTAAGGGGTAAAGACTTTTGTTCTAATCTGATCCATAAAAAAGCGAGCTAGGCTCGCTTTTTTATTTCAGCACGGAATCATTCTCTACTTATTTTAACCGCTCGATGCCCAAGGCTTTGAGGGTGTATTTTTCATAGATGGGTTCGCTGTTACCCGATTTCATTTTCCGTAAGAAATATTTCTCGAACGCAATTTTCGCCACGTGCACCCATTTGCCTTCTTTAAACCAAGTCACGTTTCGAGGCGGAATTTGAGGGATCGCCACAAACGCGGCACCCGTGTCACCCATGTCGGCCAAACAGATAGCGCTCCATGTACCTTTATGAGTGGGCTCTTCACCCTGTACCACTTGTGCAAGGTTGTGAGCGATGGCCGTCATCATGGATTCAATCATATACCCTGTTTTGGGTGTGCCTGTGGGCACCGGCGTGTCCTCCACCGGCGGTATCGCGATGCACACACCTGCCGAATAGATGTTGGGATAAACCGGATTACGCTGAAATTCGTCCACATTCACGAAGCCCTTTGGATTGCACATGTCGGTCACATTGCGCACGCACTCCACGCCACGGAACGGTGGAATCAACATGCTGTGTTTGAACGGCACTTCATGCTGCTTAATGACTTCTTTGGCGTCGTTGTATTCATCTACGTACATCACGCCGTCTTCTACCTTCGTCACACTGGCATTGCATATCCATTTGATGGAGCGATTGCGAAGTGCGCTCTCTAGCATGCCTTTGGAGTCTCCAACGCCCCCTAAGCCTAGATGACCGATATAGGGTTCACTGGTGACAAACACCATGGGTACCTGATCGCGAATCTTCTTGTCACGAAGGGCTTTATCCACAATGAAGGCGTATTCGTAGGCGGGACCAAAACAACTGGCCCCTTGAAACGCACCCACCACCACCTGACCTGGTGCAGCCACCATTTCGTCAAAATTTTCTGCGGCTTCTTCGGCGTGAGAAAGGGTACAAACGGATTGTGTAAACCCTTGAGGGCCGGCACCCGGAATTTGATCAAACGCTAAATCTGGACCCGTGGCGATGACCAAATAGTCATAGCCCAC
>Ga0255751_10006429_pt1 | contig 10348 bp, 8 predicted proteins | sample 071ome_20_FD_179951 | JGI IMG/M metagenome (GOLD analysis project Ga0255751, IMG submission 179951) | Coastal salt marsh microbial communities from the Groves Creek Marsh, Skidaway Island, Georgia - 071412BT metaG (version 2) | ecosystem: Environmental > Aquatic > Marine > Intertidal zone > Salt...
GGTCGGATGAGCGATAAGCATCCGGCGACGCGTAATTATCAACCGATGAATACGGCTGGCCATTGGCTTCGGTCAGGTAATCCACCAGCGAATCTTCCACCGAGTTGATGTGCCAGGCATCGACGCTCACTACCTGAGCCAACAGATCGTCCGTCGCCAGCGCATGATCCAGAGAACCTAACAAACCCGAAAAGCTATAGCTGTATGGCTGCGCTTCCGTAGCGGCGTTCGTGTACTTAAGATTGGTAAAACCCGCGCTGTAGAAAGTCTGCATCGGATCTTCCTGGCTGTAGGCGTTCAGGTCACCCAGAATCATGACCTGCTCATCGTCAGCAAGAAACTCAACCAGCGCCTGAGCTGCGCGAGTACGGTTGATGTTGCAACTACCCTGACCATCGGCACCTTCATCAGGCTCGTTACATGCTGAGCCTTTAGACTTCAGGTGATTAACAGCGAAGGTGATCTCCTGACCATCGACATTAAACGTCTGAATCAGCGCAGGACGGTTTTTGGTGTCATCAAACAGCGGAGTGTTATTTTCATCCATCGGTGACTTGCTGGAATCAAGGACACGAGCCGCACCGGCAGGCGATACACGATCAGCACGATAAATCAGACCGACGGCAATAGCATCTGTACCTAACCCTGAAGCCGCAACGTCCGGATTAATTACCGAGTATTCATCGCCCGGCGCCTGAACCGCGTTCAGTGCTTCCGTGAGTTCAACGATGGCGCTTTCAGAACCCCAGCCGTCGTTCTCCAGTTCCATCAGACCAATGACATCCGCATCCATGGCATCCAGTGCGGCAACAATTTTCGCCGTCTGCATATCGAGTGCGCTCTGAGTGGGTGCACCACGCGAGGTCGGGAAACCACCACCCATGCCATCGCCATTAAAGAAGTTGAGGACGTTCATGCCCACCACCACCAGATTCGCCTGTTCAGACACCTGCGGCGCCAGTGTGCGAGGGTGTGTCGGGTCAATGGTGACCGCCGATGGAATCACGGTGTAATTATCACGGAACGCGTTCATCACACCACGAAACGCAGGAACGGAATAACCGATACGTATTGGGTTATCCGCAGAGAAACCCGAGGCATCCGGGAACGGAATATATTCCGGGTAAGATGCAGACACACCATCATCAATCAAGAGTGTATCCAGCACGCGATTGGGCTCGGCGGCGAGCGCTTCTGGCGAACCCGGTAACGCTATCTCAGTGCCCTGAAAATGCAGGCGGGATGACACAGCAAACTGACCGTAATTACCCAGGCCGTAGCCTGTACCGAACAGGTCGCTGATCAGTAATGACTGGTCGCTTTCAACCAGCATGCCCTCAACCGCTTCGAACTCGGTCAGATCAACCACTGGCAGCGTCAACTCGATGGGCGCAGGCAGAGCATTGTCACCGGAACAAACGGTGATGTCCGCGATGCTACTTAATTGAGTGACATTGTTGTATTCACCCACCGTTGCCTGCAGACGCACTCGGTCACCCACAGAGAGGTTTTCACTGTAGTTGTAGACAAATACGCCTTCGGATGTCATCGGGTCAGCGTCGGTCTCATTATCCGCTTGCTGCAGCCAAAACCCGCTGTACTGATACGAAGAGTCACCGTTTGCCAACGTGCCGCCCTGCAGGTCCGTTGTCACAATGGCCTCAACAATCACCTGCTGACCATTTAATGGGCTCGCGTCGTTCGCAATATCTGTGATCAGTCCTTGAATCGCACTGATTGGCGTTGCTGGGTCACCACAAGCACCCAGCGTGGGCTCTGGCTCATTGCCACCACACGCGTTGGCATCACCCGGTGTCGACAGGTCAGCGATAAAGCCTTCTGTATCACGCGCACCACCCGAACAACGCTGCAATGAATGTTGATCCTTATTGCCGCTCATGGCCTCGTTTAATTGAGGCTGACCTGCGTTCAACAGCACCAACAGCCCCGCATCGTCGCCATCATTCGTATCGTAAACGACGGCATCCACCAGCCCGTCTGTCGTGACTGCAGAACCGTTGGGGAAGTCATTCGCAGGACGATTATAGAGCGCCACTGCATCAGCGCCGTTCTGAATCAGGTTGCTGTCAGGGGACACATCGAGATCACAATGGCTGACCATGGAGGCATCACCACAGACAACAAAATAACCGTCGGCGTTCGTCTGAAAACCATTCAAAGAAATCGCTTTGTAGCTGCTGTCGTTGCTGCCGTTAAACAGCACCAGAGATAAGCCATTCAGGGACTGAGCACCGGTGCCGCCATCGTACAGTTCAATGAATTCTGCGGTATCGGTACTGGGGTTATCGGCGTCTGTTTCGTTAATCAGAATATCGGCGTGTGCGGCACTTGCTGAAAGCACGACCAGCCAAAGAAGGGAGCGTTTCATTACTTCGTCATCCGGTAGAAAAACCAGCGGGTATTCAGCCAGAGGGACGTGTCAGTACCGGGTCACTTTGTTTACGTTTTTGCGGCGTATTTATTACCGTTTATTAAACGTATTTTTTATAAGGCTTTCTGGCGATCAGTAATCACTTACGCGTTTTTTTGATCGAGCCAGCGCTGAACGATTTTACCGGTCGCTGATCCCCAGCCTTTCAGTTTCTCAACGGGAATAATTTTGTACTCGTCCAATTCATTTTCATCCAGCGTGATGACGCCTTCGGCGTAGACATAAAAGCCGATAATAATCTGATTGTATTCATGGCCATTAAAGCCTTTGCCATCAAATAATTCGAAACCAATAAATTCGGCATTTTCAGCGCGCAGGCCCAGCTCTTCTTCGGTTTCTCTTAAGGCGCAAACTTCTGGTGTTTCGCCACGTTCAAGAAATCCGGTAATGATGCTGTATTTACCGGCAGGCCAGAGTTTGTTGTGTGCCAGCACCACGCCCTCGGGCGTTTCGACCACCACCGCCACCACGGGTGTGGGGTTATCCCAGAATACAAAACCGCACCTTACCGAGCAGGCGCGACGTTCTTCACCATCAATCATCTGTACGTGAATATCGGCTTTGCATTGTGGACAGTATTTCATCCGTCACTCCGGCAGCGTAACAACGAGGATTCCAATGCGTCGGCATCGGATTTCAGTTCAGTAATTAATTCCAGGCGACTCTCTTCCAACGCCCGGGTTGGCATTTCCGATAGCACACCATCACGCCAGTTAAGCACATAGTGACCCTGATCGGTATGAATCAGGGCCTTGGCACGTACGACCTTACTCGCATTAACGTCCAACTGATCAAACCAATGGCGCAGCGCATCCAGTGAAAACACCCAGTCGCCAGTGAGCAACCAACCGCAGGAGAAGTGACCTTCACCGTGACTCTCAAGGCGACGCAAGGATTCACCGGCTTCCAGTGCCACCGGTGCTGCCGCCTCTTTGCTGTGGTGGTGATGGCCATGATCGCTCAGTTGCAGGCGCTCAGGGTTAGTCGGTAACGTCAGTAACGCCGCCTCCACTTGCCCCTGTTCTACATGCACACTCTGCGCTTTCGCCGGTTGAGAGGATTGCACCAGCGCATCAAACGCCACGAGGTCTTCGTCCGAGCAAAGGTCGGTTTTATTCGCGACCAGCACATCCGCCAATGCAATCTGATCGTTAAACGTATCGTGACCGGTATAGCGTGGGTCGCTCAGGTGTCTGGGGTCTATGAGACACAGATTCGCCCCTGCCGTCAGCAGCTCACGATAGTCATCGCTGCGCAGTGTCGTCAGTACTTTGCGTGGATGCCCTAGCCCCGTCGGCTCGATTAACAAGACATCGGGTTTTTCCTTAGCCAGCAACATATTCAGCCCCATCTGAAACGGCAGGCCCGACACACAACACAAACAGCCACCGGGGACTTCACGTACGACCGCGCCATTGGCTTCCAGAATCGCGCCATCCACACCCACCTCGCCAAACTCGTTGACCAGAACCGCCCACTTTTCATTGGCGGGGGATTGTTTAAGTAGATTGAGAATGGCCGTGGTTTTACCCACCCCTAAAAAGCCAGTAATCAAGTGCACGCGGGTCATGACACGCCTCAGCAGATCGTGAAATAAAAGTAATACTATAACACTTTGCATCTGGCGTTCCGTTACAGCACGTATTCACAACCAGCGCACGTCAACAGAAGCCTTATTCTTGAACCACGTAGAAAAAGGAGGAGCGACAAAGAAAGAATAGGGACAAGGGAGAAAGACAAAGGTGGGAAAAACCGTGGCAGTGACCGGAATAGGGGCGCATACTCGTTTTACTGGGCTGATGATGTCGATATGGCCCCTAGCCCCCGACTTCTGGACATCCACTATGCACGAAACCAATGTTCTGACTCTGGCACTGCGCCTTGCACGACAGGCCGGCGACCTGATTGCTCAACAACGCAAGCAGCTGTCGATTCGCTACAAGGGCGGTACGGAACTGGTGACTCAGGCAGACGTCGCCGCCGATGAACTCATCACCGCAGGGATTCGTAAAAATTATCCGTCTCACACGATTTTGTCGGAAGAAATCAATCCGCAGGAACTGACGGATGCCGAGCATCTGTGGATCATCGACCCCATCGACGGCACGGTAAATTACGCCCATCACCACCCACAGGTTGCCGTCTCGATTGCGTATTATCATCAAGGGCAAGCGCGCGTGGGCGTGGTGCATAATCCGTTTACCGACGAAACGTTTCACGCCCAACGAGGCAAAGGGGCACGCCTGAACGATTTACCGATCCGGGTGGCCAACACCGACGAATTAAAACGCGCCATCGTTGCTACTGGGTTTCCTTACGTACGCGACGATTTGCCACTGTTAATGCGACGGCTCGAAACCACACTGACGCATTGTGCCGATATTCGTCGCAATGGCAGTGCGGCGCTGGATATTTGCTGGGTTGCTTGTGGCCGTCTGGATGCGTATTACGAGAGCGTGCAGGTCTGGGACTTTGCCGCCGCTCAACTGATTGCCCGAGAAGCAGGCGCCAAGGTCGGGCATATTTTCCCATTACCCGAAGATGTGAATCCCGAACTTCACGCCAGTGATTTACTGATCAGCAACCCCGCCTTGTTTACGCCGTTGCAATCACTACTCGAGCAAGCCTGACGCCAATAGCGCCGCTTGCAAACGCCGCTGTTCCTGCGCACTGAAATGCTGCTGGCGATAGGCTTCAAGCGCAGCATCGTCACCCTCCGGTAACTGTTGCATATAGTGACGATACGCCATCAATCGCGTGCGCCAGTCTTCGCGCTGAGCATCCAGTGCTGCCAGCCGCTCTGCCGCCGCCGTACCAAACTGCGCGTCACGCGCCTCAAAACGTGCAACAGGGTCTGAGGCAACGTCATTGATCATCGCTAATTGATTGAGCTGCCGAGCTTGTTGCCGTTGTACCTGCAGGCTCGTTGGCAAGGACGCTGATTCTTCTCCCCGCAGCCGGCTCAATGTGTAGTGATCCAGTGCCTGATCCGTCGCAAAAAACGCCGCCACGGTGTCGACATCAAAGTACTCGTAGCGACGGGCTTCCATCCAATCCAGTCGCGCCTGCAGCGCCTCGACATCCAACCCCTGCACTTTTTGCGCGGTCACGTCATCGTAATTTTTTATATCGCTGAGATACCCCAAATACGCCTGCAATACACCTAACGCTTGCTGACTGGCTGGTGCTGGCAGTCGTTGCATCTTCGCTCGCATGTACTCAATGACGTCGACCAACGGAATCTCACCCGCGACACTTAAATGAAAATCCATCCACCGTCGTAAATCGCGATTAATGCGTAGCTGTCCATCATGGTGCGCAAGCTCACCGTCGACGTCGGCGCCCCGGTGTGTTCTGGAGTGCGAGAATACAGCGTCCACAGGCGTCGCCGCTGCCATCGCCGCCTCTGACATGGCCGGGTCTGCAGTTAACAACGACGGACTCTCAGTAGACTGCGCTTCTGGAATCGTCAGAGTAGGCAAGCTCCACAGTGACGCGGCGGTATACGCCAACGTCACCAGTGCAGTTACCCCGAGTACACGGGATACCATGTTAAAGACCCGCTTTTTTCAGTCGATTCGCGTGCGTACGAAACACCGTCAAGGGGTCAGTTTCACTCAGATCATGGATACCCAGAAACTGATTCACCTCGTCGAGGTGGTTCATCACAAAGTCATTGCGAATCACCATTCCCAGATTGGCCGTACAAGGATCAACAAAGCCATCATTGGCGACGCCCTCGGGGAAGAACTGTGAGAACAGCCCGGTAATGGCATCCAGTGGGTCAAGCAGGCTGGTCACTGGCTCAGCCCCAGCCCACGAGTAATAACGAACGCCATTGTATTCGTAGTCGCCTTCACCGCATTCGGTGGCGGGAATACCGCCCGGATGCGCAGCATTAAAGGTCACCGACGCTTCCGTGGTCATCGACTCAATGGATTCAATGGGAGCCAGCGGATTATCGTCGCCCGAGACAAATGCCACCAGATGCGATGCCGTAGAAATAAAGGCTTCAAACGCGGCACCAAAAAGCTCGGAATTATCCGACCATTCCAACAAGGTATCCGCCACGACCGTGCCTTTATTCACGCCCGATATCGAGGTCACCGACGCCACAATATCCGGCCGCACAGAGCCCGCGTAACGCGTAGTAGGACCACCATGGCTGTGACCAATCAGATTCACTTTTTCGGCCCCCGTCAGTGCCAGTACATTCTCAATCTGATCAATCAACTGTTCGCCGCGGACTTCGGGATAATTGGTATTAGATACCGTGGCAATAAAGACCTGCGCGCCGTCGGCCTGCAGTGTCTCAGGAATTTTGTACCAGTAATCCACGCCCACCATCTGATCAAAGCCAAGAAAGCCGTGCACCAGCACAATGGGGTAGCGGGTTTCAGTGTAGCCCGACTCCGGACTGTCTGACATTGCGCACACAGGCGCACTCACAGCCGCACTGAGTGCCGCTGCCAGGAGTTGTTTTTTCATGCGATAACGCCTCATTTTATTGTTATTCAGGCGCTCCGGCCGAGAGCAAACTCAGTATACGAAGGTCAAAATCTGACCCAACGAATTATGCGGCCACACAGGAACTAATCCGGGCAGGATTACAAATCAACACGGGGAGTTTGGGATAGATACGGCCACACTCACCCCTAAGGATGAGCATGGCACGAATAGCCACATTACATGACTATTCATAAAATTGAGAAAGGTAACGCCAGTAAAAGGCCAAAAGCGCTTACAAGGAGAAGCGCTTAAGACAAGGAACGCTTAAGAAAAGAAGCGCGCGTTGGCTTCCTGCAGCGCCGCAGCGTCCGCCTGAATACGGTCCACCAGCTCCTGAACCGTCGGGATGTCTTCGATCAGGCCCTGAGTCTGGCCAATAAACTGCACGCCGTTCTCAAGGTCGCCATCGATGGTCGCCGCCTGTAAACGTGGCACGCTGGCGCCAAAGTAAGCGAGCAATTTGATTTTATCGAGCATCACCAACATGCCCAGCATGATCTTCCAGACCGGCTGCTTCACAATTTTGGCGGCCTTCGTGGCTTCTTTGGCCGCCATGATCAGGTTCATCGGCTTTTTGGTTTCTTTCTCAGAACGTGGCGTTTGCATCACACGCGCCCAGAGGCCATCAAAGTTCTTCGAGTAGATAGTTTCTTGCTCAGACTTAGTCACTACCGTCTCTTTCACTTGCGTGTGCAGCGGGCTGTCGGCACAGGTTGCAAAACGAGACCCCATGGCCACGCCTTCAGCGCCGAGGTTTAAGGCAGCCATCAGACCACGGGCGTCGGCAAAGCCACCGGTAGCAATCACAGGGATATCCACTTTCGAGGCGATGGACGGCACCAATACCAGAGAGGTCACAGCGCCACCGTGCGCCGCCGCTTCGTGGCCGGTCACTAACAAAGCATCGGCGCCGATGCTTTGTGCAGATAGCGCATGTTTCTCAGACACTACGGTCGCAATCACTTTGCCGCCGTATTCATGAGCACGTTTTACCAACCAGTCGCCTTTACCCAGAGAGAAATTAATCACCGGCACCTGTTCCGCCAACGCCACTTCTGCGTTTTCTTTGGCACCCGGCATCAACAAGGTGACACCCACGCCAAACGGCTTGTCGGTCAATTCACGAATTTCACGAATCGACGCGCGCGTTTCTTCCGGGGTCAGTGGGCCACTGGCAAGAATACCCAGACCACCCGCATTAGAGACTGCGGCCACCAGTTGCGGTGTAGAAATCCAGCTCATGCCCGGCAGAATCAGTGGTGCCTCAATGCCAAACAGTTCGGTAATGCGTGTTTTCATTTCAAATCCCCGGTGAATTAACGGGCAACACTGTACCGTGGCAAACGGGTTTGTCCATTGCCGAAATGACGTTGGCGGATGATGCTTACGAAAAAGAGAGGGAGGGCTTAGCGGTAGTTGATGCGGTCGGCATCACGAACAAAATTACGGAAGAGTTGCTGGCGCTGCTCGGAAGACATGTCGCGTAATTGCTCGAGGTGCTGCATACGCTCTGACACGTCGTCACTGCGACCGGCACCGGTAGGCGCTTGCTGTAACGCCTGATAGAAATGATCGAGCGCCCGACGTTGCTCTGGCAGTGCGTTGTTCCATTCTGAGGTCATGTCCGAACGCGGGCCAGCATGAGGCGGATTCGCCCACACAGAGACACTCATCAGACAAATGACAACCGATAAAACGCTACGCACGATACAACCTGCTCGGAAACCCGTTATTTTTCTAATTGGAAGTGTAACGGTAACCACACATTTTATTACGTGGTTACGGGTAAACTGCACGTAAAGACACCGGCTTACACACTGGTGGGCAGTTCAATACTGACTATCAAGCCACCATCGCGATGATTTCGCAAGGTGATTTGACCTCGGTGATGGGAAATTACCCGGTGCGCAATCGCCAAACCCAAGCCAAACCCACGATGATTGCCGCCCAGACGCTGTCGGGCGGACTCGGCTCTCACAAACGGACGCAGCAGATCCTGCAACTTGTCTTCCGGCACGCCCGGGCCATGGTCGCGAATCACCACGCGCAGCTGTTCGGCGCGCAACCGTACTGATACATCCACGCTGGTGCCCGCATCCGTGTGTAACAGAGCATTGCGGGTAATGTTCTCTAACGCCGATTTCAACAGGTTCGCATCGCCGACCAGCGGCTTTAAGCCGTCGGCAATGGTCAGGTTAATCAGACTGTCCGGGTGTTCAAAGCGGGCATCCTCGACCACGCTGGTGAGCAGGTCGCCCATATCCAGCGTGCGCCAGTGGCTATGATCCTGCTGGGTTTCCAGTTTCGCCATGTTCAACAGATCTTCGATCATGTCGTTGAGGCGCTGAGTCTCCAACTCAATCCGATCCAGATGCTCTTCCTGATCCGGCACCGCATCCAGGCGCGCCAGCTCCAACGCTACCGTCGACCGGGCAAGGGGCGAGCGCAATTCATGGGAGACATCACTGACCAACTGTTTCTGGTCCTGAATCAGGCGTTCGATGTAGCTGGCCATGTGGTTAAACTCGCGACTCAGGTCGCCCAGTTCATCCCGGCGCCGCAACGAGCGCTTATCCATGCGTGCCTGCCAGTCACCATTGGCAAACGCTTTTACCGTGCGCTGCATAAAACGCACCGGACGGGTCAGATACCCCGACAGCAATAAACTCCAGACGGCAAATAACAGCACCGACGCCAGTAAACCCCAACCCAGATACGCCGGCAGGTTAAACACCACCAGCGGGTGCAGGAATTCCACGACAAGTAAGTACACCCGGCCATCGACGCTTTGCAGCGGTGCCTTCACCAGAATTTCAGAACGCCCCAACGGATTAATCAGCGCCTCATACGATTCCGGCGAAAAGGCGTAATCCATGACGGCTTGAGGCGGATTCGGCAATAAGCTCAGGCCCTGATCGTCAAATACGTAGGCATTCACACTGGGGTGGCGCTCAAAGCGCAGCAACCATTCGAGCAGCAAAGGCTCGCCGCCCTGTTGCAGAATCAACTCGGCCGCCGAAATATAGCCACCGGTAGGCGCAATCAGATTGATGGAGTCGTTGGACCACTGGCGGTAATACGCCGCCAGGATCAGAGTGGAACTGGTCGTGATGATGGCCGTGACCATAAAGGCCAGGTAGATCTTAAAAAAAACGCCGCGCATGTTTAGGCCGACGCATCCCCCGCCCGATACATATAGCCAACGCCACGCACAGTCTTAATGCGTGGATCACCATCCGCGGCCGGACCGAGTTTCTTGCGTAAATTACTGAGGTGCATATCGAGGCTGCGATCGAATAACGTCAATGAGCGTTGCATGGACTGCTCCGCCAGACGATTTTTATCGACGACTTTTCCCGCTTCACGCGCCAGCACGCCAAGAATATT
>Ga0255751_10006438_pt1 | contig 10340 bp, 10 predicted proteins | sample 071ome_20_FD_179951 | JGI IMG/M metagenome (GOLD analysis project Ga0255751, IMG submission 179951) | Coastal salt marsh microbial communities from the Groves Creek Marsh, Skidaway Island, Georgia - 071412BT metaG (version 2) | ecosystem: Environmental > Aquatic > Marine > Intertidal zone >...
CTTTTGTTCTATTTGTTCTCCACGAGAAAGTGCTGTAATTTCTTGTGCTGACAATCCAAGTGCATCAGATATAGCTCCCATTTCTAATGGACCCAAGGTTTGAATATCACCTAAGGCACCAACATTCTTTTGTAGTTCTGAAGTTACTTTTTCAAAATCTCCTGCTAATGCAGCTCTTCTTGCTTCTTCAAGATTTAAATTCTTTCCTGTTAATACTTGTGCTTTAAATTCTGCCGATATACTTGATTCAAAGTCTAATAGTTTTTCTGCTGCATTGGTAACTGCTGATAAATTTAATCCAACTTTTCTGGCTTCAATTGCTGCTCTTGCTAATGCGTCTGCACCTGCGTTTGCAAATTCTGCAAATTTATCCATACTACCAGCTATATCTGATATAACTTGTCCAGCTGCTACACCTTCTGCCTGTGCTAATTTACCAATCGCTCTTACTGCGTCATTTGCTGCATCTCTTGATGCACCAGTTAAATCCATAAATCCTTTTTGGAATGAAATTAAATCATTCGTTGCTACACCAAAACGAGTTGCTAATTGTCCAATTTGTCTAATGTTTTTCGCATTAACATTTTCTAATGTACCGAAAGTTTTTATCAATTCTCCTGCGATTGCACCTGCATCTTGTCCTGTTCCTTTTAATAAAAGATTTGCCTTTATAATGGAACCTTGTAAAGCTACTGATTGTTTAAATGCTAATCCTTGTTCTTTTGCATAATCTCTAGCTTTTGTGGCTAAACCTATCATAGCAACTGCTGCTGCGGCAAGTAATCCGAGTAATAATGTTAAACCACCAGTTGCGGTAAATAGTGCAGCTCCAAAAGCCCTAACCGCAGGTATGATTCCTCTAAATCCTTTACCCATACCTTTAACATTTTTGTTACCGGCCTTTAATTGTCTTAATAAATTTTGTTTAATATTAGCGGAAACTTGTTTCATTGATTCATCAAAAGCACCTTTTATTTTTCCACCAATCAATGGTATTTTTTCTAATTGACTACCAATTTTATCACCAAATTTAGTGGCAATTCCTTGAGCTTCTTCAATACTATCTTTCGTTCCTTGAGCCAATAATAAATTTCCTTCATATACTTTAAAGGCATCTTTTGCTTTATCATCTCCACTTTCTTTTACATCTGCTCTGATTTTTTCTAATTCATCATAGTCAATTCCCATAAAACCACCACCGGCTTCATCACCGAATAAATCTGCAAAGTTATCACTTGATTCTTTTAATTTATCAAGTAACATTGTGGATAAACTTGCGTCTTGCCCTTCTTTTATTTTTTTCGTAATATCAATTTGTAATCCATCTATCGCATTAGATATTTTTTCAGAAACTCCACCGATTTCACCCATATTGGATTCAACAACTCCACCGATTCCACCCATATTGGATTCAACACTTTTCTTAGCTTCACTGGCCTTTTTAGCAATATTATGTACTTCATCAACATATTTTCCGTGTGCTTTGTTTGCACGGGTTTGTTGTGCATTGGAATTTCTTTGTGCAATTACTCTTTTTTTATCTTCTTTGGCGATATCTTCTTGTATTTTGGCATATAACTGAGAACCCTTGGTTGTGCCTTCAAGAGCTGCTTTAAGTGCAATTATTCTTTTTTCAGATTGGTCTAATCGTTCTGTCCATTTGTCCAGAACATCAAACATTTTTCTATCTTGTTGTGGTGTTCTTTGTGCCATAGATTATAAGTTAAGTTGAATTAAAACGATGAATAAAATTATTTACCAAAAACTTTATCAGCATATTCTTTACCATACTCTTTTTCTATACTTTTTCTTATTCCGTCTGCTCCTTGGTTTATAAGATTTATACCTTTTTTAACATCTGGATTTTTTTTCATTAGTTTATCTAATGTTTTACTCGCCCTTTTGGTTAAAATAGCAGTAAGTGCTTTGGTTAAAAATTCGTTGATTTTTTGTTCTGTAAGTTTGTTCTTCATCAATAATAAATATCAAGTTTTAAGATTTTTGGAATGTTGGACGAGATATTTTGTTTTGGTTTTTAGATGCATCTTTGATGGTTTTTGCTTCTTTTTGTTTTGCTTCAATAAGTTTTTGAGCATAGAATCTTCTCAATGGAATTGGCATTGTATACAATTCATCGTGATTAAATCCATTGCCGTAATATGCAATGTTGAAGAGTTCTTCGTGTATGGCCGCCCTATTCTCCGGCGGCTGGCCAAAAAAATTCGACCCCTATTGGTACATCAATTTTGTGTTGATTACCAGTTTGACTCGTATAGTCAAACACCATTTCGACATCTGGATTTATTTTGTTTTTGTATTGTCTGAACGCTCTTGAATCTAATGCTAAAAATTCATTGTCAACAAAATTATCAATAAACTTTTGGTCTGTGTTGCCGTCTACTGATTGTATTTGATACTTTAATCTGTTGGTTAATGAATTGTCAACACCAGTTAAAGATTGTAATTTTTCATAATCTTTTTGAATTTCTAATAACTTTTTCTCATCTCCGTGAGTCAACAATTTAAATGTTAATACTCGTTCTGAGTTTGGTAAAGTGTATTCAAATAAATTACCATTTTTGTACAATTCTTCATCAATTGGTTTGTTTTGAAAAATAGTTAAGTCTATAACTTGTTCTACTTCTTCAAATGTGTCTGGGTCTGTTATTTTACATCTGTATTCTTTTCCGTACCCAAGAACACGAGTTCCAACCAATAAAGCATTTTTATCACCGATTAACAAATCATCTAATTTGATTTTTTTATCTGCGATTATACTTTCTAATAATTTGTCCAATACAACACCTTGTGTGATTAGATTTTGAGATGTCAATATATCTTCTTCTTTTGCTGTCATATACTTGACATCGATTGTTCCACTACGCAAAGGACTATCTTCCGGATATAATAATCCGTTTGATGGTAAAGATAGAACTTCAGTAGGAAACCCATACTGATTTTCAGCCATTGTTACTCCTTGATATTATTAAGAATTAATAACTTATTTTTTGCCCATTATCTTTTCAGCACCTGCGATACCGAAAGAACCTAATGTTATGAATACAAATGAATTGTACACCATATCATTAATGACCAAATCTTTTCCGACTATTCCTGTTCCTAAATCAACGATTGCAAATATTGTCATTACTGCAAATGCTGCAAATCCAATTATTGATTTTTCATTATAGTCGTTGTCGTCTTTAAAAATTGCCCACATAACTTTTCTCCTTAGAATTGTAGTATTGCGTAGTCGTATCTTAGTGTTAATGATACTTCAGCTGGATTAGCTTCTGCGTAATTTAAATCACTGAAGTCTGCTGTTGTGATGAATGCACCTTTTAATGTCCACTCTTCAACTTTATCACCAACTGGACCCAATACATTGAAAGTAATATCTTTCTTATAGAAGTCAGAATATCCATCACGACCTGTTACTGATTCGTGGTGTAGTCTAACCCACTCCATAACTGCTTGTGCACCTGATGGTACGATTGGGTCATATAGAGTTACGGTAATTGGTTGCCACTCTGCTTTTCCTTTAACATATCTTCTAACATTGATATGGTCAAGTGGAACTTCTCCTAAGTTAAGTGATGGTCTTGCTGCTGTTTTGATTAAATATGCAGGTATTCCATCGATTTCCATAATGAACCTGTTTGCCATTTTTGGTTCAAATGGTGTAAAAAATATTTCATTTGGGTCTAACATTGCCACTTTATTTCTCCTGTAAAGATTTTATTACTTTTCAGTAATAAATATAAGAAAATTAAAAAAGATGATTTCCTATAACGATTTATTTTGATATAATTTTTCGAAGTTTTTTTGAAGTTTTTACTTGACTTTGTCATTTTTTGTTTTTATATTATAGTATGATTGATGAAATAATATGTGAAGAATGTGGTGTTGAAATAGACGGCTTTTTCCTTTGTGATGATTGTGAAGAAGAAGTTTACGAAAGAGATAACCACGAAGAAGACGAAGAATAATTTAAAAAAAAAGCTTGACATTTACAAATAGTATTTGTATATTATAGTATGATTGATAACGATATAAAGGAAAATGAAATGATTGAAAACTATGAAAATGAATTTACAACTGATGCCGTGTTAGGTATTATGCCAAGAAATTACCAAGATACTCTTGTAGAAAGATGTTTTGGTTTTAACAATAGGACATTTACTATGAATGTCTATCAATATGCACACAATCCTATGGAATTGTATAGAGCTAATGAAAATCAACCAAGATTAAATATTATGAATTACGCTAATACTGACCTTGGTGAAGTAGCTCATTACAAAGGTATTCCTATGGAATTTAGGTGGAATCCAGTTATTAGAGAAATGATGATGACTGGTAATTATAGAATTAGGTATCGTGGTGGTAGTAAACCACAATATGGTTATCGTAGAAGTCAATACAATACGATAGCTGAATACGCTGATACCTTTGCGATTTATCCAAAATAGGTGTTAATATCGTAATCGTAAGAACCTATTGAGTTGTGGGTTTTCGGTGACTACTTATTTGGAACCGAGTGGGTTATGTAGGGTTTCACGAAATTAGAAACAACCCTTTAGAGTTGGGCGGTTAAACTCTGAGATTTGTTTTCCTTTTTAATATCATAACAAAAAACCCCCGAGAGTATCGGGGGTTTTTCTTATAGGTTATGTTCCTATTATTCAGGGAATGCTGCTCCTGTTGGTTGAACCACAAAGTCCAATACGATGAACTCAGCTGTTCTTGTAGGTTGAATGAAGATTTGACCAATTAATTGGTTTCTATCTACAACATCTGGTGTGTTGTTTGATTCATCCATTACTACTCTGAATGCTGTTAATCCACTATTTGCTTGAACCGTATCTAAGTAAGGATTCACAATATTTAGGAATCTGTTTCTTAGAGCTGCTGTGTTTTGTTCAAATACCAAGAATCTTGATGTAGAAGCGATGAACTTTCTCAAGTTAATCAACAATCTTCTTACATTGATTCTATCTAATGCACTTGGTTTACCTTGAAGTGTTTTCTGTCCAAACACTACTACACCTTGACCTGGGAAAGATGCGATTGGATTTACACGATTTTCGTATAAGTCGTCTCTTTCGGCGTTGGTTAGTCTTGTTTCTGCTTCTAATACTTCTGTTAAACCACCACGATTTAGACCTGCTGGTGCAAACCACTCTTGACCTATTGCGTCATTGTTTGCGTAAACACCTGGCATCACAACTGAAGGTGGTACCCAAGTTGGTCTACCTTTAACACTATCCAAGATTTTAACCCAAGGATAATAGGTTCCAACATAATTTGAGTCTACTGCAGTTACATTATTGATTGCATTTTGAATTGAAGCACCATATGGTGAACCATCCATAATGAAGAATGCGTCTGCTCTATCTTCAACTTTGTCTATTGCGTGATTTGTTACACTTGGGTGTAATGAATGAATAACACCTGGTAATGCCAATAGATTAATATCAAACTCATCTGGATTTGAAATAGCATTGATTGCTCTTCTGTAAGCTACTGAACCACTTGCGTTAGCGTCGTTCAAATCAAATCCTTGTGAATTTGTAGCACTGATGTTTGTTCCTGTTGAGAATGTTCTTGCTGGATTGTCTCCGTCAAAACCACCTTGGAAAGGAACTAAGAACTTTCTTTGTTGGAAAGCTGATACATCTAATGTTATCTTTTGACTTCCTGATGCGTGTGTTGTTCCAAACACTGATGCATCGTCATTACCGAATGCGTTTTCCAAACTCATAGTTACATTGTTTCCAGATTGTGCACCTGTTGGTGTTGGTCCTAAGTATTCAGTGTTGTCTGAATTACCGAAGTCAAATCCATAATATGCATTTCTGTCAAATGTACCTCTTGAGTTTAATTGACCACCATTACTTGTAATTCCTTTGAATGAAGCTGTTGGGAATGTCATTGAACCACTACCTGCAAGTGATGCTACACTCGCTACGTGTGGTTTCAATACTGCTGCAAATCCCATAGGAACTAAGTCTTTTGAAATACCTGTTAATGCTGAATAATCTGAAATATAAATGTATTTAGATTGATTTGGATAATCACCATTGTATGTTAATTTTCCGTTTGAATCTATTGTTACATATCTATCACCGATTACTCTTGGTAGGTAATTTGTTGAGTCTTCGTCAAAATTTAGATTTTGGAAGTTTTCTAAAATTGTTCCATCATCATTTTGACCTGGGTTATTAACAATCACTTGTAAACTAAATGAACCATAATCAGAACCTGGAACATCTGCTGGTCTTTTAACATCAGAAATACCGATTCTGTATTTTGAACTTTCTGTTGTTCCGTGTGCCAATGTATTGACTTTGAACAACGAAGTTCTGGTTGAGTTTACTAATTGTGATGTAATTGAAGGTGTTGTTGCAACTTTGTAATCAAATGAAAAGTTTTCATCTGAACCAGTAGCCACGGTAACACTATCACTCGTACCCATTAAATTTTGTGTTTTTAAGAAGTTTGAATACACATAAACATCATTGTTTGCATCTTGAGCATCTTCACTAAATACTTTACCAATGTAATTTGCGGAACTTGAATTAAATGATAATGCGTATGAAGTTCCGTTAATTGCTAATGTAAATGAGCTTTTAGTTGCTCCGTTTGTCAACAAGATAGAACCAGATGTTGTTAAGTCTAATGTATCTGGGTTTGCTGCACCTCTTGAAGGTTTTAGTGTAGCTGCTACAAAGTGTCCATTTGAACCACTAATACCTAAAGAAATTGTGTCATTTGCGTATCCACCTAATCCTAAAACACGGACGATTGTTACTGCTCCTGAATTGCGAAGGTATTGCTTCGCTGTAAACGGAACATAAAAGTTCTGGCTTTCTTTACCAAAGATTTGTTCAAACTCACCAAAAGAACTAATTACCGTCGGAACAAATGCAGGACCTGATTCTGTTGGTCCGATTAATGCTGCTCCGATTTCACCTATTCCTTGTGGTAAGAAAGATAAATCTTTTTCTCTGGTAAATACTCCAGGACTTACGATTCTTTCTGCCATTTTGTTTCTCCTAATTAGGTTATATCGTAAGTATAAATATCAATTAAAAAACTGAAAATATACTGATGAAACCAATTTTTTTATTTAGTTGGTGTGAAAACGCCAGTTGCTGGGTCAAGGTTTCCTGGACCATACTTTTCGTTTAATTCACCGACTAATGTTTGTTCTGTTGAAACTAAATTAGAATATTCTGTTTCTAAACGAAGTTTTTCGTCTGATAGATTTTCTAATCTTTGTTCCAATTGAATTCTTGAAATTTCTAACGCACCCATAGAATTACGAATGTTATCATATCCTTGAGATAAGCCTTGTAATGAATCTAATTCTTCTTGAGTGAATTTAATTTCTTTTGATTTTTTAGCCATTATAACTCCTGTTTTGGTTTATATATAAATATCAAATTAATTTTCAAAACGACGAGAAAATCGTCTTGAATTTGATTTAAAATTTTCTCTTATTTCTCTTGGTGTTAAGATTACATTATAATATGATGCTTTAATAATTTCACCTGACCAAAAGTCTGTTGGGGTTCCACTGCTTAGTCTACAACCGATAAAAAAGTCATCAGTTGCAAAATCAAAGTTTTGTGTTACGGTTCCACTACCACTAAATACTTTTCCATTACGATACACAATAGGATTTGAACCTTGTGTATGTGTTACTGCTATGTGATACCAACCCGCACCATTAAAAAAACTATTCATTGTATAGGTTTGCCAAGTTGATGAGTTTTTAGTTTGATACAATAATTGATTAGATGTTGTTGATGTTCTTAATTGCCAAACTGCACCACCCGCACTTTCTGTATCTCTTGATAATGTTGCTATTTTTTCATCTGTATTGGTTGTTCCACTAACATAAACCCAACAAGTAAATGAAAATGATGTATTGTTAAAATCTGATGAATAAGGAACTCTGATGAAATTACCTGTTCCACCACCAAAACTTCTTAATTTTTTCTTTCTGTCTCGTTTGTGTGATTTAGTATTGCTGATTTTTGGACTAAAATTACCAGTTAAATCTTGTGGTTCTGTTTGGTTTGAAGTGGTGTTGGTTTGCCAACCTAATAAAGTTTCTTCATCTGCACTATTATCATTAATGGAAATAAAGACATCATTATTACTTTCCCATTTCCACATAGTTGCTCCACTTGCCATATCAGATGAATTACCACTTTCACCTCCACTATCAACACCGAACCCATCATCACCACTTCTTCTATGAGTTACTGGTGAATCTAATGTTCCGTCTAAACGATGTTCTTCTCCCAACACCCAACCGCTATCGTAATAATAAGCACTACAAGTTGTATTTGGATACATAGCAACGATTTGATAATCTGGTAATTGTTCTCCCCAACCATAAGTGTTGGAAAGATTTTCCAATCCTAATCCTTGTGTAGCATCTCCACCTGCTCCATCTGCAATTTCTACTGCAAAACATAAGTTTGAGTCTTTGGTTAAATACTCTCCTGTCGTAGATGGTGCTGCATTTAATATTGTTCTTTCAGAACCAGCTCTACCTGTGTAAACTCGTTCTCTTGCTGGTGGAACTTTTAATCTATCACCTGGTTGAGCTTCTCCTGCCGTAACTATAATATCACAACTTGAACTTATAAAATGATAACTATTACTCGATACCGTCCAAGAAGCAAAATTACCCTCAGTTACGACTGATGAAGAAGTTGCTGTTCCACCTACTCCACCAGTAACATTGTCATAAAAATAAATTGTTCCATTTCCTAATGCATATATATCATATGTGGAATCACCATAACGACTTGAAAAATTACCAAACAATCTACCTCTACTTCCATTTGTGGTCATATGGTGTTGATGAGCACTATCAAACAATACAATCGGTTTGGTTCCTCTGATGATATCTCCTTTTGAAAATGTAAATGCTTCTGTTGTTGGAATTGTATTTGGGTCTTTGACTAATGTTTCACTTCCACTAATACTGGTTCTTTCATAAACAAGAGTTTGTGGATAAGGACGAAATAAAGTTCCTGTTCCACCATACATACATACCCACTCTCCTGCTGCGTGATTTTTTAATGGGTCAATTTCTGGTTGTAATGGCATAGATTTTCTATCTGAACCATCTATGGTAAAGAGTAAACCATCGGTTTTTATTCTTTGTCCACCTTTTGCACCCATTATATATTGAACCTTTTTCTTAATGCATTAAAATTATCTTTTACTTCTAATGGTGTTAAAACTTTTGTATAGATTGAAAGTGGCCCGAATAGTCCGTCCCAAGTGATTGATGAATTATCATCGTCTGCTGAATACAATACATTGATTCGTTGAAAGTTTGAATCCGTAGCTAATGCACTTGAAGTATTGGTTGCAACTTGTTCTCCGTTTACATACAATACATAATCTGCACTACCACCAGATGTTGTTCCTGATTTTGTCACCACAACATTATACCAATTTCCTGCAGTTGTAGAACCTCCACTAATTAATGTGTTTCCACCACCACCAGTTGGTCTAAATTGTAAAATTGGTGCTCCTTTTAATGTAAGTCTTAAATGTCCGTTTCCTGCATATAACAAATCACAAAATCTTCCTTGAGCATCACTTGTGTAATTATCACGATTACCCCAAGCCGATATACTGAAATCAGTTGTTGCCCAATCCGTGTAAGATGAATTCGTATAATAAAAATAACCACCTGCACCACTATCGGAAATATGAGTTGGATTACCTGTAAAAGTTATTTCAGAAGAACCTCCTATATTATCAGTCCAACCATTACCACTTAAGTCATTTAGTTCTGTTCCGGAGCCGTGTGAATTTAAATCTGCTGGGTCAATATAAAGTCTTAAACCTGATGATGTGATTTTAGGATTATGTGAAAATGCCATTATTTACCAAACCTTATTTTATGTGCGTTAAAAACTTCCAATGCCTCTTGAGCAGACAATGCTCTATTGTAAAGATAAATTGGCCCCATATATCCTGTCCACTCAGCTGAAGTCGTGTATCGAGTTCCTATTCTAAAATTTTTTCCAAAATCTTCATCTGTGGAAGCTCTATTTCCACCTGTTACGAGTTGTCCATTTAAATATAATTTAGATTCAGAAGAGTTGGATGTTGCCACCATATGTATCCATTGATTAAGAAATGCAGAATCTGAAGCATCATATGTTCCTGAAAAATTATATGTTAATTGTTCTGTCCAATTAATATTATCGTCTGTGTAATTTGATAAAAACCATTGTCCACCATTGTTTCTCGCATCTGTAAAGTATTGAGTAGCACTACTATTTTTATAAAACCACATA
>Ga0255751_10006449_pt1 | contig 10324 bp, 12 predicted proteins | sample 071ome_20_FD_179951 | JGI IMG/M metagenome (GOLD analysis project Ga0255751, IMG submission 179951) | Coastal salt marsh microbial communities from the Groves Creek Marsh, Skidaway Island, Georgia - 071412BT metaG (version 2) | ecosystem: Environmental > Aquatic > Marine > Intertidal zone >...
TTCAACTAGGAACAGTTCCAGTTTATATTTCAGACGATCACGCACTTCCTTGGTCTGATGAATTGGATTGGGAAGAGTTTTGTGTTATAATTGATGATGATCATATTGGTCAAACTTACGATATTCTGAAAGAAATTTCGGATGATAGATACAATGAGATGTTGAAGAAAGGTCAGGAACTTTATCAAGATTACTTCTCTCTTCAAGGTGTCTTTGAAAACATTATTAAACGGGTGTAATGTATAAAATTTTTATTTGTCATCATCCTCCACTGACACACAGAAAAGAGTATCTGAGTAACTTTTTTTCTTCCAGAAACATAGAAGTTGAGTGGATAGAAAAGTTTTCCCCCGAAGAGATAACCGAAGATTACGATCAAATTGTTGGTGTAAAAGATCTTATTATCAATCCAAATGTCCCTGGAGTTCAGCAAAATCAATACACCTTATATGAGAATGCTGGGAGAAAGGTAACCATCCCAGAACTTTCTTTATATCTGAAACATCAATATTGTTTTGAGCAACAAATTAAAAATGAATACGATCTAATTGTTATCTTAGAAGATGACATCATGCTTCCAAATAACTTTGAAGAGTATTTGGATTTATGTCGTTCTGAGTTTATTGATCACAATCCAAAACTTGATTGTTTGATGTTGGGCAGTTGTTTTGGATTTAAATCTCCTTATGTTCGGGAAAACAGATTAATTCATTATGGATCCAATCAACTAACAAGATGCACTCATGCAATGATGTTCTCTTTAGATGCTGCTAAAAAGATTGTAGAGAATCTTTATCCTGTGAATTGGCCAATTGATTTTAAATTAAATGAAATCATAATCAAAGAAAATATGAAAGTTGCTTGGACGGAACCAGCACTTCAACAGGCGTCTCATTTAAACTTAGATAAGTCTTTCATTCAATTATGAAAATAACATTCTCAGATTTTTGGCAATATCCAAAAGCATTTGATCCAAATAATAATTTTTTTATTCACATTATTCGTGAATTATATGAAAATGTTGAAGTAGTTCATCCAGAAGATGCTGATGTGATGTTCTTCAGTGTCTTTGGAAACGAAAATGGAAGATATAAAAACTGCAAAAAGATTTTCTTTACTGGTGAAAACATACCACCAAATTTTAAAAAGTGTGATTATTCTTTAACTTTTGAGAAGGATTCTTATGGTGGAAAGAACTTTAGACTTCCTCTTTGGTATCTTTATATTGATTGGTTTAATGTAAAGACCTACGACAATCCTCAATGGTTGATTCCCGAATCTTATTTGTATGGTGAGAATGAGTTTACTTTAAAACCAAAGGATAAGTTTTGCACTATAGTTTATGGTAAACAAATTGAATCTAGAATTAGAGCAATTCAAAAAATTTCTGAGTATAAAAAAGTAGATATTTTTGGTAAAGCAAATCCAGAGTATAATTTACCAGATGGGGAAAAACATAAATTGGATTTGATTTCCAATTATAAGTTTTCCCTTTGCTATGAGAATTCTGTTACACCAGGATACCATACTGAAAAACTATTACATGGAAAGATTGCTGGCAACATTCCAATTTATTATGGAGATAAAACTGTTAGTCAAGACTTTAATCCCGATAGTTTTATTAATGCCTACGGTATGACCGATGAAGAATTAGTAGAAACAATTCGAAAAATTGATTCTGACAGTGAGTTATACATAAGTATAAGAAAGCAAAATTTGTTCAGGGAAAAAATAAATCTGAATGAAATTTATAATATCTTTCAAACCATACTGAGTTGAAATTATGCCATTGCCAAAACACGAAGATTTTATTGAGTTAAAATCTGATATATCAACATTTATTGAGACTGGATCTTTCGAAGGTCATGGAGTACAAAAAGCATTAGACGCTGGATTCGAAAAAATTTATTCATGCGAATTAATGAAGCAGCATTATGATTTTTGTATGAATCGATTTGAGGGTAATGATAATGTGAATCTTTATCTTGGTAGTTCTGAATATTTTCTACCAGAACTTTTGGAGCAAATTGATGAAAGATTTGTTCTCTGGTTGGATGCACATGGAGGTTATGCTGGTGTTGCTGGGGAACCAATGAAGCAATATCTTCCAAGAGAAATGGATTGTTTAGTGAAATATTCAGATAAGTTTAAAGACTCAATTATTATGGTTGATGATATAAACTATTTTATCGATGACAAACAATTTTTGGAATTGTTGGAATCAAAATTGAAAAAAATAAAACCAGAGTCTACAATTGAATATTATGAAAACCGTATTATTATTTGTAAATAATTATGTCTTTTATACCTTCTGCTAATATTTCTTTTTTTCATATACCGAAAACTGGAGGTAATACAGTAACTTCTTTGTTAAAGGAGTCTGGGTTAGAACAATTCAACGTTGGGCATACGACTTATGAAGAAGTTTATGAGCAAAAAGTTCAGCATAATGGAACTTGGCCGTCTAATTATAGAGAACTTATCTTAAATTCTTTTAAAGTTGCAATTGTTAGAAATCCATATGATAGAGTTAGATCTAACTATTGTTTTTATAGAAAGTATCCTCAACCAGATTATCCAATTGGGGATTGTACTTTTGATGAATTTTTATTTAATGTTTCTGATGAAAAAAGAAAGAATAAAACCTGGTATACTCAAACTCAATACATATACTATGATGGGGAAAATAAACTTGATGAAATAGTCAGATTTGAAAATTTTCCTTCAGAAATGACAAGAATTTTTGCTAATATGAATATAGATATAAAATTCAATACAAGACATAATTTAAGAACTAATAGTCTTGATGTTATTACACTAACAGAGAAACAGAAAGATTTTATATATGACTTTTATAAAGATGATTTTAAAAACTTTGGATTTAAAAAATGATGTTGGAAACTATAAAAAGATCTAATTCCATCATTGATAATAAAACAGAATTAACAGAAATATTTTCATTTAAAAATTTTCCAATTTACATGGGTTCAGTTGAGAAAGACTCCGCCGATATTCTAACTGATATGAAGTGGGGATATTGTGAGAGAAGTGGTCTTATTCAACTTATGGAGTTGATACCATTAGATCTTTTATATTCAAAGCACCATAATCCTGGAGTTACTGGTAAAACTTGGGAAGACCATCACTACAAATTTTCTGAACTAATCAAGTCTGATAAGTTCGATAATGTCTTGGAGATTGGTGGTGCAAGTGGTACATTATTCAATCACTTTCTGAATGGAACTAATGAATTTAAGTGGAATGTTTTAGAACCTTCTGGTTCCTTTAAAATTTCTGATGAAAGAATTTGTGTGATATCTGATTATTTTGAAAATTATAATTGTGCAGTAGGCAATCATGATGTTGTTGTTCATTCTCATGTCCTTGAACACATTTATGACCCAATAAATTTCTTAACTAAAGTGTGGAATGTATTATCCGATGGTGGATACCAATACATTTCAATACCAAATATGAAAGAGTGGTTGTCAAAAGGATATACCAATACACTAATGTTTGAACATACTTATTATATTGATGAAAATGTATTAGAATATCTGTTAAACAAAACTGGATTTGTTATTGAGGATAGAGTAGTGGGCGAACACTCTATAATGATAAAGTCTAAGAAGATTGGACTAAAACAGCATTATCCTGATAATATTAATTTTGAATACTCTAAACGTATGTTTGAGAGTTATATACAAAATCTCAAATCAGATGTATCTAAAATTATCAATACCGTTGGTGATAATAATGTATACTTGTTCGGTGCTCATATATTCTCTCAGATATATTTGAATCTTGGGTTGAATGAAGAGAATATTATTTCAATATTAGACAATAATTTACAAAAGCAAGGTAAGAGATTGTATGGTACAAACATAACTATAAGGTCTCCAGAAATTTTAAGGGAGGAAGAAAATCCAATCGTCATTGTTAGGGCAGGAACTTACACTGAAGAAATTATTAGTGGTATTAAGTTAATTAACAGTAACGCAACTTTTTATTGATTATGAGATTTGCAGTTTTAATACCTGGAATGCTCCGTTGTTTTGAGGAAGTTCAACCTGAGTTTAAGAAATATATAATTGACTCATTAAACCCTGATATATTTTTTTCAGGTTATCCTAATAAAATGGGGTTGGCGTATTGTGAGAATAAAATAAAAGAACTGTGGGATCCTAAAAAATATATTATTAGAGAGTATACTGAGGAACTAAGAAGAGAAATACATTCAAATGATGAGAAGTTTGAATCTAGAAAAAGACCAGAGTCTAGAGTTGCTTCAACACTCAGTGGAAAATACAATATAAAGATTGTAAATGAAATGAGAAAAGACTATGAGAGAGAAAATAATTTTAAGTATGACCTATTAATGGTATGGAGACCCGAGTTAGTCTTTTATAAAACTATAGAACAGGAAGAAATAGACAAAGCTCTTAAAGGAGACGTTTTGATTCCCGATGCTTGGGATTTTAAAAATGTTAATCCAATTTGTGTTTCTGATATTGGGGTAGTTACTAATGGTGAGAGTATGGATGTTTATGCATCACTTATTGATTGTATTGATAAATATTGGGAAAACGGACACACATTTCATCCAGAAACATTAATGGGTGTCCATGTAAAAGAAACTGGTTTAAGAAGAACTGGTGTCAACTACACTGGATGGTATCTTTATTACACTCAAAAACAAAGGAAAAGTTTTTAATATGAAAGTAGCAGTATGTTTTTTTGGGTTGCCTAGAAGTTATGAGCAATGGAAAGACAAATTTGGAAAATTTTATGAAGGATGTGAGGTTGATTTTTACGCACATTTTTGGAAAGACTCTTCTTTTAATCAGGAAGATTTAAACCAGAAATTTAATTTTAAAAAATTATTGGTGCATGAACAAAAGAAAGATTTTATCAAACTTCCTAAAATAACGGATTTGACAAAAACAACAAAGGGAGTTTTTTCAACTCTGTCTCCACTATTTTCTATGAAGATGGTTGGGGAAATTATTGAAGAGATTGAAGAGGATTATGATTTCTTTATCATAACTAGAACTGATGTTGGATGTAATTCAAATACTAAATTAATAGATTTTGAATTGGACTGTGATAAATTTTATACATCTTATGTTCGTGGTAATGAATGGTTAAATACGCATTTGGATGCTAAGTGGTTGTGTGGAAATAAGAAAAAGATATCCGAATTGTGTTCTGTATATGATAACTTGACAAAGTATATTGTTGAAGATAAAATACCATTATGCCACCATAGATTATTTTTTCATGCGCTGAAAGAGTATAAAGATTCTATGGAAATGTTAAATGTTGACCCTTCATATTCACTTGCTGGTGGATGGTTTTTTATGAGAAATGGAAGGATTACTAAATCTTGAAATGAAAATAATAAGTCATAGAGCTAACATTTTTGGTCCAAATCCTCTCCTTGAAAATCATCCAGATCAGATTGACAAATGTATTGAACTTGGTTATGATGTAGAAGTTGATGTGAGATTGATTAATGATAGTTTTTATCTTGGTCATGATTCACCAGATCATTGTGTCTCCTTAGAATGGATAAATGAGAGGAAAAGTAATCTATGGATTCATTGCAAAAACTTAAACTCTTTAGATAAGTTCTCTGCGGAACAATTCGATCTTAATTATTTTTGGCACCAGGAAGATGACTATACCCTTACAAGTATGGGTTTTATATGGACATATCCTGGAAAAAAAGTTTCGAACAGTAGGGGAGTATTAGTAATGCCTGAATGGAATGGACGCGCTGAAAACCTCAATAAATACGATTGTTATGCAGTATGCACTGATTATATTTGTGATTTGATATGACAAAACTTATTATCTTCGATTTGGATGGAGTCCTTATTGACAGTAAGGATTATCATTACGAAGCATTAAACCAAGCACTTGGTGAAGAATATGCTATTAGTAGAGAAGAGCACGTTAGCGTATATGATGGTCTTCCTACTAAAACAAAACTAGAACTCCTCACAAAGAACAAAGGTCTTCCTGTAGATCAATACGATAAGATCTGGAGAGAAAAACAAGAAGCCACTCTCAAGATCTTCAACGACTGTGTTGCAAAAGACTATGAGTTGATGGGATACTTCCAACAACTTGTAGATGCAGGATATAAGATTGCAGTTGCATCTAACAGTATTCGTAATACTGTGAAGATCATTCTGTTGCGTCTTGGTCTTCTTGAGTTCGTTGATATGTACGTCTCTAATGAAGACGTGGTTCGCAACAAACCATTTCCTGCAATGTATTGGAAGTGCATGACTGCACTTGGAGCCCTACCCAATGACACTGTTATCATTGAAGATAGTCACATTGGTAGGCAAGGTGCTCTGGATAGTAAGTGCCACCTTGTTCCAGTAGAAGATCGTAAAGACCTTAATCAGAGTAAGATTGATCGAATCAAAAAAATTCTAAATGGTACTAAGAAAAAAGTGGCGTGGGAGAGCAAGACTATGAATGTACTTATTCCTATGGCAGGTCGCGGTAGTCGATTTGTCAGTCAAGGATATACCTTTCCTAAACCTTTGATTGAAGTCGGAGGCAAACCTATGATTCAGGTTGTTGTTGAGAACTTGAATATCAAAGCAAATTATACTTTCATTGTGCAAAAAGAGCACTATGATAAGTATAATTTAAATTATCTTCTCCCTTTGATTGCTCCTGGATGCAATATTGTGCAAGTTGATGGCATCACCGAAGGTGCAGCTTGCACCACTCTACTTGCGAAAGAATTCATCAACAACGATGAACCACTCGTGATGGCAAATTCTGACCAGTTTGTTGAATGGGATAGTAATGAAACTCTTTATGCTTTCCAGAATGATGGTATTGATGGTGGAATGATTACTTTCCCCGCAACTCACCCCAAGTGGTCTTATGCCAAACTGGGTGAAGATGGTTATGTTGCAGAGGTTGCTGAGAAAAAACCCATCTCTGAACATGCGACAGTTGGTATCTACTACTGGAAGAGAGGTTCTGATTACGTCAAGTATGCAGAACAAATGATTGAAAAAGATATTCGTGTTAACAACGAGTATTATGTCTGTCCTGTATTTAATGAAGCAATCGGTGATGGTAAGAAGATCCGAATCAAAGAAATTGAGAAGGACGGTATGTGGGGTATTGGAACACCTGAAGATCTTAATTATTTCTTAGAGCATTACAGAGGTGAGATATGAAAATAGCATTTCATGATAATTGTCTCTCATTGAGGGGAACTACAGTTGCAATATATGATTGGGCATATTGGACTCGACATTATCTTAGTATCGATCCAATTATTATGTACGATGAAAATCATCCTGCCAATAGTGTAGACGCTATAAACAAATTTAAGAAAGAATTTCCTGTATTTTCTTACTCCAACAAATCTGAAATAGATAAAATTCTTTCAGAAAATGAATGTGATTATTTTTTGATGGAAAAGGGTGGTTCTCCTGATGGTGTAATTTCTACAGTTAGTAAGAATCTTGTGAATGCAATTTCTGGTCACTGGCAACCAAATTGGGTTCATGGTGACATTTATGCAATGGGGTCTAAGTGGCTTTCTAAAATAACAAACTATGAAATTCCTTATGTTCCATACATGGTAGATCTTCCGGATGTGGATGGAGATATGCGTGAAGAGTTGGGTATTCCTAAAGACGCATTGGTCATTGGAAGAAATGGTGGATCTGATACCTTTGATATTCCTTTTGTAAAACAAGCAATTCAAGTTGTATTGAATGAAAGAAAAGATCTATGGTTTGTCTTTCAGTTGACTGATAAATTTATTGATCATGAAAGAGTTATTTTTCTTCCTGGTAGTTCTGATATGAATACCAAGGTTCGTTTTATCAATACTTCAGATGCTATGCTCCATGCAAGGTATGTTGGTGAATCTTTTGGACTTTCTTGTGCCGAGTTTTCTATTAGAAATAAACCTGTGATTACTTATGAAAAGTCTCCAGAAAGAAATCACATAGATACTCTGGATGAAAAGGGAATCTACTATGAAAACTATTCCGAAATTCTCCACATTCTTAGGAATCTTGATAAGAAAGAAATAAATTCTTTAGAATGGAATTGTTATCAAGAATATACGCCAGAGAAAGTAGTTCAAAAGTTTAAGGAAATTTATCTATGAGTATTGAGAGTTATTTGATTGAGTTGTCTAAAACTTATACCCCAAATACGCTATTAGACATTGGAGCACATCATGGAAATTTTTCTATGTTTTGTAAAAGGGTGTGGAAAAACATAGATTCTTTAATGTTGGAAGGCAATGAAAATTGTGAAGAATTTTTAGAAAATTTGCCATTTTCTCATTGTATTGTTTTATTGAGTGATACCAATAAAGAAGTAACATTACACTTAAATCCAAAAAATCCTACTTGTACAGGAACTTCTTATCTAAAAGAAAAAACTAGACATTATAAAGATAGTGTTCAAGTTAAAAAAAATACATTTACTTTAGATGAAGTTATAAGTGAAGTTGATAATAAGACTTTCGATATAATTAAAATCGATACTCAAGGATCTGAGTTGGATATTATTAAAGGTGGACTTAAGGCAGTAAAAAAAGCGTCTTATGTTATACTGGAAGTTCCTACACTTCAATATAATGAAGGAAGTCCTCTGTTTGATGAAGTTATTGATTATATGAAACAAATTGGATTTTCAAAATATGAGATTGTAGAGGAGCATAAGTGGATGGATAAAATTGAGGACGCTTTTCCTTATGGTAGTGTTTTTCAAGTTGATGTTGTATTTACAAAAGAGTAAAAATGAAATCATTAGTAACGGGTGGAGCAGGTTTTATTGGATCTCATTTAGTAGATAATCTACTTGAGATTGGTCATGAGGTTGTTGTCATTGATAATGAAAGTGCAGAATCCAATGAAGAATTTTATTGGAATGATAAAGCACAGAATTATAAGTATGATATTCGTGATTATGAAAATACAAGACCCCTTTATGACGGAGTAGATTATGTTTTTCATACTGCGGCAGAGGCAAGAATTCAACCCGCAATTTTAAATCCAATTGAGGCAGTAAGTGTAAATTGTGTTGGTACAGTTACTGTTCTCCAATGTTCCCGTGAAGCAGGAGTTCAGAAAGTCATTTATTCTTCCACCTCATCGGGGTATGGATTTAATGAACTACCTAACGAAGAGACTCAAAGAGATGATTGTCTAAACCCGTATTCAGTATCTAAAGTTTCTGGTGAAAAACTTTGTAAGATGTATAATGATCTATTTGGATTGAAAACAGTATTCTTTAGATATTTTAATGTTTACGGAGAAAGGCAACCCCTTAAGGGACAATATGCTCCAGTAATTGGAATCTTTTTACGTCAGAGAGGTGATAATGAACCATTGACTATCGTTGGTGATGGTGAGCAACGTAGGGATTTTACGCATGTTTCTGATATAGTCCAAGCAAATGTTCTTGCAGCAACTGTAGAGGTTGACGATGAACACTATGGTAAACTTTACAATGTGGGAAATGGTATAAACTATTCTGTTAATGAAATTGCTGATATCATTTCAAGTAATCAGGTAAATATTCCTCCAAGGATTGGAGAATCTAGAGTTACTCTTGCTGATAATACTAAACTTAAAACAATATTTGGGTGGAATCCTAGAGTTAATTTAATAGAGTGGATTGAAAAACAATGAATCTCCTTATAGAATACTTTAACTCTCTCAATCATATGAGGAATGGAGAGTTTCTCTATTGTCTTCATCAAAATCTTGGAAATGATTTGATTGATAATGTGTATCTTTTTATGGAAGAAGATGCAGAACTTTACTTTGATTCTCCAAAAATAAAAAAAGTTATTAGGAATACAAGACCAACTTATAAAGAAATTTTTGATTTCTGCAATGAGAATCTGAAAGACCAGATTTGTGTCGTTTCCAATGCCGATATCATCTTTGATGATACTCTGAGATACTTTAAGAGTATTAAGATGGAAAAGAATTTCTATGCACTGAGTCGCTGGGAGATTTCCACTGGTGATGGAAAGAACTGGGAGATCGAACCCTATGATAATGCAGCATCACAAGACTCTTGGATCTTTAAGACACCTATTCCAACTTCTGATGAAATGAATTATACAATGGGAGTTCCTGGATGTGATAATAAGATTACCTATAACATGAGAGAACTGGGATATACCTGTAGAAATCCTGGAAAGAAAGTCATTACAATTCACTTTCATCCAACTAATTTTAGAACATATAGTCCGAAAGATGATAGAGTTCCTGGACCATATCTCTTAGTTTCTCCTGTTGATAATTTCAAT
>Ga0255751_10006454_pt1 | contig 10320 bp, 15 predicted proteins | sample 071ome_20_FD_179951 | JGI IMG/M metagenome (GOLD analysis project Ga0255751, IMG submission 179951) | Coastal salt marsh microbial communities from the Groves Creek Marsh, Skidaway Island, Georgia - 071412BT metaG (version 2) | ecosystem: Environmental > Aquatic > Marine > Intertidal zone >...
ACTTTGAAGCCGGCCTCTTGGCCCAGCTTTTTCAAGAAGTCGGGGTCTTTGGTGTCAAGGTCTTTGCCCACGCCATTGTCTTGAAGCGGCAAGGGCTCCGAGAGGCGCTGTTGCTGATTGACGGGCTTGCCTTTCATGGCACAAACCTAGCAAAAAGCGGCCTGATTAGCCTGAGCGCAGCATTTGTGTGCTCATGTCTTCTGATCTTGTAGCCGTCTTGGTCGGCGACCAACTGATGCTGGCCCGCAAAATCACCCTTGACGACGGCTCCGTCCAGTACCGAAACAAGTTTGGCCTGGCCTTAGACGGGGCCAAACCTGTCCAGCAGGATGAGCCCAAGCCAAAGCGCCGCACCCGCAAAAAAGCTGCTGACTAGCATGGGCCAACGGCTCCAAGTCCATGGCTAAGCGCGGCCTTTACGCCAATATCCACGCCAAGCGGAAACGGATCAAGGCCGGCAGCAACGAGCGGATGCGTAGCGCTAAATCGAAAAACGCACCTAGCGCAGCCGATTTCAAGGCTGCTGCAAAGACTGCCAAAAAGCGCAAGAAGAAAAAGTAAGGCGTTCAATGTAAAGTGTGAGCGCAAATTTAGCCTGTGGCTAATTCATGTCTGAAGAGCAAACTGCTCCTGTGGAGCAAAGCGCTGACAACGCCAATCTCGTGGCCGAACTTGAGGCCATGCGCCGCAAGAATGCCGAGCTTCTAGACGAATACAAGAAGGCCAAGCAACAAGCCAAGGCTGTGCCTGATGGCGTCGATGTCCAAGCCCTGCTCGATTTCAAGCGCAAAGCTGAGCAGCAAGAGCTTGAAGCCCAGGGCAAATACAGCGAAGCCCGCGAGGCCATGGAGCAACAGTTCCGAGAGGCCACGGCCGAAAAAGACAAGCGGATCGCTGAGCTAGAAGGCCGCGTCCGTGAGCTTGAACTATTGACCCCAGCCGTCTCGGCTCTTGCTGATATCGTCCACGACCCCGACTTGGTAATGAAAACCAAGCTGTCGGCAGATCAGATTCAGCGCGAAGCTGATGGCACCGTTGTAGTGGTCAACGGCTACGAGCGTGTGCCTGTAGTCGAGTGGGCCAAGACTTTGCCTGCATGGATGCAGAAGCAGCCCAAACCCCAAGGCAGTGGCGCACCTGTGGGGCGTGGAGGCGGCGACATCCCAGCCGGCACAACCAATCCCTTCCGGGCTGAAAGTTACAACCTCACAGAACAAGCGCGGCTGTTTAAGACTGACCGCGATCTATATGAGCGGCTTAAAGCACAAGCCGGCCGTTAGTATGAAACGGATGGCGAAGCTGTGCTGAGCCGATAGGGCTGTGCCCAACAACCGCAAAATTTCTGGTAACTAACGATGGCGACCCTCCGGTCCGATATCATCGTTCCCGAAATTTTCACCCCGTACGTTATTGAGCAATCGACCCAACGTGATGCCTTCTTGGCTAGCGGTGTGGTGCAGCCCATGGCTGAACTCAATGCAACCGAGGGTGGGGATTTTGTGAACGTCCCCTTCTGGAAAGCCAACCTTTCCGGAGACTTTGAGGTTCTGTCTGACAGCTCCTCTCTGACCCCTGGCAAGATCACCGCCGACCGTCAAACTGGCGTGATTTTGCATCGCGGGCGGGCATTCGAGAGCAGAGATTTGGCTGCTCTGGCTGCAGGTAGCGATCCGATGGCTGCTATCGGTCAGAAGGTCGCCGAATACGTTGCCAACCAGCGTCAGAAAGATCTCCTTTCTTGCCTGGGTGGTGTGTTCGGTTCGCTGGGTTCTACCAGCAGCTCTGCCGCCTTCTTCGATCTCACCATCGACGGTGAATCGGGTGACACCCCGACTGTTCTGAGCCCCCGCCACGTTGCACGGGCCCGTCAGAAGCTGGGTGATCAGGGAGAGAAGCTGACTGCCATGTGCATTCACTCTTCCTGCTTCTACGACCTCGTCGAGCGTCGCGCAATCGACTACATCTACGACAACACTGGCGCCGCTGACACCAGCGCAACCCAAGGTTCTACCGCAGGTGCTTTCGGTAACGTCGGCGTGCCCACGTTCATGGGTCTGCGAGTGATTGTGTCTGACGATGTTCAGACCGCCGGCAGCGGTTCCTCGACCGAATATGCCGCCTACTTCTTCACCCAAGGAGCAGTCGGTTCGGGCGAGCAAATGAGCATGAGGACTGAGGTTGACAGAGACATCCTCAGCAAATCGGACGCCATGAGTCTCGACCTTCACTACGTCTATCACCCGATCGGCGCTCGTTACACCTCCAGCACTGTCAACCCCAACCAGAGCACTCTGGAGACCGTTGGCAACTGGTCCAAGGTGTACGAAACCAAGAACCTCGGTATTTGCCGGGCGACTGTTACTTCTAACCTTGACTGAGGAGAGTAACTAACCATGGCATCTATTTTTGAGGCAACAGCTGGCAAACTGATCGGCCCTACCTCTGGTGGGACCGTCACCCAGGCCACTGACAAGTCCACTGGTGTGACCCTGAACGCTGCTTCGGGCCAGATCACCATGGACGACGCTGCACTCGCAGCCGGCGCTGAGGTTTCCTTCACGGTGACCAATAGCGAAATCGCAGCCACCGACGTGGTGGTTGTCAACCACGGTTCCGCTGGCACCGCCGGCGCGTATCTCGTGCAGGCCAACACCATCGCTGCAGGATCCTTCGCGGTCACTGTCAGCAATGTCTCGGCCGGTTCCTTGGGCGAAGCAATCGTCCTGAACTTCGTGGCTCTGAAGGGCGCTAGCTCCTGATGGGTCTGTTCGCTTTTAGGCGAGCACAGGAACGTGAGGCCGCTGCTTCGGCGGTGGCCTCCACTCCTGCTAAGCCTTCTCCAAAGAAATCCGTAGAGAAGCCCGATGGCGATCACGATCGACGCAACAGTCGGGGGCGCAAGCGCAAACAGCTACCTGACGCTGAGTGATGCCAACGATCTGATCGACGGCCTCGTTCAGAACGATGACGTGGTTGCCTGGGCCTCTGCCACTGACGACCAAAAGAACCGAGCCCTTTACACCGCAGCGCAGCGCATCGACCGCGAGCGGTTCCTAGGGGCTAGGGCAGCCAACACCCAGGCCCTGCAATGGCCGCGTGATGGTGTGCGCAAGCCAGACACCTACCAGCGGACCTACACCACGGGTTTCCCGTTCCGCCTAACTGAGGACTACTACACCACCACCGAAATCCCGGATCAGATCAAGAAGGCCCAAGCAGAGCTTGCGGTCTACCTGCACAACAACAAAGACGGCTTGGGCCTTGGTGGCCTTGAGGACTTCAAGAACCTGCAGGTCGGTTCGATCAATCTCACCCCGAACTTCTACGGGGCGGTGGGTGCTGATCGCATTCCGCCAATGGTGGAGCGTTATTTCACCGGCCTTAGAATTAGTGGACCGGGCAATATTGCCGTCAAGCGGAGCTGATTCATGGGTTACGCCTACCCAGGAGCTGAGTACATCGACGACACGGCGGCCCACACCGGACGTTTCGGCAAGATCGTCGCCCTTGAAGACTCAGTGATTAACACTCTGAGCGCTGAGGACTACACCGGCAATGCCCTCTCGGCTGTGCCCCTCAAGGCCAGCTGTGAGATGTACGGGGTGTTCACCAGCGTGACCCTGACCAGCGGCACTGTGGTCGCTTACAAGATCTGATCATGGCTAAAGGTTTTGGGCAAGGTAACGGCATCGATTACACAATCGGCGCCGAGGTGATTACAGACACGGCCGCGCATACCGGCCGGTTTAATCACATCGACTTTTTTGAAAACACCACCATCGACACGCTGGTATCAGAGAATTACACCGGCAACAGCCTTGACGGTGAATCGTTGCCTGCAGGCTTCCACATCGTCGGTGTCTTCACCAGCATCACGCTCCAAAACGGCGGCTGTATTGCTTACCGAGTCTGATGGCACTTGCAGACAAGATCGCTAAAGCTGTAGGCAAGCCCTTCCCCAAGATTGGCGGTGATGTCACCTTTCGCGTGATCTCGACCGGGGCCTACAACACCACCACTGGCGCAGTCACTGAAACCGCTAGCGACACCACAATTAAAGGCGCTCTTGATTCTGTCAGCGATCAAGAGGTCAACGAGTTGGTGCAGGCCAGCGACAAGAAACTAACGGTCCCGGCTAGCAGCTTCAGCTCTCGCCCATCGACCGCCGATAAAGTGGTGATTAGCAGCGTTGTCCATCAAATCATTGCGGTCAATGTGACCGAAATGCAGAACGTGGACATCGCCTACGACCTGATCTTGAGGGCGTAACCATGGGCAAGAAGCTCAATAGCCTTGGGGAGATTGGGCCTCTGCTTGAAGAGTTCGCTAACGATCTTTTGCGAGCTTCAATCCTTGAGACTGACGCCCGCGTGAAAGAGGCCAGCCCTGTCCTGTCTGGCCGTCTGCGCAATAGCTGGATGATTGGCGAAAACAGCGAAGCTGGCCAGCCAGCAGAGCGGAAAGAATATGGCGAGAACATTCCGCCCGCAGTAGCGATCAACTACACCCAGGGCCAAGAGACGATCGGCAACACCTACAGCGTCCACAACAATCTGGAATATGCGGAGGCGGCCTGCTTTGGCACTAACCTTCCACCGTCTTGGCAGGGCGATTTCAAGCCAGGCAAGAAAGGCGTGGTGCCTGGCTTCCCTGATCTAATCGCTAAAGAGATGCAAGCCTTTGTCGATCAGAAGGCTCGCGAGTTCCGTAGGAAATTCTGATGGCAGCCGCAAACCTCAACACGATCAGGGCCACCATCGAAGCCCGTCTGGCCACTGAACTGGCAGAGGATCCGGCCATCCCGGTGGTGTTTCATAATGTCCCGTTTGAGCCGACGCCAAACTCATCGTGGGTTCAGTGCTTGACCACCTTTGGCCGGAATCAGTACCTCAGCCAAGGCAGCACGACGAACTCACAAAACAGGATTTTCGGTCTGGTCACGATCAACATTTTCTCGGCTGCAGGTGTAGGCCCTGGCGCCAACTACACGATCGGGAAAAGAATCCGCGATCTTTACAATAGGGTGAACGTGTCGGGGGTTTTCTTCGACGCTCCAATAGGTCCAGAGGCTCTGGCTTCACCAGCTCCCGAGGGCTATTTCCAAACACAGGTCCGTGTGACCTTTGAATCCATCGAGGAACTCTGACCCATGGCCATTCTCCGAGGAGAGCAAGGCGCTGTTCAATTTGACGCCGCAGGCTCTGCAAACGCCACCATCGTTGGCACCCGTAGCTGGAGTCTTTCCACCACCAAAGAAACTCTGGACGTTACCGACCACGGTGACACCTTCCGTTCCTTTGTTGGCAGCCTGATCTCCGGCTCCGGCACCGTAGAACTCGTCTACGACCCCGACGCAACTGGCCAGGCTGGCTTCTTGGAAGACGTTCTGACCACTGCTGATGCTGCAGACGCAACCTTTGAGCTGTTCACTACCGGCACAACCTCCGGCTCTGATTCAATCAGCTTCGCTGGAATTATCACTGACATGGAGATTTCTTCTACTGTTGGTGAACTTGTTATCGTTAGCTGCAACTTTGTGACCAGCGGTGCCATCACCGGCAACCTGGAATAATCAGGTGTATAGTCGGGGCGATTTATTCGCCCCCTAGATGGCAGCCCAAAAGCGAACTGTCGATCTGCTGGTTGAGGCATTTGACCTCAGCCAGCGTCGCAAATTTGTTCTTAAGAATGCAGACGGCAAGCCCGTCGTTGACCTGTATTTCAAGCCGATCACCCGTGCTGATCGCAAGAAGGCCCAGGCCCTTGCTGGCAGTGAAGAAGCGCTAGAGATCAGCACCCAAATGCTGTGCCAGATGGCAGAGCTTGAGGATGGCACCAAAGCCTTCGTCGCTGCTGATGCACCGAAGCTCCAGCGTCAACTGCCTGAGTCTGTGCTCAACGAACTGGAACTGTTCCTCTTCGGTCTTGGCGAAGACACCAGCATGGAAGAAGCAAAAAACGACTGAAGCAGGACAACTGGCTCAATTTTGAGTTCTTCTTGGCCTGCGAGTTAGGCATGACAGTGAGCAAGCTCCGCACGGAATTAACCGACGCGGAGTTTGTTCATTTTGCGGCGTACTATGAGCTAAAGGGCGAGCGCGAAGAACAGGCAATGAATAAGGCAAGGCGCCGCCGATAGACTGCACTCAGTCTTGGGCGTGCTGTGGCAGACGTTGCCATTAGGTTTGAAACGTCGCAGGCCAAGCGTGCGACAAAGGATCTAGCTAGCGATACAAAGAAACTCCAGGAGGCTGTACGCGGTAGCCAGTCAGCCCTTGAGAAACAGGGCCGGGCTGCAGGTGCAGCGGCTGCTGGGACGACGAAGTTTGGGGCCTCGGCCAAGCTGGCGGCCCCTGGTGTTCGTGCGCTTGGTGCTGCAGTCAAGGCAGCGTTAGGCCCTGTCGGCCTGCTCCTGTCGGCTGCGGGTGCAATGACCCAAGCCTTTCAGGTGCTGTCCCAGCAGGATTTTGCAGAGGCCAAGGTTCGATCCTTGGGCGTCAACAGCAAAGAGTTAGTCGGCAGGCTGAAAGGTGTTAGCAACGAGCTGCAGGGACAGGCCAGCGTCGTTGACCTAACCAGTGCGGCCTATGACGTGGCCTCGGCTGGTTTCACCAAGGCGGCCGACGCTGCAGGCATCCTGAAGGCGGCCAGCCAAGGCGCTACTGGTGGCTTCTCTGATATCAACACCGTTGGCGATGCAACCACCTCTGTCTTGAACGCCTACGGCTTGGAGGCTGACAAGGCGGCCAAGCTGGTGGATGGCTTCATTCAGACCCAGAACGACGGCAAGATCGTCATCGGTCAATATGCGGCCAACATCGCAAAGGTGGCCCCTGTCGCTGCTGCCTTAGGTGTTCCTCTCGAAGAGGTGAACGCTGCAGTCGCTCAGATCACCGCAGGGGGCCAAGGCGCAGAGGTCACCTTCACGGCCTTGAAGACGGCTTTCGCTCAGGTCGCTGCTGGCAAGGTCGGCGACGAGTTCAAAAAGCTTGGGGTAGATATCAGCGCCTCGACCCTGAAGTCGGACGGCCTGGCGGGCACGCTTGAGAAGATCAAGAAATCTGGGGCCGATGCTGGTACCGTGATCAAGGCCTTTGGCACTGAGGCCGGGCCGTCGATCTTGGCCCTGCTGAACGACACCGAGAAATTCAACAAGCTTCTAGAGAATCAGAAGAATTCGCAGGGTGCCGCGGCCAAGGCAGCGTTTGAGGCGGCAGACACAATTCAGGGCTCGATCAAGCGACTGCAAACGGCCTTCCAAAACCTGTTCGCCGATGGCTCAGAACTTGGCGTTCTTCTGAAGTCAACGTTTAAGGTCGCGGCCGTCACTGTCGAGTTTCTTGCGGCCGTTGTCAGAAACACGGTGGCGCCTTTCCGGGCAATCATCGCGGCCGTTACCCAGATCGGTGCAGCAATCAGCCAAGCCCTTGGCATGGATGGGGTCAATGTTGCGTTTGAGCTTGAGAAGGCCTACCGAGGTTTCCTCGACACGCTGGGCCAGATCAGCGATTTCATCATTGGCCTTGGCGTCCGCTTCGGCGAGTTCATCGGTGGCATGGTCTCTGGGATTAAGGACGGGGTTGCGAATATCAAACGGACGCTGGTCGATGGCTTCACTGGTGCCTTTAACAAGATCGCCTCTGTTGTCCAAAGCCTCTACAACAAGCTCCCTGGCCCTGTCCGTTTCATCCTTGAAAAAGCGGCCAAGCTAATCAGCGCCGTGGGTGGCGCAGCTCAGCAAGTCGCAGGCCAAGCAATCACCGCTGTTACTGGCTTTGTCGGAACGACGGTAGAGGCTGGCCGAGGATTCTCTGAGGGCGGCGGAACGACCCCGCAACAGCAGGCTGCGAATGGGATTGTCCCAACAGGTGGCGCATTGGGCGGCGGCGCCAATAAAGACGCGGACAAAGAAGCCGAGAAAGCTGAGCGAATCGCACAGGCTTCAGCGGACCGCGTTTTGTCGCTTCAAAATCAGACCCTGCTGGCGTCAGCCCTTAACCAAGAGGAGCGGCAGCAATTTGAGCGGCAAATTCGGATCAATGAGTTGCTGCAAAACAAAAAAGGGCTTACGGATGAGCAGATCAAGGCTGAGTTAGATGCCTTAACGGGCCTTTTCGTTCAGCAAGACGCTACCAAACAGCTTCTTGACGACCAGAAGAAACTAGCGGACCAAGCCAAAAAACGGGCAGACCAGGAAAAGCAGGCTGCGGAAAATCTAAACCGGATTTATCAGGGAATAGGCCAAACCATTACTAACGGCGTTGTTGACGCCATTAAAGGCGCTATTGACGGGACTAAATCACTAGGGGAGGTTGGCATGGGCATCCTCAAGGATATTGCCAACCAAATGCTAAGCTCCGGCATCCAGATGCTTTTGAGTTCAATTACTGGTCCTGCTGGCAGCATCGGCGGATTTCTGGGCAAGATTTTTGGCGGTGGTAAAGCCTCTGGCGGCACAGTCAAAGGCGGGACTTCTTACCTTGTTGGCGAGAAAGGACCAGAGCTGTTTACTCCAGGCAGAACAGGTAGCATTGCCCCGAACAGTTCTTTGGGAGGCGCGAACGTGACCGTTAACGTTGACGCTTCTGGCACTACCGCCGAAGGTGATGAGGAAAGATCCAAGCAGCTTGGTCAGGCATTAGGAGCAGCCGTACAAGCTGAGCTAATTAAGCAACAACGACCCGGAGGGCTTCTGGCACGCTAATGGCTACTTTCCCATCAATCCAGCCGACATACGGCGTACAAAAGACCAGTCAACCTCGCTACAAGAAGGTTCAATTTGCCGATGGATATGAGCAAAGGATCGCTTTTGGGCTGCTAACAAATCCCAAAACCTATAGTCTGACGTTTGTAGTGTCAGAGTCACAGGCTGACACGATCGAAACTTTTCTTGATGCAAGAGCTGCTGACCAGGCGTCGTTCACCTTTACGCCTCCCGGTGAATCGACAAGTGGCAAGTATGTGTGCGATAACTGGACCAAGAGCATCCCTTATCTAAACAGGGCGACAATTTCTGCAACCTTCCGTCAAGTATTTGAGCCCTGATGACGACTCCAATCTCAGAGCTGCAAAGCGCAAATCCAAGCGCAATCATTGAACTGTTCGAGCTTGAGCTAAACCAAGCGCAGCATGGTGCGACAACCGTTTATCGGTTTCATGCTGGAACCAATGAATCAAGCACGAACATCGTGTTTGGCGGGAACACTTACACGCGACTCCCTGTTGAGGCTGACGGTTTTGAATACACAGGAAACGGTCAGATTCCAAGACCTACCATCAGGATCGCAAACATTGAAGGCACGATTAGCGCAATTTTGGCGCAGCTGCCTAACGGTTTGGAAGGCGCTAAGGTTACGCGATTGCGGACAATGGCGAGATACTTGGACGATGTGAACTTTGACGGAGGCACTAATCCGTATGGCACGCCAGATAGCACTGCCCTGCTGCCTTCTGAGATTTACATCGTCAACCAAAAAAAAGCAGAAACGCGGCAGTTAGTTGAATATGAGTTAGCCGCTTCTTTTGACCTGCAAAACGTTCGGGTTCCTAAGCGGCAAACAATTAGAAACGCCTGTCAATGGAAATATCGTACATACAACGGCAGCAGTTTTGATTACACCCATGTGGATTGCCCGTACCAAGGCAGCATCTATTACAAAGCGGATGACACTGTCACTACGGATCCGGCTCAAGATCAATGCGGCAAGCGTCTTGATAGCTGCAAGCTGCGTTTTGGCTATTTAGAACTGACTGGCGACGTTACGAAAGGAAGCACAACCTTTAGTGTTGATTCAGGTCAAACGGCTGAGCTAGCAAAGCTGGACCCTTCGGCATCGCCAGAGATTACAGGCTTTGGCATCCCCGCCAACACTACGGTTACAGCCAAAACCGCCACAACGCTAACAATGTCGGCGGCTGCCACTGGAACATCAACCGTAACCCTCAATGGCACAATCACAGCCAATGGGCTTGCGATAAAGATGATCAGCAATGCCACCACTGCGGGAATTGAGGCAGGAATGGTAATAAGTGGAGCGATGGTGCCTGCCGGAACGCGAGTTTCTAAAGTCAGCGGCAGGATTGTTTACTTAAACATTGATTTTAACGCAGACGTTTTGACTCAGGTTTATCCAGCAACCGCCGGGGAGGAAGAGGTTGGCACTTACACGGAGCAAGGTCGATTTTTAAGCATTGGCAATCACAGCACTGTGGCGGTTAAAGATTTTGTGATTGGCGATGATATTTATGAAGGGACAAAGGTACAGCAAAAGAAAAACAGCCCAACACGGATACGCCTGACTAAGCCGCAGGGACTGGCAG
>Ga0255751_10006470_pt1 | contig 10305 bp, 9 predicted proteins | sample 071ome_20_FD_179951 | JGI IMG/M metagenome (GOLD analysis project Ga0255751, IMG submission 179951) | Coastal salt marsh microbial communities from the Groves Creek Marsh, Skidaway Island, Georgia - 071412BT metaG (version 2) | ecosystem: Environmental > Aquatic > Marine > Intertidal zone > Salt...
CCTTGGTTCCGAAACTGCGTGGTGCATCCCGCAATAATCAAAATCACAACGCCCAGCATAATTTGGCGGAATGGTTTCATGTGGTTTGCCCCTTTTGTTTCATCACGCGCTCCCCTATATCCGATTATAGAAAGCGCAGCGCGCATGCAAGAAAGGATCGCTTGTCCGATGGCCCGTACAGATACATCCACGCCTGTTTTGCGTATCGCCGATTTAAACGAACGTCGACCCACACGGTTCGAATTGATGTTCGATGCGGCACAAATTCGCCAATTTGCCGAGGAATTGGACCTGATTTCCCTAAAAAAGCTCCGCTTTAAGGGTGAATTGACCGCGAGGGGACGGGATCAGTGGGAATTAACCGCGGATTTGGGGGCAACCGTTCAACAGAACTGTGTCATCAGTTTCGTGCCTGTCACCACACGCATTGATGAAAAAATCACACGTCGCTATGTCCCCGAGGCCATATTTGAACAGGTGGCCGAGGACGAAGAAATCGCCGAGGCCAGTGGCGATGACGCAATGGACATTTTGCCCTCGGAAATCCATTTACTGGATGTGTTTCGCGAAACGCTGGTTTTGGCCCTGCCCGATTACCCACGTGCAGAGGGTGTTGAACTAGGCGAACGTGTTTTTTCCGAAGATGGCATTAAACCGATGCGGGATGCGGATGCAAAACCCTTTGCAGGCCTTGCAGCCCTGAAAGAAAAGATGGAAAAAGGCGATTAATTTCGCCCCACCCCCTTGCGCATTTAAAAAAGCACGATATTTTCGCGCACTCTTGCGAATTTAGGTTGTATTTGTAGGTGAATTAGATGTATTCGCCACGAATACAAGAATGGAACGAAACGTCGAGGACTTTGATCCTCGTTCAATATTGGGGTTGAGACATGGCTGTCCAACAGAACAAAGTATCACGCTCACGCCGCAACAACCGTCGTGCACACGACTCATTGGTTGCAGGCAATCCAAACGAATGTCCAAACTGCGGCGAACTAAAGCGCCCACACCACGTTTGTGCATCATGCGGACATTACGCAGATCGCGAAGTTGTCGCGCTGAATGAAGAAATCGATCTGGACGACGACGCAGCCTAAGCTGCGCGTGTTCATGTTTAACCCGCGTGCAGGCAATGTCCTTGGAACGTTCAGAAAATAGAACCGTACTAAGCATTGATGCAATGGGTGGTGATCTGGGACCGGCGGCGGTTGTCGCCGGTATTTCTCATTCCGCCAAAGTTAATCCTGACCTACATTTCATCTTGCATGGACCCGAGGCCGAACTGCGCCGTCTGGTGAATCGCCGCCGTGCATTGGCGGGGCGCGTTGAAATTCGTGACGCACCGGATGTGGTCACGATGGACGACAAACCCAGTCAGGTGCTGCGCACTGGACGCAATACATCCATGTGGTCCGCGCTTGAGGCTGTGCGCGCATGTGAGGCCGAGGTTTGCGTGTCCTGCGGAAACACTGGCGCGCTGATGGCGTTGAGCATGATCCGATTGCGCAAGCTTGAGGGTGTCAACCGCCCTGCAATCGCAGTGTTGTGGCCATCGAAAAATCCCGCAGGCTTTAACATCATGCTGGACGTGGGCGCAGATGTGCGTGCCGATGCGCGTGACCTGTGCCAATATGCATTGATGGGCGTGTCCTATGCCCGCAACGGATTGGACATCAAATATCCACGTGTTGGGGTTTTGAATGTCGGCACCGAAGAGCACAAAGGCCGCGCAGAATTGAAAGAGGCGCATGCGCTGATCGCATCGCTGGCAGATGATGCAAATTTTGAATTCGTCGGTTTTGTCGAAGGGGGGGATATCCCAGGCACAAAATGCGATGTTATCGTCACGGATGGGTTCACGGGCAATATCGCGTTGAAAACCGGTGAAGGGACCGCAAATTTGATTGGCACGCTCTTGCGCGAAGCGTTTGCCTATACGCCCTTATCGCGGCTTGCCTCTCTTTTGGCGCTGACCTCGATGCGGCGTTTGAAAAAACGGATTGATCCACGTCGTGTTAATGGGGGTGTGTTTTTGGGCCTGAATGGCACCGTTGTAAAATCCCACGGATCTGCGGACGCAACAGGCGTTTCAGCGGCGGTCAAGCTGGCATTCCAACTGGCCCAATCTGATTTTTCCAAGAAAGTCGCAGCACGGGTTGCATCCACCCCCACATTGGCGCAGGATGATACAAAACCAAGCGAAAAAACAGGCGAACAAGAATGACGATACGGGCGGTTGTACGTAGCATTGGACATTACCTACCTGAGCGCGTCGTGCCCAATTCCGAATTTGAGGAAACCTTGGATACAAGCCATGAATGGATCGTATCACGTTCAGGTATTCATCAACGTCATTTTGCCGCCAAAAACGAAACAACATCCGATTTGGCCATTCACGCGGCCAATCGCGCATTGGCCGCGGCAGGTATGGTGGCAGATGATTTGGATGCCATTATTGTGGCCACATCCACAGCCGATCTGACATTTCCCTCTGCCGCTACAATGGTGCAAAACGGCCTCGGCATGACACGTGGATTTGCCTATGATGTGCAGGCGGTTTGCGCAGGGTTCGTATTTGCGCTGTCCACTGCGAATGCGCAAATCGTATCGGGCCAGGCAAAGCGTGTCATGGTGATCGGTGCGGAAACATTTTCGCGCATCATGGATTGGCAGGATCGCACAACCTGCGTCCTTTTTGGCGATGGCGCTGGCGCCTTGATCCTAGAGGCCCAAGATGGCACGGGCGATAAATCGGATCGTGGCATTCTATCAGTTGATCTAAATTCTGACGGGCGCCACCGCGATATTTTATATGTGGACGGTGGTGTGTCGACGCAAACCACAGGTTACCTGCGCATGCAGGGCAAAGAGGTGTTTCGCCACGCTGTTGAAAAATTGGCCGCAACCGCACAGACTGCAATGGATCATGCAAAAATCACCTCGGATGAGGTGGATTGGGTTGTCCCCCATCAGGCAAACATTCGCATCATTCAAGGCACTGCTAAAAAGATGGGCGTGCCAGATGAGCGGGTCGTGAAAACGGTGCAGAATCACGGAAATACATCGGCGGCATCGATTCCACTTGCCCTCTCTGTCGCGGTCAGTGAGGGCAAAATTCAACCTGGACATGTGGTTGTCACCGAGGCAATTGGCGGCGGTCTGGCTTGGGGCGCGGTTGTTTTACGCTGGTAAGACACATTTTTCCTTAGAAGTTAGCACTTTATTGACCGAACTGGGTCAAATCGTTTGACTTGGAAAAACGCCAGTGGCTAACATACAACGAAACCGGAGGGTGCTATGTCCGAAAAAACTTTGACAAGAATGGACCTCAGCGAAGCTGTTTTTCGTGAAGTTGGTCTATCACGTAACGAATCTGCGGATTTGGTTGAGAGTGTTTTAAATCATGTGAGTGACGCGTTGGTTCGTGGGGAACAAGTGAAACTATCGTCGTTTGGGACGTTCAGCGTACGCGATAAAAATGCGCGTGTTGGTCGGAACCCAAAAACGGGCCAAGAGGCCCCTATTCCTCCCAGACGTGTTTTAACGTTCCGCCCCTCCCATCTGATGAAAGAGCGTGTCGCCGAAGGAAACAAATCCTAACGCGAAAGGCTGCCACCGAAGATGTCAAAATCTGCAGATGCATTCCGCACCATAAGCGAGGTCGCCGAATGGCTGGACCTGCCGACCCATGTATTGAGGTTCTGGGAAAGTAAGTTTTCGCAAATTAAACCAGTAAAACGTGCAGGCGGGCGTCGATATTATCGCCCCCGTGATATGCAGTTGATCGGTGGATTGAAAACGCTGTTACATGATGATGGCATGACCATCCGTGGCGCGCAAAAGCTGCTGAAGGAAAACGGTGTTCAACATGTGATTGATCTCTCTCCCCCGCTGGAAGCTGGGTTCGAGGCAGAGATTATACCAAATGAAGCGGTTACAGAAGCCCCCGTGGAAATGGTTGACATGACTGCGGACATCGAAACCGACGCTGCGCAAGAAACGAAACAGGTCGACGACGTGCAAAAATCAACCACGCGCCCGAATTTGCGATTGGTCGAAACGGAAGATGACGATCAATTTGATCTTTTCGCCGACAGCCCCAGTGAAAATTTCTGGACCGAAGATGATCAAACAGGTGCAGAAGCCGCAGCAGAGCCAGAGGCGCATGCTGATCCCGATCCAGCCCCCCTTCCTGATACGCGCGCGGGTCAATTGTTAAACGCGGCACAGCGCGGTACGCTGTCCCCCGCGGCGATTGAAACCCTATTAACGCGGGTTCAGGGCGCAATCGAGCGCCGCGCATAAGGTTTTGGCCCGCAAACGTAAATTTGCCCTTGTCCTTCGGATAAAAACCGCTATCACAGCGATATAGCGTCGGGCTATAGCGCAGTCTGGTAGCGCGTCCGTCTGGGGGACGGGAGGTCGTAGGTTCGAATCCTGCTAGCCCGACCAACAAAAACGCCCTAGGCTATGCCTTGGGCGTTTTGTTTATAAAGGAGGCCACAACGTGACTGGTGTTTTACCAAATCAAACCATCGCCGCACTGATCGACAGCGGACAGATCACGATTGATGCCCCTTTGGCCGACGGACAAATTCAACCCGCCAGTCTGGATTTACGTTTGGGAACAAAGGCATGGCGCGTGCGCGCATCATTTCTTGCGGGGAATGGTCGTCGTGTTGCGGATCGGTTGCAAGATTTTGAAATGCATCAGATCGACCTTTCGCAAGGGGCCGTGTTGGAAAAAGGTTGCGTTTATGTTGTCCCATTGATGGAGGGGCTTGCCCTGCCCCAAAACATCACAGCGGTCGCCAACGCCAAAAGCTCAACAGGACGGCTGGATCTGTTGACCCGTGTCATCACGGATGACGGGACAGAGTTTGATCGCATTCCTGCGGGATACACTGGGCCGCTTTATGCGGAAATCTGCCCACGTTCCTTTTCGGTTTTGGTGCGCCCTGGCATGCGCCTTAATCAAATTCGGTTCCGCGTAGGACATGCCATTTTGTCGGATGCAGAACTGATCACCCTGCATGAAACGCAAAAATTGGTGTCAGGTGAGGCCGTGATTGACGATGGTTTGGGATTTTCCGTTGATCTGAAGCCATCCACAGGTGATCTGGTCGGCTATCGCGCAAAACCGCATACAGGCGTGATTGATTTGGATAAAATCGGCCACTATGACCCGCGCGAATTTTGGGAAGACATTCGCAGCAGCGATGGTCAAATCATATTGGATCCCGGCGCCTTTTACATCCTTGTCAGCCAAGAAGCGGTTCACATTCCCCCCATGTATGCAGCTGAAATGGCACCGTTTTTGGCAATGGTCGGCGAATTTCGCGTGCATTATGCGGGCTTTTTTGATCCGGGCTTTGGCCATGACGCTGCAGGCGGAACAGGATCGCGCGGTGTGCTAGAGGTGCGCTGTCACGAGGCACCATTTGTATTGGAACATGGCCAAGTGGTGGGACGTTTGGTTTACGAACAAATGCAGGAACTGCCCACGCAACTTTATGGCGCGGCGCTGAAATCAAACTATCAGGGCCAAGGGTTAAAGTTGTCTAAACACTTTAAGTGAGACATCCATCGCGTAACCGCCTAAAACAGTGCACTGTTCTCAAACCAGATTTCAGTTTCACTGTCGCACATTCGACGAATTTTAAGTTCCCGCTTAATCCTCAAACAACTCCGTTTGATCTTCATCCTCGTCCGTTGGGCTAGGCTCGACAGGAGGTGGGCGGCTTTCTAACAGGCCAGCGGAACGCAGTTCTTTCAATCCTGGTAAATCACGTGCGCTTTCGAGGCCGAAGTGATCCAGGAAATTCTGAGTCACAACAAATGTTACCGGTCGCCCGGGGGTCATACGGCGGCGGCCAAATCGGATCCAATCCATTTCGATCAGCAAATCAATGGTGCCGCGCGAAACGGTGACGCCGCGAATTTCCTCAATCTCGGCACGTGTCACGGGTTGGTGATAGGCGATGATGGCCAATGTTTCGATGGCAGCACGCGACAGTTTGCGGGTTTCAACCGTTTCTTTTTGCATCAAGAAACCTAAATCGCCCGCTGTGCGAATGGCCCATGCATCGCCCACGCGAGTAACCTGAACACCACGCCCCTCGTACCGCTTTTGCAGATGCACCAAGGCCTCTGCCGAATCGCAGCCGTGTGGCATACGATCATTCAACTCTTTCACACTGACAGGATCTGCCGAGGCAAATAAAATAGCCTCAACCATACGCTCTTGTTCGCCCATGGGGGGCGCCTCAAACAGAGTATCGTTTGCATTTACCTCGAGTTCACTCATTCTCTTGTGCCTTTCTGCGCAATTCTAGCGGGGCAAATGTTTCACTTTGACGCAATTCAACTTTGCCAGCCTTGGCCAATTCAAGAGAGGCTGCAAATGTCGATGCGGTTGCGGCGCGGCGGCGCATGGGGGATGCGCCCCATCCATCGGGCAGATAGCTTGAGATATCGACCCAATCGACGGCAAATCCAATCAATCCACGCATACGTTCCAACGCCTCTTCCATCGTAAAAATATCGTTGCGATCCATGACAAATGGGCGAAATTCGTCTCGTGTGCGAATACGGGAATAGGCCTGCATCAAATCCAACAAATTGGCGGTGTAATGCACCATGCGCACGGTTTCGACGTTTTCAGGAATACCACGAACAAAGAAATCGCGCCCCTTTTGATCCCGTGCCATAAGGCGCGCGGCGCAATCGCGCATCGCTTGAAGCCGTTCCAGCTGAAACGCAAGATGCGCGGCCATTTCTTCGCCGCTTGGTCCCTCATCTGCGGGATCAGGGGGCAGCAATAGGCGTGATTTCAAAAAGGCCAGCCAAGCCGCCATCACCAAATAATCCGCGGCCAATTCGATGCGCAACGCCTTGGCCCGTTCAACGAAATCCAAATATTGTTGTGCCAGTTCCAAAATGGAAATGCGCATCAAATCAACCTTTTGCGTGCGCGACAGGGTCAACAACAGATCAAGCGGCCCTTCAAACCCATCCACGTCCACAATCAGCGCTTCGGCCGACAATCTGTCGGACACGGATTGCGCGTCATCATTGGACGGAAATAAATCGTGATGCTCGCTCATGTTTCTTGGATCTGGTTTGCGTTAAACACCAAGCTGCGCGTGCAATGCGTCGATGTCAAGCGATTGTGGCACCAATGCATCACGCGCCCCAATCGCGGCCTGCATGCGTTGGTGCGTTTTGGGTGTGGGTTGTTCCAAAACTTCGGCCACAGATTGCATTTCACCTGCGTCCCCGTTGCAGTGCAAAACAATATCTATCCCTGCCCGTTGCGCCGCCATGGCACGTGTTGGAATGGTTCCTGGCAAGGCCTCCATCGATAGATCATCCGTCATCAACAGCCCGTCAAACGCCAATTCCCGGCGTATAATATCAATCATCCGCGGTGACAGCGTCGCAGGCCAAAGTGGATCAATTGCGTCAAATAGGATGTGCGCGCTCATCCCCATTTTTGCATCGGAAAAATCCGCAAAAACCGCAAAATCATTTTCTGTAAGATAGTCATAGCTTTCTGTCACGCGCGACACACCCTTATGACTGTCGGCAACGGCCATCCCATGACCGGGCATATGTTTGATCACAGGCATTACGCCTGACGCCAACAAACCATCATAGGCCGCCCGCCCAAGGGCAGAGACATCATCGCGCGTGTGCCCATAACAGCGATTTTGTAAAAATGGATGGGTATGATCCCGCGCGATATCCAAATTCGGCGCACAATTTACATCAATACCATATCCACGCAGTTCATGTCCGATAATGGCGTAGCGCGCAAAAAATTCATCAACCGCCCCTGCCCCTGCCGAGGCCGCGTGATCAAGGGGGGGCAAAAATTGTGTCGCCATTGGGGGAACCAAACGTTGAACACGCCCGCCTTCTTGGTCAATCAAGATGGGCGCGTTCCATCCCACAGCTGTGCGCAAATCTGAACACAAGGCACGCAATTGATCCGCCGTTTCAACGTTGCGCGCGAATAGGATAAATCCAAACGGTTGCGTATCTGCAAAAAATGCCTTTTCCCAAAATGATAAACGCGGCCCTTCGACACCAAAGATTACCGCGCTTAGATTATGTGGATGGGATGTCATTTTGCGATGACTGGGTAACATTCGGCCTTTTCAGAAACGGCAGAGCAAAACCGCCGTGCCTCTGCAATGTCACTGAAGCCAGCCGCACGCAAACGGTAGAATGTGCGCCCACCGCTTTCCGCCTTTTGAATGACGCGGGTTTGATTGCCAAGGAAGCTCGCCAATTTCGCAGAAATTCGTGTCCATTCTTGTTCTGCCACGGCTTGGCTATCATAGGCCCCAAACTGCACCAACGCGCTGCCTGTTGCGATTGTGGGGGCCGCGGACACGCGAACTGCAGCCTGTGTTGCAGTGGGGCGCAGTTTTGGGCGGATGGTGGTGCGCGGCTGGCTTAGGCCTGTTGGCGTTTCATCAACAGCCAATGCCATGCGCAGCGCCTGTTCAATGTTTGCCCCTTCGACCCGTACGGGCATGGGTTGAATGTCGCTTAAGGGTTTTTCCCCTGCGATGATCGCATCGGCCAAGGCGTTTACATCAACGGCAAGTTCGGTTTCCCCCTCTTGCGCCGTCGTGGGCGCAGACTTTGCCAATTGCAGGCGCTCTGCCGTAGGCAAATCTTCGTCAGACAGGGGTTGCGCCGCAGGTGCCAAAACAATGGTTTCTGCCACGGGTGGATTTTCCATCGCGGCGACTTGGGTCACATTCAAACCCTGATTTTCCGTCGCTTTGCCGCCTGGATTTTCAGGCGCTTCGCGCATGGGCGTGATCTGTGCCGACACAACGGGAATTTGCGTGACATCGCGCGATGCGATGCTAAAGGCCCAGTAAATACCCCCTGCCAATAGGGCCACACTGACCCCAGTGCCCACCCAATGTATTATCGAGCCTACTGATAAAGAATGCTGATCTGCGCCAGCCTGTGACGCATTTGAATAAAACTGCTCTGCCATCTCGTCCTCAAGGTGTTGCCCTGATAACCCCAGACAGCGATGCATATTTTAGCGCATTTCTTCTGCCGGAGTTACCCCTAGAATACCAAGACCTGCGGAAATAACAACAGAAACGGCACGGACAAGCGAAATTTTCGCCTGTGTTGTGGTTTCATCGCCCTCTTGAACAAAGCGTAAGGCCACTTCATCATTTCCACGGTTCCACAGGCTGTGTAGATCGCTTGCCAATTCATATAGGTAAAATGCAACCCGATGCGGTTCATTCGTACGCGCGGCGATTTCGACCAAACGGGGCCATTCCGCCAATTTACGTGCAACGCCCAATTCCGCGTCATGCGCCAATCCTGAACGGTCCGCGGCCGATAATGCCGCATCCGACACATCCATGCCCATCTCAGTTGCTTTTCGCAAAACGGAATGCACACGGGCGTTGGCGTATTGCACATAAAATACGGGGTTATCCCGGCTTTGTTCCAGAACCTTGTCGAAATCAAAATCCAACGGCGCATCGTTTTTGCGCGTCAACATCACAAAACGCGTCACATCAGGGCCCACCTGGTCCACCACATCGCGCAGGGTGACAAAGGTGCCCGCCCGTTTGGACATTTTAAAAGGTTCGCCGTTTTTGAACAGCTTCACCAATTGCGTTAGTTTGATATCAAGCGGCGTTTTCCCATCAGAAAGCGCAGAAACAGCGGCCTTCATCCGTTTGACATATCCGCCATGATCCGCACCAAAGACATCAATCAATAGGTCAAAATTTCGTTCAACCTTATCAAAGTGATAGGCGATATCAGGGGCAAAATATGTCCAACTGCCGTCTGATTTTTGCACAGGACGGTCCACATCATCCCCATGTTCAGTGGATTTGAACAGGGTTTGTTCGCGTGGCTCCCAATCCTCGGGCTTTTTCCCCTTGGGCGGTTCCAGCACACCTTCGTAAATCAACCCCTTGCTGCGCAGGCTGCCAATCGCGCTTTCGATCAGGCCCGTGCCATAGAGTGATTTTTCACTAAAGAAGTGATCCATTTTCACGCCCAGCACGCTTAGATCTTCGCGGATCAAATCCATCATCGCAGCTGTTGCAAATTCACGAATTTCGGCCAGCCAAACATCTTCGCCTTGATTGACATAGGCATCGCCCACTTTGTCCTTCAGCGCCTGACCAACTGGGATCAAGTAATCACCTGGATATGTGCCATCCTCAAACGCGACGTCCTGGCCATGCGCCTCAAGATAGCGCAGATAGACAGAGCGCGCCAAAACATCGACCTGTGCGCCGC
>Ga0255751_10006480_pt1 | contig 10294 bp, 8 predicted proteins | sample 071ome_20_FD_179951 | JGI IMG/M metagenome (GOLD analysis project Ga0255751, IMG submission 179951) | Coastal salt marsh microbial communities from the Groves Creek Marsh, Skidaway Island, Georgia - 071412BT metaG (version 2) | ecosystem: Environmental > Aquatic > Marine > Intertidal zone > Salt...
CGTATGAAATAAAAACAACAGGGGACAAACGAGTATCAATAAATCCTGCAATTCAACTTCTCGATTATTTAATCGAAAAGAGATACGGTAGGGGATTAGACTTAGCAACTGATATTGACCTGGAAGGATTTTTACTTGCTGCTCGTGACTGCGATACTCATTCGGATGTTAGTGTTGTAAATACTAGTATAAGTGCAAGCAATAGTGCGGGAGGAGTAAATGCATCTGGAGATGTATATAAGTATACTTCTTCTGCGGGTGAAATTCTTTTCCAAGGAACTGTAAATAAAGTAGAAATTGTTAATTCAACTGACGAACAAATTACTTTTACTGATGTAATTGGAAAGCTTGGAAAGAAATGGCAAGATTGGAGATCTTACGAGGTAGGTGAGCTAGTCTGGTATGCCGGAAAATTATATGAAAAAACTGGCAGCGCAGGAACAATTCCTAGCGGTTTTGGATCTGGAGTTTCTGAAAAAACTTCTCTTTCATTAACAAAAGTTAGTGGCTCTGATGGCTCTTCTACAATCTCGATAGATATTAATAGAGATGGTGCAAGCTGGTCGGATAGTAAAAAGACACCCGAAGGTAACCCAGTAGTTAAAAAGTGGAACGGTACTCTATACATCTCGGGATATAGTTTATACGATGCAGACGAAGTTAAGTACTGGAAGTACCTTGGATGGGACTCTCAAGATCAGCGACATGTAACTCGACATCAAACAAACGCTGTAATAAATACTAGCAGTCCTGTTTTTGATAATATTAATGGAATGCTTGCCCAGTTTAATGGTATTCTTCGTTATTCTGGAGGATTATATAGCTTAGAAGTAGCAGGAGCCTCTCCCGCTAATTTAGATAGTGTAACATACAATAGCGTAACCTATACTCCTTCGGTAATTACAGAAGATGATATTATCGGAGCAATTTCTGTAGAAGATGCAGGACAAAAAGGTACTTTTAATACTGTCACAGTAGGTATTCCCGATCCTCAAAATAGATTTGAAGATCGAAGTATTACATTCTTCAACTCTGATTACCTAAAAGAAGATCGAAATGTTCCAAAGAAGGGAGACATAAAAACTCCTCATGTAACAAACTATTTTAATGGCAGACTAAATGCAAAACAATACTTAGAGCGTTCCAGATATGGACTGAGTATTACATTTACAATGCCTCCAAAAGGATTACTGCTTCTTGCTGGTGAAATAATTCAAATTACTTATCCTCGTTTTGGGTGGAGTTCTAAGAAGTTTCGTATTTCAAATCTTAACTTTCAAAAGGACTGCTTAGTACAAGTTGCAGCAGAAGAGCACAATGACGACGCTTTTTTACTCACAGAAGAAAATAGAGGTCCAGTATTTGTAGCTGCAGAAGGCACTTCAGCTCCTGCAGCGGCTCCAATTGCTCCTTCCGGATTAACAGCTACGTCCAACGATCGTGGCGGAATTGAGCTCAACTGGACTAACTCTAGCACCTTTAATGCAGCTACTTATACAGTTCAGATTTGGAGAAACTCATCCGCAAGCTATAGCGGAGCTACTTTAGTAGGTACGTCTAAAGGAGATACGTATACTGATCAGATTATTGCATCGGGTAGGACTACTCGATACTACTGGATTCGCTATTCTATTAACACTCCTACACAGGGTACTACCTCTGTTGCTCCAAAAGAACGATTTTCTTCTTATCATCCAGCAACCAATGCAAACGGCGTAGAAGGAGTTTCAGACGGAGGAGTAGACGGTACAACAGTAAACCTGACAAATGATAATGTTTCTATTACTGCGAATCAGGCAGGAACTCCTACATCTTTTGCAAATAGCGGAACTACTATTACTGCATTTATTGGGGCTACTCAGCTAACTTATGATGGAACATCTCCTTATGCAGAACCTTCTTTCAGAGTTTCTAGCGTATCAGCAACCGGCGTAACAGTAGACTCGACTCCTACAATCTCAGCAAATTCATATGCTTTAGACAATATATCTGCTATGTCCGCGGATGTGGGAGTAGTTACTTATACTATTAAAGTAAGAAATAGTCTGGGTGTTGAGAGTACTTTTGAAAGAAGTCAGACATTTACAAAAGCAAGAAAAGGAGACGATGGGCCTCAGGGAGCACAGGGAGCGGTAGGTCCGGTAGGAAACCCAGGACCACAAGGCCCAGATGGAGCCCCAGGACCTCAAGGACCTCAAGGACCTGTAGGCAATCCCGGCCCTCAAGGGCCTGATGGCGACACCGGACCTCAAGGACCAACTGGTCCCGTTGGAGCAGTAGGCCCAACAGGACCCCAAGGAGATATAGGTCTTCAAGGACCAGCAGGACCAACAGGACCAACAGGACCAGATGGTCCACAAGGAGATACCGGTCTTCAAGGGCCGTCAGGTGCTACAGGACCGGTTGGCCCTGCGGGACCACAAGGAGCCACAGGACCTCAAGGACCTGCAGGTCCTACAGGTACTCAGGGCCCAACAGGAGCTGCTGGGTCGGCAGGAAGCCCTGGTCCTGATGGATTAAGTACTTTTCTGTTTTATAGTGGAGCAGCAGTTGATGCTTTAGATACAAGTCCTTCAATTAGTGCTTGGTCGTCTGGAGCTTCATATGCTTTAGGAAATGTAAGAAGTTACAACAGTAAAGTATTTGCAGCAATTTCTGCACATTCAGGAATATCAACAAATCCAGAGTCTGATACTTCTAGATGGGTACAAGTTTTTGCTGATGGCTCCGCAGCTATTAGCGATATGACTGTTCTTACCCCGACTTTCTATAATACGGGCAGTAACTATTGGAATGTTATTAGTAATAGTTCTGCGAATCGATTTTATGCAAACGCTACTCAGGTGCCTCCATCAGGTGTTACTTCGGTAACACATACTATTATTGGTACCGGTAGCGCAGCAAATAGTCTAACATCTGGAAGTATGGGATCTCCGCAATCCACTCAAGGACAAACTGGTCCTACTGGTCCAACAGGAGAAACTGGTGCACAAGGCGCGCCTGGACCGCAAGGAGCTCAAGGCCCTGCTGGTGCTCCAGGCCCAACAGGTCCGACAGGAGACCCCGGACCTCAGGGTGTTACAGGCCCTCAGGGAGCTACAGGTCCACAAGGAGCTACAGGTCCGCAAGGGCTCCAAGGAGCTCAAGGCCCACAAGGTGCAGCAGGTCCTCCAGGAGCAACAGGCGCAGCCGGAGATGACGGCCCTCCTGGCCCAACAGGTGCCACAGGTCCGCAAGGATTGGCAGGACCGACAGGCCCGCAGGGGGGCGTAGGGCCTCAGGGTGTTGCAGGACCAACGGGCCCTGCGGGAGATCCTGGAGCAACGGGAAATCCCGGCCCGCAAGGCCCGACTGGAGCTCAGGGCCCAACAGGAGCTCAAGGAGCTCAGGGCCCAACAGGAGCTGCTGGACCTACAGGAAGTCCTGGAGCTCAAGGCCCACAAGGACCTGCGGGACCTACGGGCCCAACAGGAACAGCAGGCGCTACTGGACCCGCCGGACCTGCTGGAGCTTTCATGCAAGGCACTTTTATAAGTACTAATGCAATTACAAAAAATCAAGCAGGAAGTTATAGCGCAAGTACTCTTGATTGTGAATTTACAGTAAGTAGATCAGGCTCAGTACTAGCCCGAGAAAGATATAGAGTCACTCGTAGTGGAGATAGTTGGAGTAGTACAGTTAGTGCACTAAGTACAAATGCTGTAAACGCAGGGCAACTTTCTGCAGCAGGATCGGTGGCGGATAATGCAATTACTGTAACTTGTACTTGGAATCAGGACAATTCTCAAGCCACTGCTACTTTCTTTATAGTTGTTGAAGGAGCAGATGGAGCAGATGGAGCTCCAGGCCCACAAGGAGCTGCGGGGGTTACTACTTCGAATACGCAGCCTTATATGTCATGGAGTTCCGGTGATAATGGAAGTAACTGGTCGCCTAGCGGTACTCAGAGTTCTGTTGTAACTTTTAAACAGGGGTCTACAACTCTTGCATCTACTACAATTACAGGTACTCTGAATACATCTTCAGGAAATGTCACAATGTCAAGCGGAAGTACTTCTGGTAGTCCGAGTATTTCTTTCTCAGGAAATGGAACTTCCAGCGCGAGTGCCACAATAACAAAAAGTAACGCAGAAGCAAAAGTTACGGCTTTTGCACTTAATTTAGGAGATTTAGGAGGTAAATAATGTCAGTAATTTATGACAATACCGTAAGAATATATGGGCCAAGAATTTATACTCGACATATTGAGGAAACAGATTGGCAACATTTACAAGCAATTTATGGAGATTATAAAGATTTTCCACTAACTGAACCAGAAGCAAGAGAGCTATGCAATGTATGGGCTAGAAATAGTCGATTATGTCAATGGCCTTTGAATGAAAACACAGATATGCAAAGTAATGCTTTCTTTTGTTTAAGGTCAAATGACCTACCCATAGGCTTATTTAGATCAAGTTTTTATAAATATGATGTTACTGTTTTACTTACACTCATACATCCCGATTATCAGCAAGACGGATATTTTTACGAAGGAGTAGGAATTGTAAATCAAGCTGCATGGGATGTATGGGGCTGCGAATCAACTATTGCAGAGTTAAGAACAGATTTCGCTTCTTTAGAGCATATACGAGGAGAGCTAGAATCAGAGGGAATACGACGGGGGCCTGGACTCAAAGCAGTAGAGCACAAAAAAACAACACTTACCAGAGCGGGTTGGGAGGCTTATAAAGCTTCACCCAACTTCGTCAATTATGAGTATACTATATACCCTACTTGGCCACCAGAGGAATAAAAATGGAATTTTGTAGAGGACCAAATGTTTATTTACGGGAGGCTAAGATTTCTGACTTATCAACTTATGTTGAAACCTTAGCTGACTGGGAAGTATTTCCTTATAGTACAGAAAAAGTTCAAACATATATGAGAGGCTTATTTACAAGCTATAGATATGTTCATAGACCTTATACAGATACTTCCGAGTTTCGAGAGCTACTTACAATTTGTAAAGTTTCTGATGATACTCCTATTGGTTTTAATCAATTTACTGTTTTGACAGGTAAAAAAGTAGAAGTTATGCACATTGCAATTCATCCAAGCCATAGGCAGTTAGGGTATAGAAATGAAGCAACTTTAATGAGAGATGCTATCTTTTTTGATGATTTGGAAATAAATTCATATACTACTTGGATAGATTCAGAACATTTATCTCCTAGAGGTTATCAAACCGAAACAGATAGTAGATTAAGTAAAAGAAATAACTTTACCTCTAAGCTATATGAAGCCACAAGAGATAATTGGCTGACATGGAAATCGTCGAACTCATCTACAATTCCTGCGTACACTTACTCAGGAAATAGCTATACTCCTCCACATTTAAGGACTTAAATTTTGGAAACAAATATTATTGTATTCGACGATTTTTATACTAATGTCGACCAAGTAAGAGACTATGCTCTTCAACAGAACTTTTATATCTATGGGAATTATCCAGGGGTTCGAACAGATCCTGAGCCACAAAATCAACATACTTATTTGAAAGAGTTTTTTGAAAGTATATTGAATAAAGAAATCGTATACTGGCCAACTGAATACAATACGGCATATCAATATACTACTAAAGAAGATACAACCTGGGTCCATCACGATGATACTAGATGGGCCGGAGTTTTATATCTAACCCCTGACGCTCCTATAAAAAGCGGAACAAGTTTTTATAGACATGCTGAAACAAAAGTCTCAATATGGACGGCAGACTCAGAAGTAGACTATAATAAATCTGATGAAGCAACTAATTTAGATAATTGGGAACAAATTAACTTTGTAGGAAACGTTTACAATAGACTAGTTTTATACAACGGATTCTCCTACCATCGTAGTTTATTACCAGGCTTTGGTAACACCAAAGAAGATGGAAGGTTATTTCAAACTTTCTTTTTTAATACAGGAGATTAAAATGGCAACTTGGACTATTGATAATTTATTATCTTATGATTCACGTGGCGGAGAGGAAAATGTAGTTTATGCTATTGAGTTTTCTGTCTCCCACACTGATGGTGGTAATACTTGCACTATTAATAATTTAGTGAATTTAGATATTACAGATCTGTCCTCATTCACCGCTTACAACAGTATAACCGAAGAAACAGCGCTCAGTTGGGTACAAGCAGTTTTGGGATCAGATGAGGTAACTGCACTTGGATCAATCGCTGAAAGCAGGGTATCTGAGAAAAACAGAGATGGAGTAACTGTAGGAAAGGCATGGTAATATGAGACTTTTGTGGCAACTATGGGAAGGAGTTATTCCCAAAGAAGAATGTGAAGAAATTAAGCAACTTTGTTATGATAATGTAGTTTTTTCAGATGCAACAGTTTTTTCAAGCGATTCTTATAAGCCTCGATTAGATATAAGAGATACTAGGGTAGGTTTTATAGATAATGAAAGAATATATAATGTAGCGAAACATTATCTGCTTGAAGCAAATAGAGCAGTATTTAATTTTGATGTAGACTATCTGCCTTCGATTCAGTTTGGAGAGTATTCTGAAAACTCTTTCTATGACTGGCATCATGATATAAACTGGCAAGCTGACAGTATGTATGATAGAAAGCTGTCTATATCTATTCAACTAAGTGACCCTTCCGAATACGAAGGTGGAGAGTTTCAATTTCAGAGTATCGAAAGTCCTGTTAATTTTAGAACTCAAGGTTCTGTTTTAGTATTTGCAAGTCATCAAGTACACAGAGTAACAAAAGTAGAAAAAGGGGTAAGAAACTCATTGGTAGGCTGGATGGAAGGTCCGAGATGGAGGTAGCACCATCTAAAAAATAGTTCTTGACTAGCAACCTCCCTTTTGCTATAATTTCAACATGGAGATAATTTAATGAGTGCAGCCAACTATGACTTAGTGATTGACCAAGGATCGACTTTCGCGATTGACTTAACTATCAAAGAATCTGGATCCGCAAAAGACTTAACTGGCTACTCTGCCAGGGCTCAGATGCGCACAACTAAAACATCTTCTACTGTAGCGGCTACTTTTACTTGCACTATTACTAATGCTTCAAACGGTCTTTTGAAGATGGAATTACCAGCAACCACTTCATCTGCGATGGAGGCTGGAATGTTTTTTTATGACTTGGAAATTTTTACACCAAGCGATGCAATAGTAAAAAGATTACTCGAAGGAAAGGTTACTTTAAACCAAGAAGTTACGAGGTAACCCATGTCAGTCACTACAGAAGTAATAATTACAGAAGAAGTAACAGACTTAACTGTATCGAATACAAATGACATTTCGATAACTTTAAGTGATGATTCTACTTCAATTACTGTGAATAACTTTGCAGTTCCTTTGCAATATCAGGATTCTGCAAATGTTGTTTTTTCACCTTACAATACTTTATCAGCAACAAATGTAAGTGATGCACTAAAACAACTCGCAGATCAAAACTTTCGTTCAGACGACGCTCCAACAGGAACGATTATTGGAGGAGTGTCCACCCTTGCAGAGGGAGATACTTGGTACGATACTGATGACGATCAATTAAAAGTATACCGCGAAACTAGTTCAGGGGTATTCGAGTGGGTTCCTATAATGGTAGGAAATATCTCGCCAGACTCAGACACGCTAGACGCAGGAGCCTTTTAAAGGCAAATCGGAGTTTTTAAATGGCTCAAACAATTAAAATCAAACGCAGTACAACAACTGCTTCTCCTACTTCTCTCTCCGCAGGTGAATTAGCGTATTCGGATAATAGTGATAAGTTATTTATAGGTGCTCCTGCAGATAGCGCTGTTATAGCAATCGGTGGTAAGCTTTACGTAGATATGCTTGACCACACTGCAGGTACTCTTACTGCGTCAAGCGCAATTATTGTTGATTCCAATAGCAAGATTGATAACTTAAAAGTAGATTATCTTGACTTAGATAATGGCACAATTTCTACTTCGTCCGGAGATTTAAGTCTTACTCCAGCAGCAAATCTTGATATAAATGCGGGTACCATTGATCTTAGTACTCAAGCTACAGAGTTTAAACTTACTGATAACTCTTCTACCGGCGGAACTTTTGCCACTGCAGATCACACTTATCTTACGTTTGACACTACAAACTCAGCAGAGCTTGTTAAATTTGGTCGTCAAGTAGAATTTTCTGGAGCATACACGCTTCCTACTTCTGACGGCACGAATGGTCAGGCACTTGTTACAGACGGCAGCGGAGGCGTAACTTTTCAAGATGTTGCTGCAACTCTTACTGTTGATGCAACTGATGACTCTTCTACTGCCGATGTTGCTCTTCTTACAGATGACCTGCAATTTACAGGCGGTGAAGGAATTGATATTTCCGTCGCAAAAAGCGGCACAGATGTTACTATAAGCATCGATGGAGAACTAGCAACTGCATCAAATAAAGGTGTGGCATCTTTCTCGGGCTCTTATTTTACTGTAACTTCTGGCGATGTAGCTATTGATGACGCAACTACTACTACTAAAGGTGTTGCTTCTTTTTCAACAGATAATTTTGCGGTTTCTTCTGGTGCTGTTACAATTAAGGACGGCGGGGTTGCAAACGCAGAACTAGCAAATAGTACAATCACTCTTGGATCTTCTACTCTTACTCTTGGAGCCACAACTACTGATATTGCAGGGATTACTTCCCTTGCAGTAGACAATGTTACCATAAATGGAAACGAGATTTCTTCCACAAATACTAATGGAAATATTTCTCTTAATCCAAACGGTTCTGGTGTAGTTGACGTAAACAATTCTCGTATTTCAAATATCACAGATCCGACTCAGGCACAAGATGCGGCTACCAAAGCATATGTAGATGCTGTAAAACAAGCTCTTGATATCAAAGATTCTGTACGAGTCGCTACGACTGCCGCAATTACAATTTCTACTGGTTTAAATGTAGGGGATGCAATTGATGGTGTAACTCTTGCAGATGGCGACCGCGTACTTGTAAAAGATCAGTCAGATGCCAGCGAAAATGGTATTTATGTAGCAGGCTCTTCTCCTGTTCGTTCTGCAGATGCAAATGCTTCTTCAGAAGTTACTTCAGGGATGTTCTGCTTTGTTGAAGAAGGTACTGTAAACGGGGACAATGGCTTTGTACTTACAACAAATGATCCGATTACTCTTGATACTACAGACCTCACTTTTGTACAATTCTCTGGTGCGGGTCAAATTATTGCCGGCGATGCTCTTAGTAAGTCAGGCAATACTCTTAATGTAAATGACGACAATATTACTCTTGAAGTAAATTCAGATAATTTACGAATCAAGGGAATTACAGCAACCGCTGTTGGTGATCTATTGATCGGTGCAGCCACAAATGGCGGCTACACTCGACTTGTGAAGCCTTCTTCGGATACTGCCCTTCTTACGATGGGCACAGCAGGAACAGCTTCTTGGACAACTACACTCGACGGTGGCACATTCTAAAATAAACCTCTTGCGTATATACGCATAGACTAGGAGGAGCCACATGGCACAAACGATTAAGCTGAAGCGCTCGGGCACTTCGGGCGCAATACCTACTACCTCTCAATTAGAACTTGGCGAAGTTGCTATCAACACTTATGATGGCAAAATGTACATCAAGAAAAATGTTGGGGGCACTGAAACTATTGTTGAAATCGGCAGCGGGGCTACTTCTGCGGATGCAATCTTTGAAGAATACATCTATACCGCAACTAGTGCTCAAACAAGTTTTAGTGGATCTGATGATAATAGCTTAACTCTCTCCTATGCGGCAGGAGCCGTACAAGTATTTCTTAATGGTGTCCTTCTAGACCCTGACACTGATTATACCGCAACGAATGGAACTACTGTAGTTCTTGCAAGTGGTGCTACAGCCTCTGACCTTCTTCAAATTTTTGCATTTAAAAAGAAAATTGGAGATGGACAAACTACAGTTGATACTTTTACTGGAAACAATTCAACTACTGCATTTACTCTTTCTCTTGACCCAGGTGATGAAAATAATACTCGCGTATACATAGATGGTGTATACCAGTCAAAATCCAACTATTCTGTAAGTGGCACAACTCTTACTTTTTCTACTGCCCCTCCTACTGGTACTGCGATTGAAGTCGAAATTGGCAATCGCGTAGTTACTCTTGACACTCTTAGCGATCTTGATCTTCCTGATAATGTTAAGCTAAGACTTGGCACAAGTCAGGATCTTGAGATTTATCACAATGCAACTGATTCTGTAATTAATCAAACTGGAACTGGCGACCTTCTTATTCAAAAAGACGAAACAACTGTTGCTGAGTTCAATGTAGA
>Ga0255751_10006494_pt1 | contig 10286 bp, 4 predicted proteins | sample 071ome_20_FD_179951 | JGI IMG/M metagenome (GOLD analysis project Ga0255751, IMG submission 179951) | Coastal salt marsh microbial communities from the Groves Creek Marsh, Skidaway Island, Georgia - 071412BT metaG (version 2) | ecosystem: Environmental > Aquatic > Marine > Intertidal zone > Salt...
ACTAAACTTGATGATACTGAAAGCGTAGTATTTGGTGAAATATCTGGTGTACAAAATCTTTCTAGTACAGTGTCTGGTGTTACAGATCTTAGACCTATAGCAACAAATACAGCTGCTAATCCTAGAACAGGATTTGGATCATTATTTACATGTAATATTGGAACATTTTTTGTTAATGATTTCATCGTATTTACAGGCAAACAAAGTATTGTCTTACAGAAATTTAATGACACAGGATCTGCATTTGACGGAAATGTTGGATTCAAAGTAACTCAAGATATTGTCACGGTAAATGATGATCAAGATTTATTTGATAATTCAGGCGCTAATCTTAACCTAGCAGCACCAGGAGCTGATAGATTTAGGATCAGATTAACTCTGATAAAAGAATCTGATGCAGGGGTAAATGATCAATTTATTCCACTTGCTGGTATAAGAAGAGGCAAGATTGATACGAATCTTTCTGTACTAGATCCTGCTATCGGTCGGGTTGGCGACGATCTAAGAGTCAGATTTTATGAAACACACGGAAACTTTGTTCAAAGAAACATACCTGTAAATTTCCAGACTTCACGTGATAGTGCAGGTGATCTAATTGATGATCAAATAGATGTAATTATTGGTTCTGGTTCAGCTTATGTTAACGGAAGCCGATTAGCATATGGTCAAGCTACTCATATAACACTTGATAAACCGAGAACTACAAAAACTATAGAAAATGTAAATAGTTCCGCTTTTTACGGTAACTATTTTCTAGTATCAGGCGCAGTTGGTGTTCCAGATGTTAACACTCATGAAACACTAAACATCCGGGACGCTGTGGATTATGGTGGATCAACCAGAGGTACCTGTAAAGTAAGAGGGTACGAAAAATCTGGTTCAAATTATAAAGTTTTTGTTTATGATTTGAAAATGAATTCTGGATTTAACATTGGTGCTATGCGATCCATTGGTAATGGATCAGGCACTGGTGATTTCTACGGTAACTTTATAAGAACTACACAACCAAATGGTAGTAAGATTGCAGTCCTACAAGATGCTTTAAATAATAATGTTTTCTTCGAAATTCCTCAAGCTAGACCTGAAAGATTTGAAGATATTACTATTACTACTCAATTCCGTATTACTGGAACCAGTGATGGTGCTGGTGAGGTTACTATATCTTCGCCATCAAGCGGTTATACCGCATTAGATGATGTTTCAACTTGGTTAATAACTCGTGATGATACCGGCGCAACAGTAGCAACAGACGTTAAAGCTTCTACTGCTACATCAGTAACATTCCAAAATCTACCAACAAGTCAAGCTCTTACAATTCTTTCATATCAAAGTAAGACTGGCGCCGTACGAAGTAAATCACTGAATACAAATTCAGCTGCATTTACACCAGCAGCAGACGGAACAATAACATTAACACATCAAGATGTTTACGCTCTAACTTCCGTAGTAGATGATACGACCTCTTTAGATATTACAAGCCGATATAATCTAGACAATGGACAAAGAGACAACTTCTACGATCTAGGAAGACTTAAACTTAAAAATGGACAAACTGGTCCGGCATCAACCGCCACAGTATCATATAGCTATTTTTCACACGGTACCGGAGACTTCTTTACTGCACAGTCTTACAACGGCGCAGTAGGTTATGCAGATATTCCTTCACATAGGCAAAACGACGGCGAATTAATTCCGCTTCGTGAGGTATTAGATTTTAGACCCCGAATGGATGCATCTGGAAATATCATAGCAGCATCTGTAAATGAATTACCTAGAAACGCGGACTTAATTAATTTTGACGAAGTTGTTTATCTAGGCATAAAAGGTCGGGTTATAATCGGCGAAGATATGATTCGAAATGTTAGGATAGGTACACCACAATTAGAACCAAAATATCCAGAAGTAGCAAGTACAAATCATTTAGAATTGGCTAGGTTCCATTTTTACCCATTTCTTCTAGATGATCAAGATATGGCGGTACACTTTACCGACAATAAACGATATACTATGAGGGATATTGGTAGAATTGATAAGAGACTTGGTGAATTAAAAGAACTCACCAGTCTTACATTACTTGAGTTAGAAACCGCTAGTATTAGTGTTTTAGACAGTGATGGTAGAGATCGATTTAAATCTGGCATTACAGCAGATCGATTCGTTAATCATGCATTCTCAGATACTGCATTAGATGACTATAGAGCTTCTTTAGATCTTTCTCAGGGACATCTAAGACCCGATACAGTTCAACATGAAAACACATTAGTATATGATAGTGATGGAAGTTTCAACACCATTCTGATAGGTGATACGATTTATTGGAAACATGATACTGTAGAGTATATTTCAAACGATCAAGCGTCAGAAGCAACGATTCTTCAACCATTTGCATTACCAACCTTTACAGGAACTATAACACTCAGCCCCGCTACAGATAACTGGGTAGATCGTGATAGAGCACCTGATAATTATCTTCCAACAATTAACGTTGTTAATACTAAAAAGACTTACGGCACGTGGAATTATAACTGGTCTGGTTTAAGTGAAGCTGACTTTAATAGATTAGAAGAAGGACAAATTGTACAAACAAAAGATGTTCTTGGTGGAACATATGTTCAAGGCAATAAAAAATATAGAAAGAAAGACACTGAGCAACATTATATTTCTGATATCAGCTCTAGAACTACAGTGCAGAAGGATTTCTTGATTGATACCGAAAGTATACCGTTTGCAAGAACACGATTTGTTTCATACAAATTTGAAAATCTAAGACCAAACACTAGGCATTTCTTATTTTTAGATAGGGTTAACATTACTAACTTTGTAAATGCTAACACAGGTACAGCTAGTTTTGTTAGAAAAGGTGCACTTGTAAAAGGTAGCCCGTTTCTCTATACCGGATCTAAAAATAACAAATATAGAAATGCTACAGAATTTCCAGCCGAACTTGGTGGTAAACAGAGTATAGTTACTGATGCTAATGGCGCAGTTTCTGGATGGATTATGATCCCGAATACTTCTACCCTTCAATTTAAGACTAAAACCAGTCTTCAGCTAGAAGTTTTAGATATCAATACATATAATCCAACAGCAGCTATTTCGTATGCAATGACAACTTATACTGCTGTTGGTATTTTAGAAACTATTGAAAATAGATATACAACAACTAGAAATATTGAATTTGCTACTAGAACCGTTCCATCGCCTGATGAATTCTTAGGGTTTATTTTACCGAATAAATCTTCTCAGTCTGCTTCAGACTTTGGCGGCGGCGGTTGGGTCGCAGGAGATACTGCTTTAGCCGATGGATCGATCGATGGTAGCCCTGGGGGATTTGGTTCGGTTGATGCCGGTAAAGGTGATGCAGATCCAGGAGGTATGAATGGTGCTGAAGCTGCTGGCGGAACCCATAGCGAAGGTGGAATGGGCGGAGTTTGGTGTCTCACAGAAAATATGATGACATTATTAAATGGTCAATTGAAATCTGTAACTGAAGCACGTGTAGGAGATAGAATTGGCGCTACACTTATTACAGATGTTGTTCATAACCACTTGAGAGAAGGATACTACATCATTAACGGTGAACTTGAAATTACAAACGATCATCCAGTTCTCGTTGATAACAATTGGAAACGTGTCGATGAACTTTCTATAGGAGATAGTATCAACGATATAGAAATCTTCAGTATTGATTATATTCCAGGCCTAACACAAACTGTATACATTGAAACTGCAACAGATAGGTTCGACGTATACTGTAATAACAATACATACACTGTTCATGGTAGATACCGTGACTTTGTAGAAAAAGCTGCATAAAGATCAAAAGGAATAAATATCTATGAGTCAGTTTTATAATACCAGATATACAGATCCTCTTGCTCAAACTTTTTTCGTAAAAGAGCAATTCGGGGTCTTTATTACTAAACTTGATCTTTTTTTCGCAAGAAAACCTACTACTGACAGTGCATTAATAGCTGCTGGTACAGGAGTACAAGCGGCGATTCAGTCTCCTGTTTATGTCCAAATTCGACCAGCATCAGGTGGCAGACCTTCAGTGACAGCGGTTATACCAGGAAGCACTGTTACTAAAAATGCTGCTGATATTAACGTATCTACTGACGCATCAACTGCTACTACATTTACCTTTGAAGAACCGGTGTTTCTAGAAGGATCACAGGCTTACGCAATTACGATAAGAACAAATGACGTAAATAATTATCAAATTTACACTTCTAAATTAGGTGATTTCGTTTTAGGAAGTAATATACAAAGAGTTAAAACGGGATTAAATACAGGTGAAATGTACCATTCAAGCAATGGTTTAACTTATGAAGGTAACCAAGACGCAGATATTAAATTTAAATTATATCGTGCAGATTTTACTAATTCCCGTCAAGCTCGAGCAAGATTTAAAGCAAATCAACCAGATTTAGAATTACTTGGAAGCAATCCATTTCAAGCTGATTCTGGAAGCAGTACAATTACAGTATCAGTTCCAAACCACGGATTCCAAGTTAATGATAAGGTAAATATACAAGGTGGCTTAACTCATGCTACGACGTATAATGGATTTAAAGGCTCTGCTTTAATGGGTCAACACACAGTTACTGCAATTGATGGCTTTGGTTTCCAGTTTGCAGCAGATAGTGGTACAGCAGCAGATAGTGGTAGCTTCGGTGGAGCTACAATTACCTCTACAGTACAAAACGTATTTGAAACTGCACAGCTTCAGTTGAATACGATAGTACCGTCTCCTTTTGCAGTAGAGCATAGAGCAAGATTTACTACTTCAAAATCATTTGCATCTTCTAGTCAACAAGCATACGATAGTTCTGAATATTTTGTAATGGAAGTTAGTAGAGATCTTAAAATTAATCGACCTATGGTCGTACTCACAGATTCTAATGAAGCAACTCATTTTGCCGGCGATGAAAGTTTAGAAGTAGAAGCGTTTATGTGGTCTACAAACGATAATCCTGAGGTTGCTCCGACTATTGACATTCAAAGAGCTTCGATGTTTACTATTGGTAATATTATCGATAGACAAGACTCAGCTTCAACTACTAACTTTAACGTACCAATTAATTTTGTAAATGAAACTGATGCTACCGATGGAACAAGCCTTGCTAAGCATATTACAAAACCAGTTATATTAGAAAATCCTGCAACAGGTCTTAAGATATTATTAGGTGCTCATAGGCCTGAAGAATGTGATATCAATGTATATTATAGAACAGTTCAAGTTGGTTCTGATTCAGATATAAGGCAAGTAGATTTTACTTATGTTGCACCAGATGACGAGCTAACAAGTGATACTGATCCTAAAGTATTTAGACAATATGAATATACTATCGGCGGTGAATTCTTTAGAACACTTCCAGCATTTGACAAATATCAAGTTAAGATCCAGATGGGATCTCATAATAGTGCAAAGGTTCCACTTATCACAGATCTTCGTACGCTCGCGCTCGGAGACGATAGTTCATAATGGGAGTAAAAGTTGAAGTTGAAGGACATCCAGGATTTGTTAGAGATATGGAAACTGGAGCTATTTTAAATATAAATACAACAGAATTAAGTAAGATGAAAAGAGCTAGAGCAGCTCGACGTAATAAAGATAATGAGATACAAGACTTAAAGAATGAGGTTAGTGAAATCAAATCGTTGTTGATGCAATTACTAGAGAAGAAGTAAAATGGCAAAAACCTATGTTAGCATAAGAGATAGAGTCACCACCCTAGTAGATAGGGTGAATGATATCACCAATTTAATTGGTGATCCACAGAGACTTGACTCTGCTGGCTATGGTACTTATGCGCCATTTGATTCTGCTGGACTATTAGGTGATTCGGATCTTGTTACAGCTCTCTGGGAAATTAAGCATAAATTTGATTCTGCAGATGCACTTATAGATCAAGCGGTACTTACATCTTCTACGCCAAACTTCGATGAGGTCTATCTAAGCGTATGGAATAACGGAGTACCTGGCACTAACCAGTTAAAGATCGATTCCGGTGGTATTTCTAGGGCGGGTGCAGATCTTACAATCGATGGATCGGCTGATATTATTTTAGATGCTGATGGCGGTGATGTTCTATTAAAAGATGATGGAACTCAATACGCAGCATTTACTAATACTTCTGGCAATCTGATTATAAAATCTGGATCTATCACTGCAGCAACATTTACTGGTAACGATGTATTATTTGCAGATAGTGTAGGGGTAACTGGTGCACTGAGTGCAGGTGGAGCGGCAACATTTGGTTCTACTCTTGAAGTAGATGGTAACACGACTCTCTTAGGCACCTTAGACATATCAGATAGTTCTAGAGTAAGTTCGAATCTTACTGTACTCGGAAACTTCAATACGACTGATAGCTCAAGAATTGGTGGTAATTTTAGCGCATCAGGTACGGGTTTATTCGGCGGAAATTTAACAACAAACGGTAATTTTTTTGCAGGATCATATGCCAGTATTCAGGAATCAAATGGTCAATTAGTATTACTCTCCTCTTCAAGAAGACTTATTGCATTCGATAGTGGTGATAATTTTATAGAGCTATATGCTGATATTCGAGACAACAACTTAACCACTAGTGCTAAAACAATCGTATCAGCGATTAATCAATTAGATACGAGGGTAGCAGGCCTTGACTCTAATTTTGATTCTGATATTACAGTCGCATTTGCTGATATAGGATCACTTTTTAATTTAACTACTACAACTGACTCTAATCTTGTTGCTGCAGTTAACGAGCTTGATGCCGAGATCGGCAATCTTGCATCATTATCTACTACAGCAAAAAGCAACGTAGTAGCGTCTATCAATGAAACATATGCAAGAATTCCAGATATATATGACTCGGATGGTACACTTCTAAACTAACTCTAGGATCACACAATGGCAACTGAAGCACTCATAAAAATTATTAATGCCGACGGGGATCTTAAGAAAGTTACGGAGTCGGAAGAAGATTATACTGCATATCAAGCAGCTCAATGGTTTGCTAATAAATCACTAGCAGATAATTATCAAGGCAGTCTTGGAGATTCAGATGGAGTTTCAATCGGTACTTTAACTGATACTTTTTTCAATGAAGCAGTTGGGGATCATGGAATACTTACGAGCGGTAGCACTGACTATACATTAAAACAAAGGTTTGCAGCTGGCGCTACAGATTTTACTAATAACGCAAATTTCTTTAAACCTTTAACTATAACTGGTACATCAACTGATATTACTGCAGCTGATGATACCAGTATGAATGCTATTTGTGATAGATTGTTAGAGACAATTTTTACTAACGATTATCCTGGAACATTCAGGTTAGCAGCTTCTGCATCTCCACCGGCAAATCATTCGGTGCATAGATCTAATATATTCACTGATACCCGTACAGATGGGACTTCGGTGATTTATAACATTTATAAAAGAAATGCTGGAACAGCAGTTACTCCTACAGAGATTCGTCCTGTTCGTCAAGAGACAAAAGGCTCTCCTGATATCAAGACTTATACTGACACTGAATTGCAAAACACATTTGGACCTTATTCTGCAACAAGAATTGTAGCTGACGGGGTAGGCTCTTATCAAATAAGATCATCAGTAGAAGGCGTACCAGTTGCAGCCGGTACTTGGGTGGCAAAAGGAACTGCCACAGATACTAAACAAGATTCTGCTAATCTAGACTATACGAGAAACAGTACTAGAACTAGAGGTTCTACCTTTAGTAGAAACTCTACTAATATATTCACAACTGATTTTCTTAATCCTGCAACTGGTAATTTTACCCGAGATAGCACACGAAATAGTATTGGGTTAAATTCTACAAATAATTTTGCTAACACATACACTAGAGATTCTACTTTAGTATCCACAAGAACTACCGCAGTAAATTATGAATCTGCATACGTTGGCAATTATATCTCCACGTATACTGGCGATTTCGCTGGTAATTTTATTGGTAATTATACAGGCGATTTTACTGGAGACTATGTAGCTACTTTTACTAGAACAAGATTTGCATTTTCTAATGCATTTGGTCCAACATTCTCAGGATTTTTTGGTACTTTCCATCGCACCGTAACATATGCTGGTAACTATGACGGCGCTAATTTCACTCGTATTAGTACTAGAATTTCAACTAGAGACAGCACAAGAAATTCTATTAATAACTTTAATCAAGATTTTATAGGAAATTACGCTACCGATTATACATCTAATTATGTTGGTAACTACACAGGCAATTTTATCGGTGATTACGAACAGATATATATTGGTGATTATATTCCAGATTTTATTGGTAATTACATCGGGGACTATGACGCTAACTTCGAAGGCAATTATACTGCAGATTATCTAGGAGACTTCGAAGGAAATTATGCGATTGATTACATTGGAGATTATATAGGTAACTTCGAGGGCTTGACCATTCAAGTTGCATCGTCCACTATTGAAACTTATACGCTTTATGTTAGGATATCTTAATGGCTCAGACCTTAACTGATACGCCACTTAGAATTGTAAATACTTCTGATTTCCAAAGAATGAATGATTCTGCGGAAGAGGATTTTCTTGCGTATCGCGCTGGTCTTAAACTATCAACTATTGCTAACACCTCAGTCAGTCGAATCAATAGTTCTGGTGCTGGTGGGGATGCTATTGGTACATTTACTAACACCGTATTCGATCAAGCTGTTGGCGATCATGGTATCTTAACTACTACAACAACTAATACAACACTATATCAAAATTCAGGCACTGCTACAGTTACAGACTCTGATGGTTTCCGTAGACCATTAGCATTTGATGGCAATGGTGATATTCGAGAGATGCCAGATTCAGATTTAAATCTGTTAGTTGATAGACTAAATTTGACTATTCATACAAATGATTATCCTGGTACTTATCAGTTAGCTAGTTCTGCACCAAGCGGTGATTATACCGCAGCATTGTCTAACGTTTTCACTGATACACGTGCAGATGGAACTTCTATAAATTATTCTGTTTGGAAACGCACTTCTATGTCAGCGCCATCGACTGTGCGGTATATGAGAAACAAAGGTACGCCGGCAGATGAAGGCGGCACTTGGACTGGTACGCAAGAAGCTACTGTTGGTGAGATAGGATATACGCTAGGTAAGTACGCTCAGAATAGAATTATGACAACTGGGGTTGGTAAGTATGAGCTACGTAGTTCTGCAGCAGGTGCTCCTTCGCCAGGTACATGGGTAACAAAAGGAACTGCTACAGATACGCAAAACTTAACTGCCGATCAAGATTACACTCGAAATAGCACTAGAGATTCTACTCGGACGTCGTCTCAAGTTTTTACAACCGAATTTACTAGGACTAGAATTACAGATAGAAGCTCCACGTTTACTAGAGATAGCACAAATATATTCACCAACGACTTTTTAAGAAATTCGACAGCACCGTTTGCTGCAAATTATACAAGGAATAGTACGAATAATTTTACCAATCCATTTGCTAGGACACGGATTACAGATTACACAAATAATTTCACAAATAATTTCACGAATAATTTTACTCAAAATTTTACTACAGCATTCACTAGAACGAGGATCACAGACTCAACTAGAAATGCTATTGAGACCTACACTAGAAACGCATTAGAAAATTATACTACTGATTTTGAGGGTAATTATACTGGAGACTTTGTTGGTGATTTTGTTGGTAACTTCCTAGGCAATTACATTGGAAATTTCTTAGGTGATTTTGCCGGTAACTATGATTCACAATTTACCAGAACACGAATTACAGACTATACACAGAATTTCGCTGGCAACTATGTCGGTGGTAACTTCCTAGGTGATTTCGTAGGTGACTTCCTAGGTGACTTTGTTGGGCCAAGAACATCTACTCGTACACGAATTACAGACTATACACAGAATTTTGCCGGTAACTATGTTGGTGGTAACTTCTTAGGAGATTTCGTAGGTGACTTCTTAGGTGACTTTGTTGGGCCGAGAACATCTACTCGTACAAGGGCCACAAACTATCAGCGCACAAGGGTGACTAACTATACTCGAATTAGCACGAACACTGGATATTACGCTGGTAACTTCTTAGGTGACTTCGTTGGTAATAGAATTTCAACACGTATTTCTACTCGAACTAGGTACAGTGGATCTAACGCATTTGGTCCAACGTATGGTGGTAGATATCGAGCGTATTTCCGTTCTCTATATTATGTCGGCAACTTTGCTGGTAACTTCCTTGGCAATAATCTAACAAACTATCAGCGTATTAGTACTAGAACTAG
>Ga0255751_10006495_pt1 | contig 10286 bp, 10 predicted proteins | sample 071ome_20_FD_179951 | JGI IMG/M metagenome (GOLD analysis project Ga0255751, IMG submission 179951) | Coastal salt marsh microbial communities from the Groves Creek Marsh, Skidaway Island, Georgia - 071412BT metaG (version 2) | ecosystem: Environmental > Aquatic > Marine > Intertidal zone >...
GGTAAGATCTTCTAAAGAGCAGGCAGAGTACTTGGCTTCTTTATGTGAAAACTATCCGATCATCAGTATTGAGGATGGGATGGATGAGAACGATTGGGAAGGCTGGAAGTACCTTACTGAGATGGTAGGTGATCGTGTTCAGCTCGTGGGTGACGACCTTTTCGTAACCAATGTTGAGCGTCTTTCTAGAGGAATTAAAGAGAATATTGCAAACTCAATCCTTATTAAGGTAAATCAGATTGGTACGCTTACCGAGACCATTGATGCTGTTAATATGGCGAAGAATGCTGGTTATACTTCAGTGATGTCTCACCGTTCTGGAGAAACTGAAGATACTACCATTTCAGACTTAGCTGTAGGGCTAGGGACTGGACAGATCAAAACAGGATCTGCTTCGCGTTCTGATCGTATGGCAAAATACAATCAGTTGTTGCGTATAGAGGAAGACTTAGGAAGTACCGCATTTTATCCGCAAGACAAAGCCTTTAAAGTAAAGCGCTAAAAAGTGTTAAACTCAATGAAAAGCGCCACGAGAGTGGCGCTTTTTTTATGAAAAAAGCTTGGCTCTTTAGTATATTTGCAATTCCACTAAAATCCATTAAATCATGGCCGATAAAGCGTTCTTAGAATTAGAAGGTAAGCGATACGAATTTCCATTAGTGAAAGGATCTGAAGGAGAAGTGGGTATCGATATCAAGACCTTGAGAGCGCAAACTGGAGCCGTAACACTCGATCCGGGCTATAAGAATACAGGTGCTTGCCAAAGCTCCATCACATTCCTCAATGGAGAAAAAGGTGAGTTGCGCTATAGGGGATATTCTATTGATGAGCTCGCTGAAAAGGCTTCCTTTCTTGAGGTGGCTTATTTATTGATTTTTGGAGAGTTCCCAACAGCCGCTCAAATTCAGCAATTTGAATCAGACATTCAGAAAGAGTCGAAACTAGACGATAAGCTGGTTCAAATCATAGATTCGTTTCCGAGTTCGGCTCACCCTATGGGAGTTTTGGCCTCGGCAACCAGTGCCTTGATTGCATTCAATCCGTCTTCTGTTAATGTTTCTTCAGAAGAAGACATGTATAAAGCCATTGTCAAGATCATGGGTAAATTCCCAATCTTAGTGGCTTATGCGCAGCGCAAGCTTACCGGGCAGCCCTATGTAGGTCCTGATGCATCACTCGACTATATGCAGAATTTCTGTAAGATGATGTTCAGCAAGGAGGGTACTGATTATCAGGCCAATCCGATCATTCTAGACGCCCTTAATAAGTTACTCATTTTACATGCGGATCACGAACAGAACTGTTCTACTTCGACCGTCCGCATAGTAGGATCATCACATGCCGGATTATATGCCTCTATCTCTGCCGGAATCTCTGCGCTATGGGGACCTTTGCACGGTGGAGCCAATCAAGCGGTTTTAGAAATGTTAGAAGCCATTGAAAAGGACGGAGGAGACACCAAGAAATACATGGCAAAGGCAAAGGATAAGGGCGATGCCTTTAGGTTGATGGGCTTTGGTCACCGCGTTTATAAGAACTTTGATCCTAGAGCTAAGATCATTAAGGTCGCAGCCGATCAAGTGTTAGCTGATTTAGGCGTGCACGACCCTATACTTGATGTTGCTAAAGGCCTCGAGAAAGAAGCCCTTGAAGATCAGTACTTCGTAGACCGAAAGCTGTATCCAAACGTAGACTTCTATTCGGGTATCATTTACAGAGCTATGGGTATACCCGTTGAGATGTTTACCGTGCTATTTGCATTAGGTCGTATCCCTGGATGGATTGCTCAATGGAGAGAAATGCGATTGAATAATGAGCCGATCGGTCGTCCGCGTCAAATCTTTACTGGCGAAACATTGCGTCCACTCAACCGCTAGAGTCTCTTCGGATCTTTTCGTTTAAGGAAGGGAGGATTGCTCTGACTTTTCGTCTAAAATGCGTCTAAAGAATGCTTTAACGCGCGCGTCTTTTGCCTCTATTTTTATGTTGTGTTGGTCTTTGAATAACGTAAACAGATCTTTATCTCCCTTGTAAATAGTGAGTTTGTAATAGGGTATCGGTAGGGCATACGTATCTAGGCGCGACTTTAGATGGACGATGATTCCCTTTGGTCGCAATTCTATAGAACACTGATGTCGATCTTGATTGATGTAAATAAGTCGTGAGAGCTCTTCTGAAGCCGAAATAATGTTCAGTTTAGGAGAACCGATTCCTCCCTTTATGATCCGATCCAATAGCGAATAGGGCGATCCGACGGCGGTAATGATTTCTCGTTCTACCTTTTGGTCATTGTGCGATGTATTCCATACCATAACCCTGCAAAATTACTTAGTTTTACGGCCAAATTGAGAAGAACCCATGAAAGACCTTCAATCCCAACTTAGTGCTCTTGTTGAGCATGTTGTTTACGAACAATTCGGTGTTCGTATTTCTAAGGTTGATTTCACTCCAACCAAAAAAGAGTTTGAAGGTGACTTGACTATTGTGCTGTTCTCACTGCTAAAAGAAGTTAAGGCGAGTCTGCCTGATTTGGCTAAAACCATTGGAGATTACCTGCAGCAAGAGTGTGAAGAGGTGAAGACTTATTCGGTGGTGAAAGGCTTTTTGAATTTGTCCTTCACAGATGCCTATTTATTAGGCCAATTTGAAGCCCTTTATAAGCATGCGTCATGGGGATCGATTGAACCCAATGGAAAGACCTACATGGTCGAATATTCGTCTCCTAACACCAATAAGCCTTTACATTTGGGGCATATCCGTAATAATGTATTAGGATATTCCGTAGCCCAGATTTTAGAGGCGGCTGGAAACAAGGTCATCAAAACGCAAATCATAAATGATAGAGGGATTCATATTTGTAAAAGTATGGTCGCTTGGAAGCGTTACGGAAATGGAGAAACTCCTCAGTCATCAGGCCTTAAGGGAGATCATTTAGCCGGAAAGTACTATGTGCATTTCGATAAGGTGTATAAAAAAGAGCAGGCCGATCTTATGGCCCAAGGACTCTCGGCAGAAGAGGCGGCAAAACAGGCGCCTATTTTTATAGAAGCTCAGGAGATGTTGCGCAAGTGGGAGAGTCAAGACCCAGAAACTAGGGCTTTATGGAGTGAGATGAATGCTTGGGTCTATGAGGGATTCAATGAGACCTATCGCAAATTGGGAGTCGATTTCGATCAATTGTATTACGAAAGTGACACTTATCTATTGGGTCGAGATATTATCGATAAGGGGCTTGATAAAAAGGTTTTCTTTAGAAAACCTGACCAAAGCGTGTGGGCTGATCTGACTGCTGACGGTCTTGATGAGAAGTTAGTTTTGAGAAGTGATCAGACAGCCGTTTATATGACACAAGACCTCGGAACCGCAGTGCAACGTGTAGTAGACTTTCCTGAGATTAACGGAATGGTCTATACCGTAGGAAATGAGCAAGATTATCACTTTAAGGTTCTCTTCTTATTGCTTCAACACTTGGGTTATCCATGGGCCTCAAATTTGCACCACTTGTCTTATGGAATGGTTGATTTACCTTCAGGAAAGATGAAAAGCCGAGAAGGAACGGTGGTTGATGCAGACGATTTGATGAGTGAGATGGCTGAAACAGCCGGAAAGATTGCTTCAGAGCTCGGCAAATTGGATGGATTTAGTGAAGAAGAAAAGCAAGTCCTCTTTCATCAAATTGGCCTAGGCGCCTTGAAATACTTCATCTTAAAAGTAGACCCGAAGAAACGAATCTTGTTTGATCCTGAGGCGTCTGTAGATTTCCAAGGAAATACAGGTCCCTTTATTCAATACACTTACGCCCGTATCCGCTCTATTACCCGTAAAGCAAAAGAAAATGAGTTCACTGCTCCTTCTATCCCGTTAGAGGCGAAGGAGAGAGATCTGATACTTGCACTTACGCAGTATCCTTCGGTGATTGAACAGGCCGCCGAGATGCTTTCTCCGGCTATTGTAGCCAACTACTTGTATGAATTAGTGAAGCAATTCAATTCACTGTACCAGCAGCTTCCAATTCTCGGTGTTGATGATTCTAGTCTGCGTTCGTTTAGAGTGGCTCTTACGTTGAAAGTAGGAGAGGTCATTAAGCATGCATCATCTTTATTAGGAATTGAGGTTCCTGAACAGATGTAATAAAAAAAGCCGCTGATTTCAGCGGCTTTTTAAGGTATTTACTTGAACAACTCTTATTTCGAATCACGAGCAGCAACAGCAGCGCCGTAAACTACTAGACCGAATCCTATTTTGTTAACGGCATCACCAATGTTGTAAATCACATCCATGGCTAAGCCACCAAAAATTCCTTCATACCAACCTGGTGTTCCGGCCATATAACCGATAGGGTAGATTGCCCAACCGACCAGAACGAACCAACAAAGTGTTTTGTGCGCTTGTAATACCGAACCTCCAGCAGAGACAGCCAATTTCTTTGCTTGACCGAACCAGATGTCATAAACAATCACAAAATACGCTACACCAGATACTAATCCCCAGAAGGCAGCCTGATCACGGCTTACAGCTTCTCCCCAATACCCTGTTACGAGCATAATCACTGAAAGAGCAATAAGTCTCCACATGAGCGCCTTTTTGGCACCTGCGGCCTTTAAGATGAGGTAGAATTCAACACACATCAGAGGCACGGTGAGCACCCAGTCTACATAACGGAAAAACGTTGGAGATTCTCCATTTGAAGCCCAATAATCTCTCATGTACCAATAGTGAACAGCAGCGATAAATGTGATCAATCCTGAAACTAAGATTGATGTACGCCATTTAGAATCGAAACTGTTCATCGATAAAAAGAAGAAGGCAGAAGCTGCCATCATAGCCATACACCCTACAAAGAAGGTGAAGCCTACGTAATCGTCAGTAGCAATTTTTGAAACATCTGCTACCAACGGTAGTTGGAGTAGTAAACTTTTCATAAGAACAATAGTTTAGTTTTTGTTTAATCAAATGTAAATAATTCTAAACACAATCCTTTAACATTTTAACTATTATTTTATCAACTACCTTTGAAATTCTAGACTTTTTCATGAATATTATCAAAAACAGGTATTTTCTATCACTTATTGTGGCTGTCGGGGGTATCAGTGTTTCCGCGGCATTAGAAGGTATTTTAGCCCTTTTTCTCATTCTTTCCGTGGGTCTCTTACACGGGTCGAATGATTTGATGGTGATCCAAAGATTGGCCTCTTATGAACAAATAAGTGGGCTAACACGCCTAAAAACGCTGTTAGCGTACATAGGTTTGATCTTAATTATATTGATTTTGTTCTCAACCCAGCGGCAATTTGCATTGTTGTTCTTTGTACTCATCAGTTCGTTTCATTTTGGCCAACAGCATTGGCACAGGCTTATAAAAGAAGCGCATTGGATTCGCTATGTGTTCTACACGAGTTATGGACTGCTCATTTTTGGACTCTTATTTTGGACCCATTCTGAGCAATCGTCTCTTGTTATTGAAGCCATAACTTCAGTGTCGCTAACAGCGTTCCATTTTATGGGGTTATCGGTAGTTGCTTTTGGACTGACGGTCTTGATGTTAATCGCCACACCTCGAATACCTTTCCGATTCCTCTTAATGGAAGTTGGAGCGTTGGTGTTTCTATTTATGGTTTTTCGGTATACCAGTTTATTACTCTCGTTTGCACTCTATTTTTCACTTTGGCATGCGGTACCCTCGATTAAAGATCAGATTGAGCTACTTTACCCAAAGTCTTTAAGTAGTGGCTTAAAGTCTTATGCCAAGGCGGCATCGCTTTATTGGGGGATATCAGTGGTTGGATTTGGGCTTATCCTATTCTTGGTCGGATTTAACACTTTGGATGTGCTTGAACTTTTGGTGTATTTCCTAGCAGCTATTACTTTTCCTCATGTTATTGTTATGAGCAGGGTTGAAAAGGCACTTGAAAGCTAAAGAATCTTAGTATTTTTGTTTTTTCTTCAAAATCAACCGAGGCAGCGTTTATGTTTGATCAGTTAAGTACCAAAATTGAAGGAGCTCTTCATAAGCTCAGAGGTAAGGGTAAAATAAACGAGCTCAATATTGCCGAATCGATGAAGGAGATCCGAAAGGCCCTTCTCGATGCCGACGTTAACTATAAAATAGCCAAGGACTTTACCACTACGGTGAAAGAAAAGGCCATGGGCCAGCAAGTGTTGCAGTCCCTTCAGCCCGGACAGCTCATGGTCAAGATCGTCCGAGACGAATTGGCCAGTTTAATGGGGTCTAATGCCTCCGAGCTACAAATCGGTTCAAAGCTTAGCGTGGTTCTTATGGCGGGGCTTCAAGGTTCGGGTAAAACCACCTTTTCAGGAAAGCTCGCAAACTACCTCAAAACAAAGAAATCCAAGAAACCTCTTTTAGTCGCTTGTGATGTTTACCGTCCTGCCGCCATTGATCAGCTCCATATTGTTGGAGAACAATTGGGGGTTGAAGTCTATTCTGATCGCGAACAAAAAGATCCAGTAGTCATTGCTAATGCCGGACTTGAAAAGGCTAAAACCGAAGGCTATAATGTGGTGATTATTGATACCGCAGGTCGTTTGGCCTTAGATGAAGCCATGATGAAAGAAATCAAGGCGATTCATACCGCTATTCGTCCGGATGAAACGCTTTTTGTGGTAGATGCGATGACAGGTCAAGATGCGGTTAATACAGCCAAGGCCTTTAATGACGTGCTAGATTTTGATGGGGTAGTGCTCACTAAGTTAGATGGTGATACTCGTGGGGGTGCCGCACTAACCATCCGAGAGGTGGTAGACAAGCCCATTAAATTCATCGGAACCGGAGAGAAGCTGGATGCCTTAGATATTTTTCACCCTGATCGAATGGCCGATCGTATTTTGGGGATGGGTGATGTGGTCTCGCTGGTTGAAAGGGCTCAAGAACAGTTCAATGAAGAAGAGGCTCGCAAGCTGCAGCGTAAAATCGCGAAACAGACTTTTGGTTTTGATGACTTCTTGACTCAAATCCAGCAAATCAAAAAAATGGGACCCATGAAAGACCTCGTGTCTATGGTTCCCGGGATGGCTAAGGCAACCAAGGGCTTAGATATTGATGACGATGCCTTCAAACATATTGAAGCCATTATACATTCAATGACACCTAAGGAGCGCAGTAACCCTAAGGTTATTGATCAAAGCAGAAAGAAACGTATCGCTGCTGGGAGCGGTAGAGAGATTCAAGAGGTGAATAAATTAATCAAGCAATTCGATCAAATGAGTAAGATGATGAAGATGATGCAAGGAGCCAAAGGACGTAATATGATGCAGATGATGCAAAATATGAATATGCGATAATGATTTTACTAGACGGAAAGAAAACGAGTCATGAGCTCAAAGAAGAGATTTCCGCTGAGGTTGCGGCGATGCGACAACAAGGTCAGAAAGTTCCGCACCTAGCTGCCGTGATTGTCGGAAACGATGGAGCGAGCTTAACGTATGTTTCAAGTAAAGTGCGCTCTTGCGAGCAGGTAGGCTTTGAGTCGACACTCGTAAGACTTCCCGAAGATACCACCCAAGAAGACTTATTAAAAGAGGTAGCCGCTTTGAATGCGAATGAGGCTATTGACGGCTACATTGTTCAGTTGCCTTTACCTGCCCATCTCGATGAAGAGGAGGTGTTATTGGCGATCGATCCTAAAAAAGATGTTGACGGATTTCATCCGACGAATTTTGGACGGATGGCCTTAGAACTTGAGTCGTTCATTCCTGCAACACCGTTTGGAATTATGCAGTTGCTCGAACGCTATAAGGTTGATACCTCTGGGAAGCATGCCGTTGTTATCGGACGTTCTCATATTGTAGGTAGACCGATTAGTATTCTTTTGAGTCAGAAGGGTGATTTTGCCAATGCTACTGTTACCGTAGCGCATTCTCGTACAAAGGACCTAAAAGCACTTCTCAATCAAGCGGATATTATTGTTTCGGCTTTAGGAGTTCCAAATTTTGTCAAAGCAGATATGGTAAAACCTGGCGCTGTAGTGATCGATGTCGGAATTACCAGGGTAGAAGACGCAAGTCGACCAAAGGGATACCGGATAGTGGGCGACGTAGATTTTGAGCAGGTGGCTGAGAAAGCTTCTTATATCACACCTGTCCCTGGTGGTGTAGGACCCATGACTATTGCAATGCTTCTTAAAAATACCTTACTGGCCCGCCGCCGCGCTCAATCTTAAGTAGCAAAGAGCGATGAGATATGCTTAAAGCTCTTGAACTCAAGGGCATTGTCTGACGGATCTTTAAAAAACAGGGTTTTTTGCTCTCCTGGTAGCCCTTCAAACCTCAAATAAGGTTCGATGATAAAGGGAATCCCTTTACTTCTAATCCGATCGGCAAACGCATCGAAGACCTCCCATTCTAAAACGACTCCGAAATGAGGAACGGGAATGTCCTTTCCGTCAACAGGGTTTGAGACCAAGACACCCTGGTGGTTGGTGTCTAAATGAATCACCAGCTGGTGACCAAAAAAATTGTAATCTACCCAGTGGTCGCTGCTGCGTCCTTCTTCAAATCCAAGGATGTTGGTATAAAAATCGCGAGCGGCCTCAAGGTTGTTGACCGGTATGGCTAAATGAAAGGGTTGAAGTTCCATATACGTTTAGTTGTTATTTAAAAATACCATGATTTTAGCACAAACTTCATCTTGATGCATTGAATGACCAAAATTTTCAGTTACTACCAGTTCGCTGTTTTCAAGTGCTTTGTGCAGCTTCTCAGATTGACTGCTCGGAATGGTGGGGTCGAAGCGATCGTGCATTAGCAGTGCTTTTTGATGAATCTCTTTCGCAAATCGACGACTCGAAAATGCTTCTATGTTCATGTTTACCAATCGGTACATCTCTTGATCTAAAGCTTGGTATACTTTTTTATTGAAGGGTACACGACGGTTGTATCCGGCAACAATAAGAGAAAAGTCTACAGGCGCACCTAGGGTAATGAACCGTTGCACAGGATTCTCTTTGTGTTTGAAGAGTAAATAGCAAATGGCCATCCCCCCCATAGAGTGACCGATGAGTGTTTTGATGTTGTGTTTTTGAACGAGATGGTAGGCAGCCTCGACGAAGTCGGGCAAAAAATGATAGTTCCCCGTGGAGTACCCATGCGCAGGTGCGTCTAGGGCATAGATTTCTATTTTTTCTTTTTTAAGCTGTGAGATCAAATTCCGCCATCGATGGGTATTGCTCTCCCAACCGTGAAGCAGGAGTACCGCCTCTTTCTCTCCAGGCCAGTGGTACGATTGGATTTCATGTGAGCCGATCGAAAAGCGCTCGCTTTTGGCCTCTTCTAAAAGCGGAAGTGGTCTTTGGCCATCGAGTTGTCCCTTCCGGACCTTGGCAAAGGTCAAAAGGGCCAGTTTTCCGGCTCTTTTTGGAGCAACTAACGCGATAGCATTGAAGTAGTAGCCTAGAAGTTTCGGAATGAGAGTGAGAAGTATGCGCTTCATCTTACCAGCTGATAATCACTTGATTGATCACGGCCTCAGAAGGAAGTTGTACCGGATCAATAGGATCAAAACTGTATTTAATACTTTCAGGAAGTTCACTGCGGTCGAAAAGAAATAAAAGAGGAGATTCTTTGACGTAAACGGAGACGCTTTTGATAGCCGGAACCGCCCTGTCTATGGTGTAAACTTTTTCAAGATCGCCAATAGTGTTTCCGACACCTATACCTTTTTTGGTTTTAAATAGACTATCGTATACTTGAACGACCTCAATAGCGCCCTCGAGATTTGCTCTCAATTGAAAGCGTTTTTTCTGATCGGCTTTTAGTACACTCAACCCTACTATTTGCCCTGTGTTTAACTTCTCAAAGGCAATCGAATCCTCAGGAAATAATGAGTTCACACGCCCGATACTGTCAGTAGATTGCAATGAACCTAGCTGATCTTTACTCATTAAGTTCTCAGTAGAAGGGGCACAGCTGTAGAAAAGTGGCAGCAAGAGAGCTGCGAGAAGCATTTTTTTCATGGGGCAAAAATAGACAAAACAAGCCGTTAAGGAACGCCTATGTATTTATGAGTTTGTAGGGTTAAACGCCATTTGGGGTGGTCTAAAACGTAGTTGCTCATGAGAGGCATAACTTTTTCTTTGACTTCCCATTCTGGTTGTAGTGATAGGGCACATGTTTGGTTAACCCGAGCCGCCTCACCCTCGGCAAAGGCGAAATCACTTTTGTTGTATACGATACACTTGAGTTCGTCGGCTTGTCCGTATATAGCGTCTAAGGGTTTTTTGAATTTTTTCGGAGACAGACAAATCCAATCCCATTCTCCTGATAAAGGG
>Ga0255751_10006501_pt1 | contig 10276 bp, 8 predicted proteins | sample 071ome_20_FD_179951 | JGI IMG/M metagenome (GOLD analysis project Ga0255751, IMG submission 179951) | Coastal salt marsh microbial communities from the Groves Creek Marsh, Skidaway Island, Georgia - 071412BT metaG (version 2) | ecosystem: Environmental > Aquatic > Marine > Intertidal zone > Salt...
CTTTTGAGCCACGGCCCAGACAGCGCCGTCACCGCGGACTTCGGCGACGAGATCGTCGGCAGCGAGCGAGTGCAGCCCGGCCGACAGCCGGCGACCGATGTGATGGGCCCTCTCCACGAGACCTTCGCGTTCGATGATGTCGATGTTGGCGAGAGCGGCGCGGCAGGCGAGCGGATGGCCCGAATACGTGAATCCGGTGCGCAGGAAGAACGAGGGGTCGGCTTCGAGGGCGGATCGCACGGAGGGTCCGACGAAGACTCCGCCAAGGGGCACGTACCCCGACGTGACGGCCTTGGCGAAGGTGACGAGATCGGGTCGGACGCCGAACCGGTGGGCGGCAAACCAATGTCCGAGGCGGCCGAAGCCGCTGATCACTTCGTCGTAGATGAGAAAGGCTCCGTGCTGATCACACAGGCGGCGCACACCTTCGAGATAACCCTCGGTCGGGGGGAAGACACCACCGGCTCCTTGGACGGGCTCGACGAGAACGGCAGCGATGGTGTCGCCGTGGTGCGACATCGCTGTGGCCAGAGCCTCGATGTCGTCGGCGGGAACTTGAACCACGTCGCCGACCAGGGGGCCGTATCCCTCCCGATTGGGTGGAATTCCTTGCGCGCTGGTGCCGCCATAAGCGGTGCCGTGGTAACCGCGCTGCCGAGAGATGATCACCGTTCTTTCTGGATGGCCCGCCTGTACGTGAGCGAGACGGGCGAGTTTCATGGCGGTGTCGACCGCCTCGGAACCCGACGAACAGAAAAAGACTCGAGCATCGGCCATGGGAGAGATGGCGACCAGCCGTTCCGCCAACTCTTCGACGACCTCGTTGGTGAACGGATCGAAAGTGGAGTATCCGGCCAGAGTGGACGCTTGGTTCGCCAGAGAGTCGGCGATCTCGCGGCGCCCATGTCCGACCGCGCAGTACCAGAGCGAGGCCATGGCATCGATGTACTCCCGCCCCTCGGAATCGGTGACGGTCGATCCTCGGCCCGACACGATGGAGCGGAAATCGGTGCGAGTGGGTTTGGCGAAGGGATGCAGGAAGGCCGAGACCATGACAGGGACGGTAGTGGGACAGCTGAACGAGAGGTTGCCACAAAGAATGAGAACGATTATCATTAAATTCGTGGCACGTATCGGACAGCTCGTCATGCCACTCGCCGTATCAGCTCTCGTCGTCGGGTGTGCCTCGGTTGAGGACGCGGACCGAAGCGCATCGGTACCGCCCACGATCGTCGTCACACATTCGGTCCTCGGTTCGCTGGTGGCCGAAATCGTGGGCGCTCAGGCTGACGTCGACGTGTTCATCCCGAACGGTGTCGACCCTCACGAGTGGGAGCCGTCGGCCAAGGATGTGGAAGCGATGAACGGCGCTCTTCTCGTCGTGGCCAATGGTCTCGGGCTCGAAGAAGGTCTGGAGGGAGTTCTGTCGAGGGCGGAGTCACCGGTGTTCTTCGCTGGTGCTCACGTCGAGGTTCTCGAATCCGGGGACCAGCACGACACCGAACACCAACACGACGTCGATGACCCTCACTTCTGGACCGATCCGATCACGATGATCGATGTCGTAGAAGCGCTACGTGACGAACTGGCAGGCCTCGGAATCGACGTCGCTGCTTCGGCCGCGACCGTGATCGGTGATCTGGAAAGTCTCGATGCGGACGTGGCGTCGCTCCTGTCGGAGATACCCGACACCAAGCGTGTTCTGGTGACCGGCCACGTGTCGATGACCTACTTCGCGGCGCGGTACGGATTCGAAGCGTTGGGATCGATCGTGCCGAGTTTGTCGACGGCTGCTGAAGCCTCGGCGGCCAACCTCGCCGGACTGAAACGAGTCATCGCTGACGAAGAAGTATCGGTGATCTTCTCCGAAGTGGGTTCGCCTGACGACGTGGTCATGGCACTTGCCGCAGAAGCCGGAGTGCGTGTCGCGATCCTCGACACTCTCACTGTTCCGGGTGGGACGTACCGGTCGTACTTGTGGGCTCTGGCATCACAGGTACGTGACGCCCTGACTGCGTAGCGTGGGGCCAGTGGGCTTCGTCGACACGCTGTTCGATCCGTTCATCGACAACGCCTTCATGCAGAGGGCGTTGTTGGCTGGAATCCTCGTCGCTTTGATGTGTGCTGTTGTCGGTACGTACGTCGTGTTGAGGGGCATGGCGTTCATCGGCGACGCGTTGGCTCATGGTGTGCTACCTGGTGTGGCCGGAGCGGTGATCTTCGGATTCTCGAGTCTTCTCGGGGCCGCCATCGGCGCCGGCGTCATGATCGGTGGGGTGAACCTGGTGACGAAGCGCTCGAAACTTTCGTCCGACACGGCGATCGGTCTTCTTTTCGTCGGATTACTGGCCATCGGAGTCGTGATGGTGTCGAGCAGCGACCGGCTCACCGGTGACATCGACGCGATCTTGTTCGGCGAGTTCTTGGGAGTCGACTGGTGGGACATTCGAGTCCTCGGAGTGGCGGTCGTTCTCGTTGGAGCTGTCGTCATGTGGTCGTACCGACCCTTCGCCGTGCTGTGTTTCGACGTCGATCTGGCTCGAGCGATGGGCTACCGAGCCGACATCCATCACCGGACGATGCTCGTCATGGTGGCGGCGACGATCGTGGTGTCGTTCCAGTCGGTCGGCGCACTCCTCGTCTTCGGGATGCTCCTCGGTCCGGCCGGAGCAGGAGCACTGATCGCTCGCCGGATCGGCGTCATGATGGCCTGGGCGGCTGGTATCGGCGCATTGTCGGTGTATTTCGGATTGCTGGTGTCGTATCACTGGGACTGGGCGGCGGGAGCATCGGTGGTTGTGGTCGCCGTTGCGTTCTTCTTCGCCGTGCTCATCGTCGTCGAAATCAGACGAGCGCTGGCCGAACGACGGGAGCCGGCATGAAACCGGTCGTCGTTGCCCGTCGGTTGTCGGTCGGTTACGGCTCGCGGGTCGTGTTGGAAGACGTCGATACCTACCTCGAACCCGGTGGTTCGGTGGCCCTTGTCGGATCGAACGGCTCGGGAAAGTCGACGTTGCTGAAAACCTTCGCCGGACTCCTTCCGGTACTCGACGGCGGGCTCGAAGTACTCGGTGCGCCTCCGGGAGCCGAAACGACAGGCGTCGCTTATCTGAGTCAGTACCACCGCGACGGACTGGCGCTTCCGATTCGAGCGATCGACGTCGTGCGCATGGCCCGTTTCGACCAACGTGGTCGGCTGGCCCGTCGTCGACGCGAGGACGACGAGGCAGTGGCCACGTCCATGACGAGGATGGGTGTCGATCATCTGGCCGATCGAGCCATGAGAGATCTTTCGGGCGGGCAGCAACAGCGGGTGTACCTGGCCCAGGTGCTCGCTCGGCGCTCGAAGCTCCTACTTCTCGACGAACCGACCTCAGGTCTCGACGCGCCGGGTCGAGCCGCCTATCTGGAGGCGATGGCGGCCGAACGCGAGCGCGGTGCCGTGATCGTGTCGGCCACGCACGACGTGGGGGAGGCATCCGAATGCGAGCGAGTCGTGCTCCTCGCCGGACGCGTGGTCGCCGATGGGCCGCCACGTGTCGTTCTCACACCCGAGAACTTGTTGGCCACGTTCGGCGTCGGTCTCACCCATGTGGACGGACGACTCGTCGTTACTGAACATCTCCACGGTCACGAACACGACCACTAGTTGGTGTTGTGGTGAGGACTCTTCGCCGTATGGGTGAAGATCATTGACCAGTTTTCAGTTCAGTGCTCGTCCCAATGATCGTCGTGTCGGGCGTGCAAGTGCCCGTCGTGCAGATAGTCGACGTGATCACCATGTGGAACCGGGGTGTGGCCGCAATCGGGGCCGTGCTCGTGCTCGTGTTCAGCGTGTTCGACGCACAAATCGATCGTGCACTCGTCCCAGTGGTCGTCGTGCTGATGGTGGCGGTGACCATTGTGGACGTAGTCGATGTGGTCGTCGTGCTCGATGGCCACATGACCGCAGTCGGGCCCGTGGACGTGAGGGTGATCTTGGTGTCGGTGCGAGACGCTCACGAGCACAGTCTGGCATTCGCGGCGAAGTCGGTGTGGAATAGAGACGTGACTTCATTCGCTGATCGCCTGCTCGACGCCAGCATCATCGGCGGTTTCTCGCGTCTCGGATACGCGCTTAGGTCGCGTCAATCCTCCTGGGAATCGCTCCCGCAAGATGCACTCGCCGACCAACGGGTCGTCGTGACTGGTCCGACTTCGGGAATCGGACGAGCGGCTGCCGAACGTGCCGCAGTACTTGGCGCCACGGTCGTGCTCGTAGGTCGTGACACCGAGCGAACTGGTCGCGTCGCCGACGAACTCGGCGGCGAGCACGAAGTGGTCGTGTGCGACGTGTCCGATCTCGAATCCGTAGCGGCGGCTTGCGCCGAGATAACGAGCAGCGGCATCCCTGACGTCGTCGTGCACAACGCCGGTGCTCTCCTTCATGATGCGGTGCGAACGAGCCAGGGTTTCGAGACGACAATGGCCGTTCACGTCTTGGCTCCTCACCTCATGACGCGCCTGGTCTCGGCCCGAAGATCGATTTGGGTCGCGTCCGGCGGCATGTACGGCGCGTCGTTGGTCGATCCGCGTCGTCGTGATCCGATGGCGCCCTCGAAATACGACGGCACCCGTCAGTACGCCGCGGCCAAGAGAATTCAGGTCGCACTCGTTCAAGAGTGGGCGAAACACGAGCCTGATCGTTTCGTGGCCGTGATGCATCCGGGCTGGGCCGACACGCCCGGCGTGCGGTCGTCACTGCCCGGATTCGCCAAGGTGACCGCCCCGATTCTTCGCTCGGCCGACGAAGGGGCCGACACCATCGCCTGGTTGAGCGCCACCGAGCGAGATCTTCCGTCGGGCGAATTCTGGTGCGATCGAGAGGTTCGCCCTCGACATCGATTGCCATCGACCAAAAAGAGTGACACCGAAGATCGACGAGCCGCGGTTTTCGGCTGGGCCGACGAGCTCACCGACCCGTGGACATGATCTCGTCGGCATAACGACCCGACGACACCAACTCGGCCATCGTCTGCATCGCCGAGCGACTGTGCCGAAAGAAAGCCAGGTACCCGTCGCAGAGATGGTTGAGGCCCGGTTCGCCGTCGGGCGTGGTGGCGAAGCGGTCCTTCGGGCAGCCACCGTGGCAGGCGAACAGCACGTCGCAGTTGCGGCACATCGTGGGGAGTGACGTCTGCTTGTGTCGTCCGAACGCGATCTGCCGAGGGTCGTCGACCAGTGCACGTAGTGGAGTCTCGTGAATGTTGCCGAGAAGGTGATCGGGTTCGACGAAGTGGTCGCACGAATAGACGTCACCGTTGTGCTCGAGGGCGAGTGCGTCGCCGCAGGTGGGCGAATGAACGCACAACGTGTGAAGTCCGAGGTGCGATCCGAGAGTCACGTCGAAGAGTTGCACGAAGACGCGCCCGACGTCGTGTGCCACCCATTCGTCGAACACGGCGGCGAGGAATTCGCCGTACTGTCGGCCGGTGATCGAGCGACTCGTGACCAGGTCTCCACTCTGTCGGTAGAGGATCCGACGTCGACCGGGTTGGTCGCTCCAACCTTTCTCGGCGATCTCGAGTGTCAGCGCATCGGCCCGTTCGACGATCGGGATGAACTGGAGATGCTCGGCGCCGAGACGATCGCGGAAATATCGGTACACATCGAGTGGCTGTTCGACGTTGACATTCGACAGGCAACACAGGACGTTGACGTCGATGTCGGCAGCGCGCAGAGCGAACCAAGTACGTTCCACATCGGCGTGGGTCGGGGATCCATTCTTGGTGCGTCGGTACGCGTCGTGGAATTCGGCGGGGCCGTCAATGCTGAGCCCGACGAGCACTCGATGCCGTCGAAAGAGTTCGAACCAACGGTCGTCGAGGAGCACACCGTTCGTCTGGATGGTGTGGACCAGGTTCTGGGTCGGTCGTCGGACGCTTTCGGCGAGGTCCAAGGCGCGCTCGAAGAAGTCGAGGCCCATGAGAGTGGGTTCACCACCTTGCCAGGCGACGTTCACCTCGCCGTCGGGTTGGGCATCGATCAACTGCGACACGTATGCCTCGAGCGTGGCCGAGGACATGCGACTCGACTCCCCGGGATACAGGGCGTCTTTCGACAAGAAGAAGCAGTACGTGCAGTCGAGATTGCACGTGGCACCTGAGGGCTTCGCCAAGAGGTGGAAGGACCGACGGGGTGCCATGCGTCCATTGTGGCCGATGTCGTGGGTCGTTCCGGTCGGCGGATCGGACGAGCCGGGGCCGTCCAGGCCACAATGGAGGCAGGAGACGCCGATGGACTTCACCTGGACACCCGAACAAGAAGCTCTTCGAGCCGAGGCACGAGAAGTCGCGTCCGATGCCGTACGTCGTCACGGTCGCGCCAATGACTCATGGATCAACGGCTGGTCGCGCGAGTTCGCCCAAGAACTCGGCGAGAGGGGCTGGATAGGTCTCACGTGGCCGCGAGACTTCGGCGGTCAAGCCCGTCCAGCAATCGACCGACTCATCATCGGCGAAGAACTGATCAAGGCTGGGGCGCCGATCGGCGCGATGTGGTTCGCCGATCGTCAGATGGGGCCCACTCTCATGACGTATGGTCGACCCGACCAGCAGGCCGAATTTCTTCCTGACATCCTCGCCGGCCGTTCGGTGTGGTGCATCGGCATGTCCGAACCCAATGCCGGGTCCGATCTGGCGTCGTTGAAGACCATGGCGGTACGCTATGGCGACGACTGGGTGATCAATGGCCAGAAGATCTGGACCAGTTTCGGCGAAGTGGCCGACTATTGCTATCTCATCTGCCGAACGAGTACCGAGGGTCCTCCGCACGCGGGAATCTCCGAGATCATCGTCCCGATGGACACTCCGGGGATCGAGGTTCGGCCGATCAAGGACATGACGACGAACCGTCACTTCTGCGAGGTGTTCTACACGGACGTGCGGGTGCCGGTCGCCAACCTGGTCGGAACCGAAGGAGGAGCGTTCAAGCAGACCATGCGCCAGCTCGAACACGAGCGCGGTGGTATCGACAGACTCGTGTCCAATTACGCGCTCTACTGCATTGCCCGCGATCGAGCCGACACGTCCGACCCGCGGGTGCGGGCCGAGATCGCCCGCCTCGAGACGAAGTACCGCATCGGCCGCATCCTGGTGATCCGTGAGGTGTTGCGCCAGGCGCCATCGGGGTTCTCGGCGGCCACCAAGTGTTTCTGCACCGAACACGAATGGGACGTAGCTCAGTTCGTGGCCCGCACTCTTGGCGCCGAAGCGACCATCTGGAACGACGTGACACAGGGCCTCGCCTACGCCCCGGGATACACGATCATGGGCGGGACGTCGAACGTGATGCGCAACATCCTCGGTGAGCGGGTGCTCGGACTGCCTCGCTGACCGGGGTCACGTCGTGTCTCTGGTCTGAATTACGGTACGTCGCCGAAGGGGGAGTCATGTCCACGTGGAATTTCGCCGACGCCTACGAGGCGATCGCGGCCAAGGTGCCGAACAGCCCATGCCAGATCCAAGGGGATCGGATTTTCACCTGGGCCGATTTCGATCGGCGCACCAACCGGCTGGCCGCCGACATGATTGATGCCGGCCTCACCAAGCAATCGAAGGTTGCTGCCTACTTGTACAACTGCCCGGAATATCTCGAAACGTACGTCGGTGCGTTCAAAGGCGGATTCGCGCCGGCCAACACGAATTATCGATACGGGCCTGACGAGGTCTGGTATCTGTTCGACAATGCCGATGCCGAAGCCGTCGTCTTTCACGCAACATTCGGGCAACTCCTCGACGGGATCCGAGATCGCCTTCCACAGGTGAAGCGTTGGTACTGCGTTGCTGACGGTACGGCCCCTACGCCATCGTGGGCAGTCGACTACGACCTGGTGGTGGACGGCGAGAATCCCGGACCGATCCGCCCGCAATGGGGCCGCACCCCCGATGATCTTTTGTTGCTGTACACCGGTGGAACGACGGGAATGCCCAAAGGTGTCATGTGGCGTCAGGACGACCTTTTCAACGTCGTCGGCGCCGGCGGCAATGCCGTCATCGGCATACCGCCATCGACCTCGATCGAGGAATTGGCGAGTCGACCCGATCCGAACACGCCCGGCCTCGTCGTGTTACCCGCCTGTCCGCTCATGCACGGCACCGGACAGTTCACGAGCCTGATCGCGTTGAACGCAGGTGGATCGGTGGTGACGTTGTCATCGCGTCAGTTCGACGTTCACGAGTTGCTCGGTGCGGTCGAGAAGCACCGCGTGCAGATCCTCGTGATCGTCGGACAAGCCTTTGCCGGCCCGATCCTCGACGCGCTCGAAGCCGATCCGAATCGCTACGACCTGTCGAGTCTCATCATGATCACGTCATCGGGAGTGATGTGGAGCCAAGAGAACAAAGCTGGACTCTTGACGCACATTCCGCACGTGATCCTGTTCGATTCGTTCGGATCGTCGGAGGCGGTCGGCATGGGCGGGTCCGTGAGCACTGCCGGTGTGGCCAGCGAGACGGCCAAGTTCACCCTTGGGCCGACTTGTGCGGTCTTCACTGAAGACGGGCGACGCGTCGAGCCTGGTTCGGGTGAGCGAGGTCTGGTCGCCGTAGGCGGCTTCATCCCACTCGGTTATTACCGCGACGAAGCGAAGTCGGCCCAGACGTTTCGCGTCTTCGAGGGGCAACGTTGGAGCGTTCCTGGTGACTGGGCCGAAATTCTGGCCGACGGAACGCTGGTCCTTCTCGGACGAGGGTCGGTGTGCATCAACACTGGCGGTGAAAAGGTGTTTCCCGAAGAAGTCGAGGAGGAACTGAAGCGCCATCCTTCGGTCCGAGACGCCGTGGCGGTGGGAATCCCCGACAGTCGCTTCGGCGAGACGATCTGCGCCGTCGTTGAGGCCGAGCCCGGTCAGGAACCGACCCTCGAGGTCCTCTCGGCGCATGTGAAATCGCGACTGGCCGCCTACAAGGCCCCGCGACATCTCGTGACCATCGATTCGATCGGCCGGGCTCCGAACGGCAAGGTCGATTACAAGCGGTTGAAGGCGATGGCACTCGATCACCTTGGTCTGTCGTCATGACGCGAATCGACGGTCGATCTCGGAGCGACGATCTGCGACGCCGACTGGCGGCGGAGGAGTCGGTTGTCATGCCTGGTGTCTGGGACGCCCTGTCGGCTCGAGCGGTGAACGAAGCCGGCTTCTCAACCGCCTTCGTCTCCGGGTTCGCCGTCTCGGGAACGTTGCTCGGTCGCCCTGACGTCGGTCATCTCACCCAAACCGAGATGGCCGACGTGGCGCGGCGCGTATGTTCGGCCGTCCCGTCGTTGAATCTGATCGTCGATGCCGACACTGGGTACGGCAACGCCATGAACACGATCCGCACCGTCGAGCTCTGGGAAGCGGCCGGTGCGGCGGGGATGTTCGTCGAAGATCAGGTGTGGCCGAAGAAGTGCGGACACATGGACGACAAAACAGTGGTGCCTCGTGACGAGTGGTTGAGCAAGCTGCGGGCCGCCTGCGAGCGCCGAGAACACTTGGTCGTCACGGCCCGCACCGACGCCCGTGCCGCCGTGTCGCTCGACGAAGCCATCGAACGAGGTCGAATGGCGCGCGATCTCGGAGTCGACGCCGTCTTCGTGGAAGCTCCGCAGTCGGTTTCCGAACTGGAGGCCATTGCATCGGCTCTGGACGATTGCGTTCTCGTCGCCAACATGGTCGAGAAGGGGAAGACCCCGCTGCTCACTCCGGCCGAGCTCGCCGAGATGGGATTCCGACTGATCGTGTCACCGCTGTCGCTGCTCCTGTCGGCGAGCCGGTCCCTACGCGACGCCGCCCGGTATCTCGCCGAGCAGGGCACCATGCGGGGTCGCTTGGCAGAACTGGACTCCTTCGATTCCTTCACGGATCTGATGGGGCTGTCCGACCATCTTCGAGACGAGCAACATTTCTCGTGAGTCGGTAGAGTCCCATTCACTCATCCAGAGCGGTTCGAGAGATCGGACCCGGCAACCTGGGCGGAAGCCCCAAGGTGCCTCCCAAGGGCTTCGGCCCACGGGGATGTGGTCGGCACAGCCGGCAACGAAGCTTCCCTGGATGGGCGACCCGGCATTTCGAGTCCAGAGAGGAGCCCCATGTCCAGCGAACTGCATCCGGTCACTGGCGCGTGGTGTCCCGGCGATCCGGCCGGAAATCGGCAGTTCCTCGCGCTCGATCGCAAGCTTGCGCTGGACGGCGGAGGGGTTCTCGATGCCGTCGAGATCGCTTACGAGACGTGGGGCACTTTGAACGATGAGGCGT
>Ga0255751_10006508_pt1 | contig 10271 bp, 11 predicted proteins | sample 071ome_20_FD_179951 | JGI IMG/M metagenome (GOLD analysis project Ga0255751, IMG submission 179951) | Coastal salt marsh microbial communities from the Groves Creek Marsh, Skidaway Island, Georgia - 071412BT metaG (version 2) | ecosystem: Environmental > Aquatic > Marine > Intertidal zone >...
GATGAAGAACTTAAAATGCATCTTGAGTTTAAAAGAAAAGAGCTTGAAGATAAAGATGCACAACGGGATGCAATTAGAAAGATGGCATGGTTTTCGTTATTTGGCCTTCTTCTTTACCCATTTGGAATATTTTTAACTTCTATGTTCGGCTTAGAAAATGCGGCAAATTTAATTGCAGATATAGCACCAACTTATTTTGCATCAATTGCAGTACTTGTTTCAGCTTTCTTTGCAGCAGACGCAGTAGGTAAAAAATGATCGCAATGTTAAAAATGCTTCCTCTTCTCGTAGTTATTGCGGGAGCAGGATATGGTTATCACAATGTAGTGGTTAATCAGAAAGAGGCAAAAATATCACGGCTAGAGGCGAATGCTGTAACTCTCAAAGAGAATGCAGCGCGTCTCGAAGCCGCGTTTGATGTAGAAAAACTTGCACGAGAAAAAGCAGAGAAAAATTTACAAACTCAGCTAAAAGCAGTAACAGAGTTAAGTGCAAAAAATAATGAGATGCAAGCAGAGATGGATGACTACTTATCTATTTTTAAACGTCATGATCTCACACGACTTGCTCGTGCAAAGCCGGGGTTGATTGAACCCAGAATTAATAACGGGACTGCACAAGTTTTTCGAGATATAGAAGAAGCTAGTAAGGAGATCGCAAATGCGGATTCTACTAATTAGTTTATTACTATTAGGAGGTTGCTCATGGATTCCTCGTCAGGAACCCTTACCTCCACCAGAACCAATTATTAAAACTGTAACGGAGTATAAAACTCTCGAAATTTATCAACCTCCGTTACCAAAAGAAATCGCTCTTCAAGATGTAGAGTTCTTTGTAGTTACAGAAAGAAACTGGGAAGAGCAAGTAAAGAGGCTTCAAAAGCTTCAAGACGGTACTTATGTGTTGTTTGGTATTACGCCCCAAGACTATGAAAACATGGCGTATAATTTACAAGAATTGCGAAGGTATATAAGGCAGCAAAAAGAAATTATTATATATTATCGTCAAGCTACACAAGGTGATGAAGATACAAATTCAGAAGATTGGATAGAGAAAAATAAACAAGTTATATCTGATCAACAACCAGAGTAATCAACAATGGCTGTAGAAATTAGCAGAGCGGATATTAGATCCGAGGAGTTTTTAGAGTTACAATCTGAGACACGCTTCTTAAAACTCCCAGTAAGTGAGTATTTAGATTTGCTGGGAGTCACTCCTTTACCTTCTCAGGTAGCTATAATAAATGCGATAAATAATAATAAATATCGTTTTGTTTGTGCCGCAGTAAGCCGCAGACAGGGTAAAACGTATATCGCAAACATAATCGGGCAGCTAGTGTCACTAGTTCCCGGGTCCAACATTCTAATTATGTCCCCCAACTACTCGCTGTCTCAGATTTCTTTTGACTTGCAGCGCAATCTCATAAAGCACTTCGATTTAGAAGTAGCAAAAGATAACGCAAAGGATAAAGTTATTGAGTTAACGAATGGGTCGACAGTTAGGATGGGCTCAGTAAACCAGGTTGATTCTTGTGTGGGAAGAAGTTACGACTTAATTATATTTGACGAAGCGGCGTTGGCAGACGGACGCGATGCGTTTAATGTTGCACTTCGTCCAACGTTGGATAAGGATAATTCTAAAGCTATCTTTATATCAACCCCTCGGGGCAGGAACAACTGGTTTGCAGAGTTTTTTGATAGAGGATTTAACAATGAATTTCCAGAGTGGTGTTCAATTCGAGCGACTTATAAAGATAATCCGCGCATGTCTGCTTTGGATATTGCGGAAGCTAAAAAAAGTATGTCCGACGCTGAGTTCCGTCAAGAATATGAAGCGGATTTCAATACTTACGAAGGTCAGATATGGAACTTCAAACACGAAGAGTGTGTCACCAACAATGAGGCATTGGATATCACTGGTATGGATGTATTTGCTGGCCTTGATGTCGGTTACCGTGATCCTACTGCTTTCTGCGTAATTGCTTATGATTGGGACAACGAGCAGTATCATGTACTTGCCGAATATCTTGATGCTGAAAAAACAACGGAACAACATGCCCTCAAAATTCAAGAATTTATTGATATCTACGATATTGATTACATTTACATTGATTCTGCTGCTCAGCAAACTCGATTTGACTTTGCACAAAATTACGACATCAGTACTATCAACGCTAAAAAATCCGTACTTGATGGAATTGCACATGTAGCCGGTATAGTAGATAACGATAAACTACTTGTAGATCAACGTTGCGGCGAAGTTTTGTCTTGTTTAGATCAGTACCAGTGGGATCCAAATCCAAACTTGGCTAAAGAAAAACCGAAGCACAATCGCGCGTCTCACATGGCTGATGCACTAAGGTATGCATTGTATTCATTTGAAACAAGTCAGACTGGGTTTTAATGAGACCTACAAAAAATAGTGTTTGACAATTTATGTTAAGGGAGCTATAATTCCAAATATGAAAAAGCTCAAAAGAGATCCGATAAAATATATTCGGGACAGAGCCAAATCAAAGTATGAAAAAGGATCGTCGTGTGAAATTTGTGGAGATACGGTCCAATTAGATTTTCACCATTTTTATACTCTTGCCCCTTTGCTGAGGGAATGGTTAAAGGAAAAACAAAAAGAACGCCCAGAACATTATACTGACGAATACATAGTTATCTGGCGGGACGAATTTATAGAAGATAAGTGGGCGGAGCTTTATAACGACACTGTTACTTTGTGCCACAAACATCATTTAGAGTTGCACAGACTTTACGGTAGAAATCCACCCTTAGTCACAGCAAAGAAGCAAATGCGCTGGGTAGAGATTCAAAGAGAAAAACATGGCATGGTATAATTTTTGGCAAAGCGAAAAAGCTGATATAGAGGAAAAACTAAATCCTGCTCAGCCCTACTATGACCATAAAACAGAGCCCTCTCGAGAAAAAGTAGTAAACTACGAGAGAGCCTATGAAGACCTCGAAATTGTTAATCGAGGCGTAAATTTAATTGTTGACGATGCATCAGAAATTCCTATTGCCGTCAGCGGACAAGTTCAAGGCATGTCTAGTGTCGTAAAAGGTATTAAGCGTTCACGAGTAGACCTTTTATTAAACAAAGAGCCGAACCCTTTTCAGGACATTAGCACTTTTCGTCGGAACTTAATTACAGATTATTTGTTGGACGGTAACATCTTTATTTATTTTGATGGTGTACATATGTACCATCTTCCAGCAAACAAAGTAACTATTCATGCAAGTGATACTACTTATATTGAAAAGTTTACATTTAATGAGCAAGTAAGCTATAAGCCAAGTGAAATTATTCACGTAAAGGACAACTCTTTCTATTCTATATATCGAGGCGTTTCACGTCTAAAGCCCGCACTCAGAACAATGATATTAATGAGAAGTATGCGGGACTTCCAAGATAACTTCTTTAAAAATGGGGCCGTTCCAGGTCTTGTACTCAAGTCTCCGAATACCCTATCAGAGAAGATCAAAGAAAGAATGATCCAGTCTTGGTCAGCTCGTTATCGACCAGATGCAGGCGGTAGACGTCCTCTTATTTTAGATGGCGGTATTGAAATAGACTCTTTTGCAAATGTTAATTTTAAAGAGTTGGATTTCCAGAGTGCAATTGCAGAAAACGAAAAGATTATATTAAAAGCACTCGGTGTACCTCCAATTCTTTTAGACTCAGGGAATAATGCAAACATTCGACCAAATATGAGAATGTATTACCTTGAGACAATTCTTCCCATTGTACGAAAAATTAATTTTGCAATGGAAAGACACTTTGGGTTTAAGTGCCAGGAAGACATTACGAATATTCCAGCACTACAACCAGAATTACGAGACCAGTCGCAGTACTACTCTGCACTGGTTAATACTGGGATTATTTCCCCCAACGAAGCCCGCGATGCTCTTGGATTTGACCCAGTAGAAGGATATGATGATCTGCGGGTACCTGCAAATATTGCAGGAAGCGCGGCAAACCCAGACGAAGGTGGTAGACCACCAGAAGGAGATGAAAGTGAGGATTAGAGGACGTAAACAAGCATTAGATTCTCTTGTGATGTACATGATGGAAAAAGGCAAGATTCTTACTCGGCACGAGTATAGTAGACAATCTGATGTTCCTCTTCGACTAGGACAAGTAGATAACTACTTCGGTAATTGGTCACGACTTGTTGCTATTATGGAAAATGAATATCCGGATGCGTGGGCAGAAATTCACGCTCCAGAACCCGAGCCAGCTCCCGAGCCAGCTCCCGAACCTGCTCCTGCTGCTGATCCACTGGCGGCACTGAGCAAGGCTGCAAAAGCAGAGAAGAGTGAAGACTAATGGAAAAGATTTTTAATCTTACCTCGACCTTCAAGGCTTTGGATGAAGACGACTCTGGCGTTAATATCACTGGTTACGCAAGTACTAAGGATTTTGATCGCGCCGGAGATACGATTATGCCAGAGGCGTGGACAAAGGGTGGACTGAACAACTTTGAAAAGAATCCCATTATTCTTTTCAATCACAATTATGACAAGCCTATCGGACGTGCAACAGGACTTAAAGTCACTGAAAACGGTCTCGAAATGAAGGCTAAAATTTCTAAATCGGCACCTGAAAATGTGGCGACGTTAGTTAAAGAAGGTATCCTTGGAGCTTTTTCTGTTGGTTTCCGAATCAAGGATGCTGATTACCTAGAGGAAACTGACGGATTAAAGATTAAGGACGCTGAATTGTTTGAAGTATCGGTAGTATCGGTACCTTGCAATCAAGCAGCTACTTTCTCTCTGGCGAAATCTTTTGACTCGATGGACGAGTACGAAGATTTCAAAAATACTTTCAAAAATAGTGTAGATCTAGCCGGTCAGTCTCTGGCTAAGGATGAAGATTCATTTGAAGCTAGTGATACACCGGATGGAACTGAAAAGTCAGTTCAAAAGGAGATGAAAATGTCGGAAGTACAAACTCCCGAAATCGACCTGGACGCTTTTGCTAAGAAGGTGGCAGAAGAGACTGCTGCTAAGATTGCAATTCGTCAGGCCGAAGAAAAAGCAGCTGCCGAAGCCGACGCTAAGGCCGCAGAAGAAGCTGAAGTTGCTAAAGCAGCTCAGGAAGAAGAAGTTAAGCAAACTATCCGTACTGGTATTGAAACTGGTGCTGAGCGTTTGTTGGCTGACGTACAGAAAGAGTTGAATGATCGCAATGCGAACATGGAAGAGACTCTTGCTAAGTACAAGAAAGAACTCGAAGAGAAGTCTGATGAAATCTCTAAGATGCGTGACTCTAAGCGTGTATTCGCTGATCGTGCAGAGAAGCAAGACATTTCTAAGTGGGGCTCAGACTTTATGGCTGCTCACATGCTCGGCGTAATGACTCGTAAGGGTTGGGACACTGATTTTGCACGTGACATTCAAGAGAAGGCCGGTATCAACTATGCAGCTAACGCCGCTGATATCGATCAAGAAGTTTCTTCACAGATCGAGAAGGAAATCATGCATGAGCTGAAAGTAGCTCGCTTGTTCCGTGAAATCCCAGTAAATGGTGGCGCGACTGTATTGCCAATCCAGACAGACGCTGGTAAGGCTGCATTTGCAACCTCAGCAACTTCTGGTAACTTGGAGAACCGTGTAGAAATTACTAACAATCAGTACAATGCAAAGCAAGTAACATTGAATGCATATCGTCTGGTTTCAAGCACATTTATGGACAACGATGTAGATGAGCAGGTACTTATTAACTTGATGCCTATGCTTGTTGAGTCAGTTGCTCGTGCACACGGTCGTGCGGTAGAAGATGCAATCATCAATGGCTCAGGCTCAATTACTGGTCTTGATGGATACGCAGTTGCTCATGGCACTACTCTTGACATCTCTGATGCTACTAAGTTGACTGCAGCACGCCTGTTGGCAGCTCGTGAGCAGATGGGCAAGTACGGCTTGATGCCTTCTGATGTTGCATACATCGTAAGCCAGAACAGCTACTTTGACTTGTTGAATGATGCTAACTTCCAGACTCTGGATGAAGTAGGTTCAGATCTTGCAGCACGTGTTGTTGGTACTATCGGTGCGGTATACGGTTCACCCGTAATCGTATCTGAGGAGTTCCCAGCAGAAGCGGCTGGCGCACCTGCTGCATTCGCAGTTAACACTCGCAACTACGTTGTACCACGTCTCCGTGGTGTATCAGTAGAGCAAGACTATGAAGTAATGAACCAGCGTCGCGTGTTGGTTGCTTCACAGTCACTCGGTTTTGAAGAAATCATCGCTGGTGCAACCGGTGCTGAGCCTTCAGTTAAGATCGACTTTATAGCTTAATAGCTTAAGTTAGAAACTGGGGAGGTCCGCCTCCCCAAGTTTTTATTAATTGATTTACTATGGCAGATTTAGTTACTCTTGCAGAATATAAAGAAGCAGAAGGAATTGTAAGTCCTAAAGAAGACTTGCGTCTTGCTACTTTAGTTCCAGCAGTGAGTCAATTAGTAAAAACTTATTGTGGAAACAGCCTTATAGATCACTATTCTACTAATAAAGTAGAAGAGTTTAATATTGACTGGCATACTCATATTGTACAGCTTACAGAGAGTCCGGTGAATACTGTTGTTTCCGTAGAGAAAAGAGACTCCGTTTCGGAAAGTTATACTACCGTGGCAACTACAGACTATTATCTTGATAAATCGACGGATAGTATACTGTACGTAACGGGGTCTACCTATAAGAACTGGCCGCGAGGAGCGGCGTCAGTTAAAGTTACGTATACGGCAGGCTACTCAGCTTGCCCCGCAGATTTAAAACTTGCAGTTTTTGATTTGATTACGTACTACTTAAAAGACGAGTATAAAGAGCGTAGAACTTTGGGTGGAGCAAGTATTCAAAACCAAGCTTCTACTAGTTTACGAGATAATGTAGCTTTTCCGGACCATATCAAGAGAGTTTTAGACTTGTACAAGAACTTTTAATGGAATCTAAAGTAAGAAAAAAGTTGAGTGCCGCTTTACTTAGAGATTTAAGTAAAAAAGAAAATACAAAAACTCGAAAACAGTTATCGGGGGGTAGACCTCAGCTTTTATACTTAGAAGACCTAGAGTTTATAAATGATATTATTAGGATTTTGGTTGAGAAGAAAAGAATTCCAAAATCTATTAAAGTAATAGAGTTTACTAAAAAAGATTTGGAGACAGCAAGAACAATTGCTAAAAAATATCAAGATAGCTATATAAAGAGAAAAAAGCGCTATCCAACTGGTGCAAATAATATTGAGAATACTGTTGGAGGACAACATTTAAAATCAAAGTTTCCTACTGAATATAAAAAAGTTGTTGCAGGCGAAGCTTTTATGGTAAGTAGCTTTGATCAATTAAGGCTTTGCAAAGTTGAAATTATTGGAAAGTTTGTAAAAACTACCGAGAAGAATCTAAAAAAGATTACCTCAAGAGTAGATAGAGGGCACGGAGGAGGAGACGGTGTAGCTGTTTCAGGAGTCCAAGCCGCAAAAGCATTCGGACGAATAGATAATGTTTTAGAGAGTAAAGAAGAAAAAGACCAGTTTGCAAAAGATTTTAAACTGTTTCTAGATAATGCTTTAGATGAAGGAGAGCTTGATCCTCAAATTTATAATGATTTGATTAGAATACAGTTAAAATATGATCAAATTGTAACATCGACAGGAAAGCTTTCGGCAACATATATTCCTTTTATTACTTTTCAAGACAAGTACACAAATAGAGTAACAGATAGAGCAAGAGAAGTCGAGGTAAAAAACTTAATAGCAAAGTTTTTTAAAAAAATAGGTACTGGAGAAATAACCTCTATGGAGGGCTCCTCTAGTCTTGAGGACAAAGCAGCAGCATTAGTTGTAGCAAAGCTTTCTAACATTAAAGGGGCTAAAGTGAATGTTAGTCCTAAAATTGATCCAAAGAAGGTCAAATTAAAAACAGGAGGAAAAGCTACTTCTAAAACTTCTTCAAAAAGAGGAGGAGGGCTTACAAAGAGAAAAGGTGCCCGAGCTATTCCTCCAGGAAAGACTTCAAAAGCTAAACAAAGTTCTACATCTGTAGCAAACATTTTAGGTATATTAAATCAAAGACTTCCAGATCGTGTAGCACAAAATATGGGAAGTCCTAGATTAAATATGAGAACAGGACGATTCGCAGGAAGTGTACGAGCAGTAGATGTAAATACAACCCGACAAGGCTATCCAAGTATTGGATATACTTATCAAAGAGACCCGTATGAAGTTTTTGAAGCATCAAGCGGAACAAGATTTTCAGATAGAGAAAGAGATCCTAGAAGTTTGATTGATTACTCTATTCGACAAATAGCAGCAGAAATGGCAATAGGAAAACTATATACTAGGAGAGTTTAATGGCAGCAAGAACTTACACATCTAGACGCTCTAATATAGTAGAATCTTTGGCGGAAAAACTAAAGACTATTGACGGTTCTGGTGCTTTTTTAACAGATGTAGGGAATAATGTAGAGCCTCGCCTAAAGTTTTGGGATGAGGTAGAAGATTTTCCTGCTATACATTTGAACGCAGGAGCAGAATCTAGAGAGTACCAAGGAGGTGGGTATAAAGATCGATTTTTAAGCGTAACCATACGTTGTTATGTAAATGAAGATGATGCACAATATGCACTTAATGCTCTCATGGAAGACGTAGAGACTGTTATAGAGGAAAACTCTAATTTACAATATTTTGACAAACAAAACAATGAGTTTAATTGTCAACAGATCACAGTTGTCAGTATTGATACTGATGAAGGTGTACTAGAGCCTTTAGGTGTAGGAGAACTGCTCGTAGAGGTTCGATACTAGAAACGACTGGCACGAACAAACGTTCACGCCCTAGTCCTTTCAATATGCATAGGAGATTACTATGGCAAACCAATTATATTTTAGCCGCGACAGTAAATGCTTCATCGAATTTGACGGTGTAGTATGGGAAGTCCCTGTCCTAGATGGCTTTAGTTTTTCACAGGGAAACAACACATCTGAAGTTGTTCTAAGCGAAATGGACTCTTCGGGCGGTGTAAGCCGTCGTGGTCGTCGTGCGTTTAATGACTCATTGGCTCCTGGCGAGTGGTCTTTTTCAACGTATGTTCGTCCTTTTGCTTCTTCAGGTTCAGGCACTGGTAAAGCAGACGGAACAGCAACAGAAGTTCACGCTGTAGAGGAAATACTCTGGGCTCTAATGGCAGGTGCAGATAATTATGATGCAAGCACTTACGATTTTGATCGTGGAGGCTCAAATGTAATTACTCCTGCTGCTACTTCTACAGGTACTATTGTTAATTTTGATCAATCAAACAAGTCAACTCTTGGAACTTGTAATATTTACTTTGTAATGGGCGATTCTAGCCGAATGGTAATGAAGCTAAAAGACGCTGTTGTAAATGAAGCAAGTCTTGATTTTGAAATTGACGGTATTGCAACAATCGGATGGTCGGGGCAGTGTGCAGAGGTAATTGACTTTACAGGAAGCACTATTGAAGATACTGTTCAACCTACCGATGGTGACACTACAAACGATGGAACTGCAATCGCAGTTGGAGATATTTGGTTAGACTCAAATGATAGCCATCGTTTATATGTCCTTACAAATGTAGGTGCGGGTAACGAAGCTTCTACCGGATACGTAGATGAAGGCACTGAATCTACTTCAAACTTTATTCGTAACCGACTTACAACTCTGACCGTTACTCCTACTACTCAAGATCCTGATGGCGATACTGTAAACGAGCTTCAGTCATCTTATGACCTTACGCTTACTGGAGGTAATATTACGATTACAAACAATATTACCTATATTACTCCTGAAGAACTGGGAGTGGTAAACGTTCCTATTGGTCACGTAACGGGTGCTCGATCAGTATCAGGTAGCTTTACTTGTTACCTGACTCGAAATACAAGTACATTTGACTCCGATCGTTCACGTGATTTGTTTGAAGATTTACGAGCAATTACAAACGTAGTTACTAACTCTTTCAATCTGACTTTCAGTATTGGTGGAGCTAGCGGTAACCGACTCGGTCTTACTTGTGCTACAGCACACCTTGAGATTCCTACTCACTCAATCGAGGATGTTATCTCTCTTGAAACCAGCTTCCAGGCATTGCCACAAACAATTGACGATACCGACGAAGTTGTTCTCACCTATAAAGTATAAGAATAACAATACTTTTAAAGGGGCTTCGGCCCCTTTTTTCTTACTCCTCCGAAAAATAAATCTTGACATTTTTCCTCACGTAACCTATAATACAATAGTTAGCAATATAGAAA
>Ga0255751_10006509_pt1 | contig 10270 bp, 16 predicted proteins | sample 071ome_20_FD_179951 | JGI IMG/M metagenome (GOLD analysis project Ga0255751, IMG submission 179951) | Coastal salt marsh microbial communities from the Groves Creek Marsh, Skidaway Island, Georgia - 071412BT metaG (version 2) | ecosystem: Environmental > Aquatic > Marine > Intertidal zone >...
ATCATTGAGAATGACACATGTATTTATGTGTACTTTATTCCTCAAATATAGTCTATAGAGTAGTGGATGTCCTTTCTCAGATATGAATACTTTATCGAAATCAGACTCAAAGTCATGAATAGTCTCCAAGTCTTCTTTGTAGTTGTATGTAAGAGATTCAAGATTCTTTACATACTTCTTATATATAATCTCTCCTTTTCCGTTCATCATATTACCAATCCAAGTGTTCTCTGAATCAGCAATGATGTTAGATATGAGATACTTTACAAAGTCTTCTCTATCAAACCTCTTAGCAACCTTTTCAAATGTCCATCTATCTTTACGAGACAGATAAGAACTTTCATTCACCTTCATCTTTCCATTATAACGAAAGTAATCATACGACTTCTGACGAAAGTGATTGGTGACTGCTAGATAAGTTTGATATGCTTCAAATCCATTCATATGGGCAATCTAGCAGTCTTAGGCAAAAAGTTCAAGTCTTGCGCTTCTGCTTCAATCTTTGATTTGAGTACAGCACTAATGAGTTTGGCGGCTACCTCAACTTCTACATTTTCTTTTTCGCAATACCATACGACAGCATCCATGTATGGAATACGCTTTTCAAATGCTATCTCTTCAATCATTTGAGAGAACTTCTGTGTCGTCATTACTTCAAGAGCCATTATCAAATACCTTGTTATGTGTGTTGTTTACTCTAACAAAAGTTGTACACTTTGTCAAGTCTTTTATTTTTGATGCTCCGACATATGTACACGCCGATCTGAGACCGCCGAGAATATCATGCACAGTATTAGTAACGCTTCCTCTGTAGGGAACAACGACTTCTTTTCCTTCTGCGGCTCTGTAGTCTTTAAGTCCACCAAAGTGTTTGTCATTTGCAGTCTCCGAACTCATACCATAGAACTTCATGCCTATGGGTTTTGGATTGTCGTCTTCAAATACTTCTTCTCCACCGCCTTCATCATGTCCAGCAAGCATACCGCCTAGCATTACAAAGTCTGCACCACCACCAAATGCTTTTGCTACATCACCAGAAGTAGTACAGCCACCATCAGCAATAATATGTCCACCAAGACCGTGTGCGGCGTCTGCACACTCGATGACTGCTGAGAGTTGTGGCATACCGATACCAGTCTTAATGCGAGTCGTACAGACAGAACCAGGCCCAATACCAACTTTAACGATGTCAGCACCATTGAGAATCAACTCCTGTGTCATGTCTCCAGTTACAACATTACCAGCAATAATGACGAGTTCTGGATGATTTAGACGCAACTGATAGATGAAGTTGCTGAATGCTTCTGTGTATCCATTTGCTACATCTACACACAGAATATGTACATTACCATCAGTCAGTTCTTGTACATTACAAAACTTTTCATAATCAATCTCTGTAGAACCAATAGACATAGCAACACGACTCATTCTGTCAAAATTTGGTTCGTCTGGATCAAAGAACGCTACAAGTTCTTTAACAGAATAAGTCTTCTTCAGACAAGTCATCATGTTGTGTTTGATTAGAGCGTCAGCCATTTCAAATGTGCCAACACCGTCCATGTTAGCCGCTATGATGGGAATACCAGTATAACCAACAGGTCTTACATTATCTGGAAAACTTGGATTATAGTTTCTATATCTCAACGATCTTTTCAAGTCTACTTCTTTGCGAGACTTGAGTGTAGAGCGTTTTGGTTTGATTAAAACATCACTATAATCAAGTTTAATATCATTTTCAATTTGCATCTTCCCACCTATAGAAAATATGATCTTCAATTCGTGCAGTTCGTGTTTTTGTCTGCGCCCATGCTGGTGTTACATAATAAGCATGATAATGTGTAGCACCGTCTGTGTAGTCAATCATGTAATCATACTTAACAAGAAACGCTCTTGCAAGCCACATGATGTCTTTATACAATTTAGCGTCTTGCTTTGGTATCTCATCAGACTTTCCATCACAATACCATGAGAACTGACAACGATGTTTCACTGGAAATGAAATAGATGGGTCTCTCCAACTCTTTCTAGTCGGCCCTTCATAGACAACTTCACATACAGTGTTTGGAAATCGACTATCCTTTACACGATTCATCACAACATGAGCAATAGCAAGATGTGCCACTCTTGTCTGATTTCGTGCTTCCCAATAAATGTTATCAGCAAGACAAGTCGCCTCATCCGCATACGCTGGAAAAGACAACAGAACGCTTAGTGCGATAAGTAACTTTCTCATGCTGTTAATATACACAAAAACGATGTGTTTGTCAATACACAGTTATCTTTTTTCCTATGATATCTTCAGAAACAGTTTTAGGTACACAGTAAGCAGTTGCTCTGTCTTTTGGGTCCATCCACTCTATGACACCATAGTTACCATATCTTTTTACCAGACGATTTGCAAAATAGTTGCAATCATCAATGTTATAGAAGTACATATCTTGTGACATCAAGCGTCTATCATCACCTGTGCCAAGGTACATCATTAGAAGAAAAACGTGAACTAGTTCCATTAAAGAAGTCCATTTTTAGCGGCGTATACGAACCATACTAAAAGAAGGACTGCAAGAATGAATAATCCAAGACCAAGAATGATACCAAGAATCTCCATAAACTTTCGTCTACGTTGCGCCTGTTTATAGATTGTCTCTTGACGGTCTTTTCTAATCTGACCCTCCATCTTGATCAACTCATCCCAAGCAGACTGACCCATAGAATATTGTATGAAAACTTTAAGGTCTTCTCTTTGTTGTTCAGCCTTCTTCTTAGCGGCGAACAGAGCAACTGCCTCTTCCTCTACAGAGCCAGAGAACATGAGTTTTTTGAAGATTGGTGGATTTTGGGCTTGCTTCTCAGCCTCTGAGATATCGGATATTGCAGACATCCATCTACTGAGGTCGCCGACCATGGATTCAATATCTCTACCGATTTCAAATCCTTTTTTCACGGCGGCAAATGCGCTTGATGCGGCGGCGGCAGCCGAAATCGGGTCTATCATATCTTTCCCCTATGATAATACTATTCAATATAATATAATCACAGAGTAAATAATATAACTCGTCTATTTATAGTATTAGTTCGCTAGAGGATTGTCTAACGCCCTTTGAAGTTTGGTGGTAAGTCTATTTTCAAGGTCTGACATCTCACGCTCAATCTTATTTTCCATCTCATCGATGTTTCTGTCAACCTTTTCGTTCAACTCATCCATGCGAGAAGTGCTTGTCTCTGATAGACGGTTTGCTTTCTCATCATAGTCGTTCTGTAGTGCATCTCTTTTATTTTCAAAACGCTCTTCAGCACTCTGAATGATTGCACGAGTCTCTGCTTCTGAGTCTCTGAGTTTGTCTTCCATTCTATCGACTTGTTTTTCAATGCCAAGAATGTCATCACGCAAGCCTGACTTGATATCTCTTGTGTAGTCAACAGCTTCTTCTAGTTTTGTCTCAATAATTTCCATGCGTTGTTCAAATCCAGCAATCTTTTCTTCATACTCTTGCTGTTGATCCACAAACTCGATTGCTTGCTCAACCTTTTGATACATGAGAAAACCAGCATATAAAGCACCAATAACAGAACCTAGAACAGCGAGGAGCGCACTTACGCTCATAAATGACACTTTGATACCAAGAATACGGAACTCTTTGTTCTTTAGATTCTCAATACCTTCTTCCATGTTCTCAAGTTCTTGACCTAAGTCCTTGTCCATTTTATTCCTCGTCTTGCAATGCTTTTAGTCTTGCTAGTTCTTGTTCAAGTTTTAAAACTTCTAGTCTTTTCTTCTTTAGTTCAAGTTGATATAGCGTATTGCAGTTGATTCTCTCTCTTGGCTTGTCTAGTGGTATGATAACTCTTGCATACACACCAATATCTTTAGTAGAGCCATTTACATTCGGGTCTTTCTCACCTAAGATTCCTACATGATTATCAATGATTCCAGTAACACCAAACTCAAAGTTTGTAGCACCACCAATCGCATTAGAACAATCTAAGTCGCCCGCTCTAAACTTATCATTTGCAAAGTTCTGTTGACTGTTGGGTAACTGTAGATTCAAAGAACTACTTTCAGCATAAGCATTTGCTGAAAACAGTATCATTATAATATACATAATCTTTTTCATGAATCTACTCTCGTTTAACTTTAGAACAAATCATTGATGATATTGTAGGCCGCTCTTCTAGAACATTTGGCCTTGCTTTAGACCTAGAGCAAATATACTCTACTCTATATCTATCACTTTCTCTGATGTAAACTTCAAACTTAATACGAGACAAATACTCTAACTTAAATACTTTGTAACTGGATACAAAGGGTATGGGTTTCATATCTTTATCGAATACAGCAATCTCATAATATTCCACATCATTTCTGAAGTTGAACAATTCCATTTCAGTGATCATCAAGTCATCCAAATAAGATTGTCTCAACTCAGGATATGTCGGCGTCATCTCATGTGCATATGAGACAGACGAAAACAAACATAACAATAATATAGTAATATATTTATTCATTGCTTTTACTGAGCGATACACACAGCCTCAACAGTTGCGGTATATGTGCCGCCAGGAAATGCTTTACTTCCACCATATGTAGCAGTAGACGAAGATGTAAACCAAGTAGAACCAGTTGCAGTCAAATCATATTGAGTTGTCTGACCGAATGTTACTTTGTTGGTTTCATAATCTGCCATGTTTGTTGCATCACTTACTGCACTGACAGACGTTGATCCTGTCCAAGTCACTGTGTCACCTAGAGATGGACTTGTATCGAATGATGTTGGTGTAGTAATCTGTGCATAGTATGCATCAGCAAGAGTAACATCAAAACGAACAATAGGCTTTACACCGCCGTCTGCTGGTGTAGTTGTCAGTGTGTATGCATTTGGGTTTCCATACACACCAGGCGTGTCAGTTGTGATTACGCAACGAGACTGTACTGTTCCTTCAATCGGAACATCCACAGCATATGCTGATAGCGAAAATAAACTCATAGCAAAGATTGTTATTGCTTTTTTGAGCATAGGTTTCTCCTATTTGTTATACTGCATAGATATCATTTCTTCATGCAGTATTTGTTGTGCTAAACCGTTTCTTAGACCCTTTTTATTTTCGGGTAGTTCTTTGTCAACTAAAACGACAGTCTCTTTGTATTCTCCGCCTCTCAGTTGAGCCGCATAATAAGCATTCATTTGTATTGCATTATTCAATGCATCAAGTAAAAGATTTTGGGCAAACGCATCATTGAAAAGTGCTAACTCATCAACCGCCGCTAACGCTTTTTCTAATCGCATCTCTTTCTCTTCTTCACTTTCTTCATCCTGTTCTGATTCTTCTTCATCTTCATATATGTCACTATCTGTTTCTGCGGTTGCAATGGTGACAGCATCATCAGCAGTTGCATCATACAAATCTATATCGACAGTTTCAGTATCTGGTAGTTGCAACTGATAGCCAGGACAACTTGGACTAAACTGTGGATCATAACAAGGATCAACTTTATAACTATAGATTACTGTAGCATCTTCTACTGTTCCTTCACCTTCTACTTCTATAGAACCATCACCCCATAACTCTCTAGGAACATTTGCAATGCCTATAACTTTTCTTATCTCAATGCCACCTTGTGCGCCTGACCAGTCGTCTGTTTCTCTCCAAAGATATCCAACACCATTAGCATTTTCATTACCAATGTGAACTTTCATATCCGCTTCTGTCTCTTTCTGTGGTGTGTATTTGTAGAACACACCATTTATATCAAGACCAGGCGGTGTTGGTAAAACATTGTCCATGCTCCATGTATTTCCAACAGAAGCGGCATTACCTGTCGTACCGAAGTAGGGAGTGATACTCTCAGAGTAAGAGTAAGAAGGTAAGCAAACCAAGACCACCGTAAGTAGTAGATTTCTCAACATTTAATCCCTCGTCTTTACCACTCAGTTCGTGTTTGTCATCATCTACATGCGATTCCCAGCCAATCTTAGCCGCTTCACCAATCATACCATTATAAGGACATGGTGTTCCTGCCATCATCATTGCATCAAATACACCCTTGTCTTGACACATAACAGATACAGCGGCTACTTTCATGCCCATATCATAAAGCGTCTTTGCTTTCTTCAATCTTACACAGTTCTCTTCTGTGAATGTGGTGCCTGCTGAGATACCTAGAATCTGTGTCTGTACAGCACCAGCAACACCAACTGTACACAAGTCGCTATTATTACCACCACTAAACTGTGGTGAGATAGCAGAAGGCGGTGGTGATTTCACAGTCGTAGTCATCTCTCCATCTGTTCTGATAGTACTATTGCTAGTCGATTCAGTCACAACTGTCTGTGCATATGCAAGGTTCATGCTAACTACAATCATACTCAAGGCAAAAAATATTCTATTCATCATGATTTTTCTCTCTGTGTGATTCGTTGATACACACTATATATTCTTTCTAATATTTATATCGAGTCAAAAACTTGACGCAAACAAAAAAATGACTAGGGTATATGTCACTATTACGACACACCCTAGCCATTGTTTATTGATAAGCAGAGCCAGATTATATAGACTGGATGCGGTTGTGAATAATCCCTACGACAGGCTCTTAGAGAGTAACTCCTACGCTAAACTTAGTTAGTTGTTTAGATGAGAATATCCACGATCTCCTTTGTTGTGACAGACTAACCGTTGGCCTGTGCGGGTCTATTGAGCGACCAACCTATCACTATTTAGAAGGTGACTTTGCCACCAACAACAGTTTCTGAATGCTTTAGTTCATCAGTGAAATCATTCTTTACATAGAGTGAAACAAAAGGACCTAGTGGCTGTTCCACATCAAACTCATACTTGCTAATCTCAAAAGCACCAGTATCTTTAGCAGTGTCTTTCATTGTTGTGCCAAGTGTAATAGCACCAATACCAACTTGTGAGTACAATGTATTTACTTCTGCTTCTAGTTCTCTTTCAGCGCCAACAGAGACTTCTACCTCTGGCCATGTGATTTCTGGCATTTGTGGCATTGACGGCATCATGCTACCTTCAGCATAAGCAGTAGTCGATAGTGCTACAGCAAAAGCGGCTGTAGTTAGAATGGTTTTCATTTGTTTATTCCTTCTTTTTTTTATTTGTTACCACTTTTCTGTTTCGAGGCAAGTGGCCAGCCCAGAGATTATGCCGCTAGGCGCATCTCAGGTGCAAAGTTATCGTTTGCGTTTGAAGTGTTGTTACGATTAAGGTTGTTTCCACACCTGTTCTCCACTTTCCTACTAACTGTCAGTCGATCCTATTTCGCCCCCACATAAGAACTTGAAAAACACCTGACTACCTTAATCTCATCATCAAGTGCTTATGGTGGAGGCGAGGGGTACTGCCCCCCTGTCCTGTCCAGCGTCCGAATCGCTTCATCGAACATCTTTATTTATACTATAAAAGACTTCTGTTGTCAAGTACCTTTTGCGCCTAAAAGTATTTCATTGAGAACTTCTTCTGTTATTGAAGAATCAAATCCATCACCGAGACCTATTACACAACTCCAGTCATCTTCACCAACTTCGATCATCAGCCACTGTCCTACATCGTTCATGTAGAAGATAATAGGAACTGCAATCCTTTTCATATCGTGAGTTGCGGCTGTCGTTATACCAATGAAGAGTGGTTTGAGTTTGTTCTTGTAGATGTATGCTTGATAGATTTCTTGTATGCCTGAACACTGAACAGGCTTGCTTTGCCATTCTGGTTTAGCATTCGCTGTAACTGTAAAACTAAGAAGCACCCCCATTGCGATTAGTAGTTTTTTCATTGTATTGTTCCTTATAAAGAGCAATCGTTTCTATACAGTCATGTATGTGATTGTCTCTTTTTTCTATGAATACCTGTGGTTGTTCGTCATCTACTGCTATGAGAATGACAATCTGGTCTATAGGTATTCCTGTACGTTCTTCGTACATTACACAATACGCAGATGCTTGTTGAAAGTAATTTGAAATCCACTCTTTCTTCTTTAGTTTGCGAGAGGTTTTGAAGTCTATTACAGACAGTCGACCATCAAACTCTGCGATACAGTCAACTCTTCCAGCAACACCAAGATAATCAGAATAAAGTGTCGCCTCTTGAGTATGTATATTATTTATGCGTTCATCTAAAATCGGCTTCAAAGTTGCAAACATTTCTTTGTCAACTGGCATTGTTTTCTCTGTTATGTAAGTTTTATTGTTAAGATAATCCTCACACATCTGATGAACATTGGTGCCTCTACGAGCCGCTTGTGTGGAGATTTTATTTGCTTCTTCGGCGCCCACACGTTTACGCCACTCCATGATTGCTTTCTTGGAGAGTATTGAAAGAACTGTTGTAATGGATGGATATTTTTCACCAGTAGGCGTTACATAATAACGCCCGCCGTTGATTGTTTCTGTTTTGATTTCGTCAATATTCACATTTACATGATTAAACATTTTTCATTCTATTCTGGCTCTACGTCTTCGACCCAGCCTGTAGTGTTATCTGCTATCCAGTGGGCTTCACTCCAGTAGTATTCTTTTCCATCATCAGGTGCTGGAAAAGGAGGCTCCCATAGATATGTATCTGTATTCAATACTTGCGATTCAGCATCTCTTGCTCTATAAAAAGCGTCTGCTTCTTCGTCATACAAATTTCCTTTTGAAGCAAAATTATATCTAAGTGCTTTTGATTGATCTTCTGATACTACAGTATAGTTACTTCCTGGCTCATAATGAATACCACCTTTAGTGTTGTATGAAGTTTTAATCCATTTTCCAACACCAGTGCCATCATCATATGTTGCCATAAATTCGCTATTAGCAACGATGACTTGAGTAACTACTTGATCTACAACTTTTGCGTAATGTCCCATTTGATATCTCCGTTAGGTCAAGTACTTTACGACAACTATACCTGAGCCGCCTGCGCCGCCCACTTGTCCGTCACCGCCGCCGTCACCGCCATCACCAGAATTTGCAGGACCTTGTGTGACTGATGCGCCGCCTGGACCATTGCCTCTTCCGCCTTCTGCGTATGTGACATCACTTCCTGTAATATCATAAATTACGCCACTTCCACCTGTCTGTGTAGGAACTGGTTGTCCAGAACTTCCTCTGCCGCCACCACCAGCACCAGATTGTGCAGTTGTAGCATTGCCGCCCGGATTTCCTTGTTGAAATGTTCCAGTGCCACCACCAGAATTATTTCCACCACCGTCTGTTGCTCCAGCACCTCCGCCAGAGCCGCCGGGATTTCCACCACGTTTCCAACCGCCAGAGCCGCCGCCAACAGCAGTAACGATGCCACTGCCAAACTGACTATCACTCCCTGGATTTCCTGAGTTATCTGGAGGACTATTTGTAGAACCACCAGCACCAACAGTGACAGTATAACTTCCAGGACTTAATGAAACAACCTTTTCATAAAGACCTCCAGCGCCACCGCCGCCGCCACGTTTACCGCCGCCGCTTGCTCCGCCAGCAACAAGAAATACATCTGCTGTGCCTGATCCTGATTGAACAGTAAGTGTTCCTGAAGATGTAAATGTATGTAATGTGTATGAACCTGATGTGGTTTTTGTGCCGCCTGTTGCAGTTATTGCTTGTGCGGCACCAACACCAGCTTGTTGTAGTGCCGTTACTGTACCAGCATCTGCGCCTGCAATGTTTGTAAGCTGTCTGCTGTTATTGATAACACCAGTTCCACCGATTTGAATAGCCATGACTTACTCCTCTTATCTTTCTTATTTGATACGTCTTCGCATTGCATGGTTTACGTTATTTATAATCAAAGTAGTCCCAGTTCTAATTTATTAATAATGTATTCTTTGACTAATTCACTACGAACAATATCTTCTTTGTGAAACTCTACAAAATCAAATGACTTCATGTTCTGAATGATTTTCATGAAGTCCGTGATACCTTCACGCTCATCTTTCCACTTAAAATCTGATTGTCTGAAGTCTCCACAAAATATGACACGACAGTTATCACCTAGTCTGGTAATAACTGAATCTAACTCATGATATGTCATGTTCTGACATTCATCTACTATAACAATACTGTCGTTGAATGTCAAGCCTCTTACAAAAGAAGTTGTTGTAAACTGAACTTGACCTCTTGCTTTAAGTACTTCGTATGCATCACCTCTACCAAATAGTTCACTGAATATTGCGTAGTAAGGTGCTTCATAGACCTTTGTTTTTTCTTTTTGAGAGCCAGGTAGAAACCCCATGTCTCTTGTAGGAACGACACTACGAACAATCTGTAATGTCTCTTTATCA
>Ga0255751_10006523_pt1 | contig 10255 bp, 8 predicted proteins | sample 071ome_20_FD_179951 | JGI IMG/M metagenome (GOLD analysis project Ga0255751, IMG submission 179951) | Coastal salt marsh microbial communities from the Groves Creek Marsh, Skidaway Island, Georgia - 071412BT metaG (version 2) | ecosystem: Environmental > Aquatic > Marine > Intertidal zone > Salt...
ATGGAATTCTTTAATCTAAATGAAAACTCAATATTAGTTTCATGGAAAGATGAACTTAATTCAAGTTTAACAAGGTTGATTTCTTCATATAAAACTGAAATTTTGAGTTTATGTAAAGATGATATTAAAGACTGTGTACAATCAATAAAATCTATTCTTTTAATTATTGATTTAAATAGAACTTCAATTGATGAAATAGTTGACAAAATTAAAAAGATAGATTATGAAAAAATTAATAATTATGATAAACCTACCAAAGTCTGGGAAATACCTGTCTGCTATGATTTGGAATTTGCAACTGACATTAATCTTCTATCTGATTTAAACAACATTTCAGTAAGAGATATAATTGACGCTCATTTATCAAAAACATATGATGTCCTTTCAATGGGTTTCTTGCCTGGATTTATGTATCTGGGTAAAACTGATAAAAAACTTCATTGTGAAAGAAAAGAAAAACCTTCATTAAATATCAGAAAAGGCTCAATTGGTCTTGCTCTAGATCAAACATGTATTTACCCTAGGCAAAGCCCAGGAGGTTGGCATATTATTGGTAATTCACCAATAGAATTTTTTAATCTCAATTCTAAATATCCATGTTTTAGTAGGCCAGGAGATAAGATACAATTTGTAGAAATTTCTAAATCTCAATACAAATCTTCTATAAATAGACTTGATAAACCAAAATTAATAGAGTTATGATCAAATTTATTTCAAAAGGACTTTATACAACAATTCAGGATGATGGTAGATTTGGTTATCGTAATATTGGAGTTCCATCTTCAGGTTATATGGATAGGGAAAGTGCTCAGATTGCAAATCTTATTATTGATAATCCTATAAATAATCCCTTAATAGAGGTTACACTTATTGGCCCTACTATTAAGTTTGAAAAATCTACTTTCATATGTATTACAGGTTCTGACTTTAATCCAATGTTAAATGAAAGTAGAATAAGTTTATATACTCCTGTTGAGGTTAAGAAAGGAGATATACTTAAAATAAATAACTCATCTGTTGGCTCTAGATGCTATATATCAATAAAAGGGGATATTAAAGTAGATAAAGTCCTTGGAAGTAAATCCTACTATTCTCAGATAAGCAATTCTAGTGTAATTGAAAATGGTGATGAATTTAAATTTGAAGCAAATGACATGAAACCAATTTTCAAATCAATTGATCAAAAATTTAAGTTAAATAACAATATAAAAGTATTTAGAGGTCCAGAATTTAATTGTCTAAATAAGGAGTCTATTAATAAACTAAAAAATCAAGAATTTTCAATCGGTATAAATAATAGAATGGCTTATAATTTAAAGGAAAAAATAGAAGCTGGTGTTAACTCAATAATATCATCTGGAGTTATACCAGGGACTGTTCAATTAACTCCTTCCGGACAGATAATAATACTTCATAGAGACTGTCAAACAACAGGGGGATATCCTAGAATTTTACAATTAGCTGAAAAATCTTTAAATAATTTGGCACAATTAAGAACTGGAGATAAAATTAAATTTGAGTTAGTTAGTTTGTAAAAATATTGATTTCAACAATAGGTGTTCTGTCAAATTCTCTATTTAATCTAGTTTTTTTTCTCAAAAGTCTTCTTAGTTCTTTTTCATTTTTTTCATCAACAATTATTGTATCATTTTTAATTTCAACATTCAAACTATCTAGTTGTCTCTTTACAACATAGATTTCATTTTTTAATGCTCTTCTTGACACTACTCCTTCTAGGCTACTATCAATCCTTACAGTTTTAATATTATTTATCAGCTTTGTTAATCTAACGTTATTGTTAGATTTATATTGTTGGGTTGTGCCTGTAAAAACATTATAAGCATTTTGATTTCTTAATCTTTTTGAATTAACATTAATTTTAATGGCACCACTATGCTTGAAGCTAAAGATTCTATTTGATACAAACTCTTCAAGGTCAATTACAATCTTTAAATCAGGTCTGTAAAAATGAGATTTTAATAAACTAGATAAAAATTCATTCCTATCTCTTACTGTGTATTCATCTCCAAAAAGAAAAATTGTAGGAAGTCTTTCTGAAGCAACATATACATTTTTTAAATCAATTTTTGATCCTTCTTGAGTATAAATGGGAGTAACATAACAAAACAATATTGTGATAATTATAGCTAACCTCATATATAAAGCTAGTAAAAACTATAATATTATTTTGTTGGTATTACATATTTCGTGGGGTTAAAATCCCATAAGTATGGAAGAATAAAATATACAAAAAGGGTTAATAGTATAATTGATAATATATTCATCCAAATTCCAACACGAACCATATCAGGAATTCTGAGATATCCTGAACCAAAGACTACTGCATTAGGGGGAGTGGCTACGGGAAGCATAAATGCGCATGAAGCAGCTACAGTTGCAGAAACCATTAAAATAAATGGATGAACGTCAATTGTCATTGCCATAGGGTATAAAACAGGTAATAGCATTGCAGTGGTTGCTAAATTAGATGTTATCTCAGTAAGGAAGTTAACAGATGCTATTAAAATGAAAACTAATAGAAAAAGAGAAACCCCATCTAACAAAGTCATTTGTGTACCAATCCATAACGCTAATCCGCTATCTTTAAATCCAGCTGCTAAGGCCATCCCCCCACCAAATAATAGTAGAATTCCCCATGGAAGTTTAACTGCCTCTTCCCAGTCAAGGAGTCTTCTTTTTTTATTTTTTGTTGGTAGTAGAAAAATTACAACAGCACTTATCATTGCTATAATTGTATCATCAATAACAGGAACTACAAGTTTTAAAAGATTATCTCTTGTAACCCACGCAAATGCTGTTAAAGCAAAAACTATTGCTACTAGCTTCTCCTCATAGGAAATTCTACCTAGCTTGTTTAATTGTTTTGATATTTCTGCTCGACCTCCTGGAAAAGCTTTTTGTTTAAAACTAAATGCAAAACGCGTTAAGTACATCCAGCATAAAAATAGAAGTATTATAGAGATAGGAAGACCAAATTTAAACCATTGAGCGAAAGTTATTTCATATCCAAATGATTCTTGAACTACTCCGGCTAAAACTAAATTAGGGGGTGTGCCAATTAAAGTTGCAACACCTCCTATTGAAGCACTATATGCAATACCTAACATTAACGCTTTACCAAAGATTTTATTTTCATCTTCATCTGTTTTAGGATTGTCTTTAAGTTGCGAAACAATTGCTAAAGCAATAGGTAGCATCATAACAGCAGTTGCAGTATTAGATATCCACATAGACATAAAAGCTGTTGCTACCATAAAGCCTAGAATGATGTTAACTACACTAGTCCCGATAACATTTATTATGTTAAGAGCAATTCTTTTATGTAAGTTCCATTTCTGAATAGCTATTGCTATAATAAATCCTCCCACATAAAGAAAAACATATTTATGACCAAATGAGGCTGTAGTTTCTGATAGCCCTAATCCTCCAGTTAATGGAAATAATACAATAGGAATAAGAGCAGTAACTGCAATAGGAATAGCTTCAGTTATCCACCAAATTGCTATCCAAATTGTCGATGCTAAAATTGCATTTGCCTCTGAGGTCAAACCCTCAGGTTGAAAAAATAACAATACTAAAATGAATGCTAGAGGACCTGAAATTAGGCCAATATTTTTGGAGTTAAGTTTCATACTTAGATTCTAAAATAATAAAAAAAACCTTGAAAGTATATTACTCCCAAGGTTTTGCGGAGAAAGAGGGATTCGAACCCCCGGAGGTGTGACCCTCAACAGTTTTCAAGACTGCCGCATTCGACCACTCTGCCATTTCTCCAATTGAGTTGCAAATATACATGATTTTGATAATAAAAAAATATTTAAAACTTTATGTAAATAAAAAAGAATTATCTTGTTATTTATATCATGCTTTTAGATATAAATTCAATTTTAATTTTAGTTGGTATCGGTCTTTTTGCTGGTGTTGTTAATACACTTGCTGGTGGTGGTTCTCTTGTTACTCTTCCTGTATTAATTCTTTTTTTAGGCCTTGATGAGGCTACTGCTAATGGTACAAACAGACTTATGGTAATAACTGCTGCATTAGTTGCAAGTTATGGTTACAGAAGTAAAGGTATTACAACGCATCCATGGGGTTTGTATTTTGGAATAGTAGCTACCTTTGGTGCTATCATAGGAGCAAGAATTGCTATTAATATTGATGGTGATACATTTAAGAGATTTCTTGCAATTATCATGATTTCAGTTGGACTTATAATTGTATTTAGATCTAAATCAATTGCTTCTTTAGATCTTCCTGAGAGACTGTCAGGTAAGTATCTTATTGGAGGACTAATTGGATTCTTCTTTATAGGAGTTTATGGAGGTTTTTTACAAGCAGGTGTTGGTATTGTAATAATGTTGCTTTTAACTCAAATAAATAGAATGAACTTATTAAGAACAAATTCAGTTAAAGCATTTTCAGTATTTATATATTCTATTGCAGCAGTTTTAATATTTGCTCTAGATGGTAAAATACTATGGATGGTTGGTTTTTGGATGGTTCTAGGTTCAGTTGTAGGAGCATGGTTATCTAGTAGATGGTCTGTAAAGAAGGGAGATAAGGTAATTAGAATTACACTCCTAATTATGGTATCATATATGGCAGTTAAGCTATGGCTTGATACATTTAATACTTAGAATAATTTTCTATACTTAGTCCATAACCAGATAAACCTATTCTTGGTTTTTGTCTAGAATTAGTAAGTAAATTAATTTTTGAAATACCAATTTCATGGAGTATTTGAGCACCTATTCCAAAGTCTCTAAAGTCAATTTTAGGTTTTTCTGATGGTTCAATTAAAGACTTTAATTTATCAAGTATATTTTTTGGAGATTGACTCTGGTTGATAAAAATAATTGCTCCCTTACCTTCATTATTTATTTTTTTAAAAATTTCATCATATTTAATTTCATTAGTTCCTTTTAAGATTTTAGTTACATTATTATCATTCATAGATGAGTTGATCCTAGTTAAAATAGTCTCAGATGATTTCCAGTCTCCAAGGGTAAGAGCAATATGTACCTGGTCATTATTAGTTTGTTTAAATGCTCTTAATCGATATTCACCAAAACTTGTCCTTATATTTTCATCAAAAATTTTATCAATTAAACTATCATTCCTCATCCTGTAAGCAATAAGATCTTCAATTGAAACAATTTTAAGATTGAATTTTTTTGCAACTTTATAGAGTTCAGGCAGTCTAGACATTGAGCCATCATCATTCATAATTTCTACAATAACACCTGCTGACTTAAAACCAGCTAGTCTAGCAAAGTCAATTGCAGCTTCAGTATGGCCAGTTCTTCTTAATACACCACCATCTTTTGCGATTAAAGGGAATACATGCCCTGGTCTTTGAAGGTCATCTGGCTTAGTATTGCTATCAACAAGAGCTTGAACTGTTTTAGATCTATCAGAGGCTGAAATACCAGATGTAACACCATTTCCTTTTAGATCAACAGAAACCGTAAAAGCTGTTTCAAGTGGATCTGTATTGTTTGGCACCATTTTTTCAAGATTAAGTTTAGAACATAAGTTTTCAGACATTGGTACACAGATTAAACCTCTTCCGTGCTTAGCCATAAAATTAATTTTTTCTGAATTTATTGTTTCAGCAGCAGTTATAAAATCACCTTCATTTTCACGATTTTCATCATCAACAACAATTATTATCTCACCGTCATTGATAGCTTTTATTGCATCTTCAATTTTATCAAGTTTAATTTTGCTCATTCTTACTTCTAATATTTTTAAAGATTAAGTAAAGTCTATCAAAGAAACTAAAATTAAAGCCTCTATCCATTGATACAATTTTAGTTAAATAGATTGCAAAGGGTGCAATTATAAAAGTTGAGATCCAACTTCCAATGAATGGACTTAAAGAATTGTCTTCAGCTGCATTTTTTCCAAAAACACCTATATAATGATATGTAAGAAATATTACAATTGATAGAACTAGAGGTAAACCTAAACCTCCCTTTCTAATAATTGCTCCAAGCGATGCTCCTATTAAAAATAAAAATATACATGCAAAGATTAAGCTGTATCTTTCATTTATAGTTAGCTTGTGAAGGTTAATAAGTTTTTGCTGTAAAAAGAATGTCTTCTTTTTATTGTCAAGTTGTCTTAAGTATAAGTCCACCTCGTTATCTGCTCTTGTAAGCACACTATTTAATTCATATGGTTCAGGATCATCTAGGATTTCTATAAAAGATGAGTTAAAATCATACTCCAAATTTTGAATTTGATTTAAGTTTAAATTAGGTAATTTCCTTAGCGTATGTCCAACCAAAAAATTTTTTCCAAATATCTCCATATCCTCATCAAATTTAGTTTTTAAAGTGTCAGAGTTAGTTTTTAGTTGATTAATTCTTTGCATCTTATAAGTTGACTTATAATTTTCTTCATCAAGATTAACATTATTGAAATCTGAAATATCAATATTTAAAATATACTCTTCAAATGAAGCTTTAGAATGGGGATATTTTTGTTTATCTGCAGCAGAAGATGGATTTAGGTCTTCATATCTATTTCCATTTTTAAGTACCAATTGAAGATAGTTATCATTTAAGTTTCTTACCTCGCCTGTTTCAGCCTTTACAACAATTCTGTTTATTTCATCTTCAGAAATTGAATGAAGTATTATGTCTTCTAAATACTGTTCATTATCACCATACTTTCGAGTAACTTTAATATTTAAATCACCAATATCATTGAATATCCCTTCTCTGATACTTAATGTGGGTTTTAATTTAGCAAGGTTTTTCCTTAAGTTATATGATTTTAATTCCCCTAACGTAACTACATGATTTGAAAAATAGAATGATCCTATCCCTAGAAAAACATGAAAAATAAATAGCGCTATCATACTTCTGACAATTGATATACCATTAGATTTCATTGCAATAAATTCATAATTTTCAGATAGAGTTCCGTAAGTAATCAGTGATGCAAGTAATATAGATAAAGGAAGTACTAAAGGAACTAACTTTGGAGAGAAGTAAATGAAAAACTTTCCTATTGTAATGATATCAAGTCCCTTACCTGCAAGTTCATCTATGTAAAGCCAAAATGTTTGAATGATAAATATTAAAAAACAAATAGCAAAGACTCCTAGGAATCTTGTTAAGTAGAACTTTAGTATGTATTTATCTAAAATTTTCAATTAGCATGTAATCGTTAAACATATTTTTATCAAATTTAAATAAAGAAGATGGAAGAGATAAATTGTATTTATAACTTAATGTTAAAAAACTACTTAAAATTAAATTATCTCTATTTTTTATATCAATACTTTTGATTGATAGCAAATTTGAATCAATAATTATTTTATAGACTAAGTCTTCTTGAATCAAATTCCTTGCAGTCAAATTCCAGGAAAAATCTTGATTTTTTACAATTTCAATTTCAAAGTCAGCTTTAAAAAAATTAAATATTTGTTTAGGAGTGAAATTAAAAAATGTGTTTGAATCAGATGTGACAATTATTTCTTCATTTTCATGAATAATAGTATATAGCTTATCGCCATCAAAAATCTGGTCAATTTCTTCAGTATCAATAAAATACTTTTCTTTTTTAATATATAGCTCACCGCTAACTGGGAATAAATCATTTTCATTTTCTGATGTAATATTAAATTTGTAATAAGCATCTTCAACATTCATTGCATTATTCATTACATCCTCTAATAATTGAACTCCATTATTTTGTCCATTTAGACAATAAAGGCTAAATAAAAATAGTGGTAGAAATTTATTAAGATTACTTATTGATCTCACTTAGTAAGTTCTCTAAAGAGTTTATATCTGAAATTAAAACTTGTCTTGGTTTGCTGCCTTCAAATGGTCCAACAATTCCAGCATCTTCCATTTGGTCAATTAATCTACCAGCCCTATTATAACCAAGTTTTAGTTTTCTTTGAAGTAATGAAGCAGATCCTTGTTGATTTGTAACAATTACCCTAGCAGCTTCATCAAACATGGAATCTCTATCTTCAATGGATATATTTGAAGACTCGTTGCTGTCATCTTTTGAAAACTCGGGTAGAATATAAGCAGATTGATAACCAGTTTGTGAACCTATATATTCAGACAACTTTTCAACCTCGGAAGTATCTATAAAACCACATTGTATTCTAGTTAAATCATTTGATTGAGAATACAAGAGATCACCTCTACCAATTAGTTGCTCAGCACCTCCACTATCCAAAATTGTTCTGGAGTCAATTTTAGAGGTTACTCTAAAAGCTATCCTTGCTGGAAAATTAGCCTTAATTAGTCCTGTTATAACATTTACAGATGGTCTTTGGGTAGCAATAATTAAATGAATTCCAACCGCTCTTGATAGCTGTGCTAATCTTGCAAGTGGTGTCTCAACTTCTTTCCCTGCTGTCATAATTAAATCAGCAAACTCATCAATAACTAGGACTATATATGGTAAAAAAGTATGACCATTTTCAGGATTTAATTTTCTTGTAATAAACTTATCGTTGTATTCTTTAATATTTCTAGTCATTGCATCCTTTAGTAACTCATATCTTTTATCCATCTCTCTACAAAGTGAATTAAGTGTATTTATCACTTTATCATTTTCAATTATAATAGCATCATCAGATTCTGGAAGTTTTGCTAAATAATGTCTTTCAATTTTATTAAAAATTGATAGTTCAATTTTTTTTGGATCAACTAAAACAAACTTTACCTCAGCAGGATGTTTCTTATAAAGTATAGAGGTCAAAATAGCATTTATTCCAACAGATTTTCCCTGCCCAGTAGCACCTGCCATAAGTAAGTGTGGCATTTTTGTTAAATCAACAATAAAAGTTTCATTGCTAATAGTCTTACCAAGTGTGATTGGAAGTTCCATATCTGATTCAATGAATTTTTTTGAGGATAATAGGGACTTCATAGAAACAATTGACTTCTTTTTATTTGGAACCTCAATACCAATTGTGCCTTTTCCTGGAATTGGAGCTATAATTCTAATTCCTAAGGCTGAAAGTGATAATGCTATATCATCTTCTAGGTTTTTAATCTTTGATATACGAATACCAGCATCTGGAATAATCTCGTAAAGAGTTACTGTTGGGCCAATTGTAGCTTTTATTTGCTTAATGCCAATATTATAGTTCTTTAGTGTGTCAACAATTCTATTTTTATTTGATTCGAGTTCTTCCTGATCTATTTTAATTGTTCCGTCTCCATAGTCTTTAAGAAGATCAATACTTGGATTTTTGAAGTTGCTTAAATCCAGAGTTGGATCAAATTTTTTAGAATTATCATTAGATAAATTAACATTTTTTGATCCTACCTCTTCTTCATTTATTTTTTCTACTTCTATTGAAATATCGTCAGAATCTACATTATTATCTGGATGTGTATCATCTTCAATTAAATTTTCATCTGGTATATTTTCATCATTATTATCTTCATCTAGATCAACTTCTGAATTTAAAACATCAGACTCTTTAGAATTGAACAAATTAGAAATTAAATCTAGGGTGCCAGATGGAGTAACATTGAATAATATTGCAATGGAAATAATAAATGAAAATATTAGTATTAGTATAATACCTGTCCTTCCTATATAGGATTCCAAAAATAAATTAACTTCAAATCCTACAATTCCTGATTGAACTGGAAAATAACTCCTTAAATAACCACTTAATATTGTAGTCCAGATTAATAAAAGCAAAAGCCAATTAATCTTTCCAAACAGATCAAATATTTTTTTATTAAATAATATATAGTAAGATGATACAAATAGAATTATTGGAAGTATAAAACTCGAAATTCCAAAAAGTTTATAAATAAAAAGGTGACTTATATAAGCTCCAGTTTTACCCAAAAGATTTTCAACCTCAACATCTCTATCAAAAATCATATCAACATTACTTTGGTCTATTTTCCAATTAAAAATGTAGGAAATGAATGAAGTAAACAGAACTAGAGATGAGAATAATAAAATGTATCCAAATACAACTTTAAACTTACTCTTATTAGCTTTTTTCTTGCTATTCATACAAGTTTTGTATTTAACAAAAATACAAATATGAGATTAGATAATTAGTTTTTGTTAGCTAAAGTCCTGATTTTTATTCTAAATGCTGCAAATAATAATGTCATAAATGGACTAATCCAATTAAATATTGCGTATATAAAGTACTCACCAACACTAACTCCTAAAACAGATGAGTGATATGCACCACATGAATTCCATGGAATTAAAGCAGAAG
>Ga0255751_10006524_pt1 | contig 10255 bp, 8 predicted proteins | sample 071ome_20_FD_179951 | JGI IMG/M metagenome (GOLD analysis project Ga0255751, IMG submission 179951) | Coastal salt marsh microbial communities from the Groves Creek Marsh, Skidaway Island, Georgia - 071412BT metaG (version 2) | ecosystem: Environmental > Aquatic > Marine > Intertidal zone > Salt...
GCGAATACTTCTGTTGGCAACTGAAACAGCATGAAAGAAGCTGTACCAATCACGTTCTTTGCCTGCGTTGCCGGGGATGAAAGCAAGCCTGCCAAGTACGCCTCATGCACCATCTGCTTTGTCTTTGCGTACCAGCCGCCGTTAGCAAAATCGTTGATGCCTTTTAGGCCGTTCTCTTTTCCAGCCTTTAACAAGCGATCTGCCATTGCGTCTGTTACGCCGTCAGCCCCGCTTTCTGCCAACAGACGCTGCGCTTCTTCAGCATAGCGCGTTGCATCCAGTTCGCCGCTGACTTGGATTTGGAATGATTGCAACGCTCGAGCAGCTTCTGTCTGCGCACCCTTTAGCTGCAATTGAATGCCGCTGTGGATCGCAAGCTGCCTGCGAAACTTTAGGCGCACAGATGCATCTGCCTGCCCGCTCTTGATTTGCTTTGCTAAGTCTTCAAGCTTAGTTGCACTACGCACCAACAATTCGCGTGCCGCAACAAACTGCGCGGCAGTCAGTGCGCCATCACCGATCTGACGCTGCAACAGCTCACCAGTAAACCCAATCTCATCTAACAGCAGTTGCTGCGCGTCAAAGACTGTTTTGTCGTTTGGAATGTTACCACGCTTGCGTGCAACTGTTTCATCTTCGTAAACATCACCAATCGCCGTGATGACTGCCTTTACGTCATCTTGGCTGTCAATGTAGTCAAAATTAAAATCGCCGCCATCTTGCAGCGACTTAATGTTTTGATCTTTTGTGCTGATGCGCGTTAGAACTTCGTCCGCAACCTCTTCAGCAGCCACGCCTGTCTCTGGCTTAAAGCCCTGCTTCTCAGCTCTCAGTGCCGCCTTGGCTTGCTCATTGACATCAATTGCGTTTGCTTCTGCCTCTGCGGCCTCATCAGCCAAGGCAGATTGTGCATCAACCAAAGTGTCGGCTGGCGCTTCCTCACCAATCGCCGGGGCTTTTAAACCACGCTCTTCAAATGTCTGCACGCCTTCTGGGCTAAGTATCTGAGGTGCCAACTCGCGCTTTGTGGCTGCTTCAGAATACAGCTCTGGCGCTTCCATTAGGCCGCGCTCTTGTGGCGTTGGAACGCGAGGGGCTGTCCCAACTACGCCTGACGGCGGGGTTGGCTTGGAAACCCTTGGCTCTAACTTGCCCAGCAAGCTGAATAGATCGCCAACACCAGCAACCTGAATACCTTCCTGCTCTGGCCCTTTGGCAAACTCAGTAGGTGCGCCTGCAATGTCGGCACGCTGCCGGGCTTCTTGGTCTTCTGCTAGCTGGGTTGGATCAATGGCCATACTTACATCACTTCAATTGAAACTGCTCTGGTAAACCCGCCTCTTCTTCAGCGCCAAGCTCTGGCGCTTCGCCAAGAAAGGCAAGTTCAATATATTGCTCTCGGGTCATTGGCAGATTGAAACGCTTCATCAATGCCAACACTCCATCATCACTCCCAGCTTGGGGGGTTAATTCCACCTGCTCGTTCATCTACCAATCTCCTTGTTTCATCTAAATCTATCTCACCGTCTTTGTATCGTTGCCAAATCGCATCAATGTCAGCAACATTTTTTGCGCTTTGCTTGAATTTGTCAGTAAACAAACCGCGCACAGCTTCCCATGTTATTGACTGCATCTGTCGAGGTAAGATACCACGTTCTGCTGCTGCTCGTCTATATGCCTCTGCGTAAAGGCCATAGTTGCCAGATACGCCAGATTTTGCCGAACCTTTTGTGGTGCCTCGGCCCTTCACGCTCATGTTCTTAAAGTTGTGATCAACCTCTAATGAATTGCCTGACAGTGGGCGCAACAGCCCAGCCGCAACAGCGTGAGTGTCAATTGTCACATCTCCAAACGGAGAATTTGGATCGTAAATGTTATTGTAGAAATTGCGCACCTTGTGTCGCTCACCCATCAATCTTGAAATTGTGTTTACATCACCATTGACATCAATAGATGCAACGGCCTTGCCAATTTCATTTAGTGAACCCCAGGCTGCTTTCTTGCGTGCGCCAGATGCTGTCGTCGCAAAATCAAGCATGTCACCCTCTGGGCCGACAATCTGATAGTCGGGCTTATTGTATGTCTGGTCATAAAGACGAACAAACAATGCTCTTAATGTTGCTTGAACCGCAGGGTCTTCATCTACAATCTCAGTGTATGATTTACCCTTAATAGCTTCCAGCATTGGTTCATACTTAGGCTTATTAAGTGATGGTAAGGATCTAAATGTTTGCTCCATTTCATCAGCAAAAATAAAATCTTTTTGTTTGATTGCCACATCTAAAACACGTTGCGCTAAACTAACATTTTGATACCAATCTTTTTGTGGCGACAATGCTGCCAGTGCGCCAGCTATAGATGTATCAGGAACGCCGTACTCTTCTGACCAACGATCCGTAATCGCTCTTGCACCGTCATACCACTTTTGGCTGCGCACTCTAGTGTCGGCAGGAACCTTATCGTGGATATAAAGCAAGTTGTCTTTTACATGCTCAATAAAACGCTCGGCAGTTTCGTCAACGCTCTCGCCCTCAACGGTCTGCATGTTTGGATAATCTTTAGTGATGTTGACGTTGAACTCATACAATGCTGGTTCCGTCTTCATCTCTTCTAAGCCAACGATTAGCTCGCCTGTCATTGGGTCTTCTGTTGCAGCTTTAGCTGTTGGCAATCGAGTAGATATGCGCCCAGGCAATCCATCTTCTAGCTTGGGCGCAACCAACCTCCCCGCCGCAGCCAAGCCACGATCCACGATTGGCCCTACCGGGTTGCTAAACAGCGTTGCGCCCTCTGCATCAATTCGTCCCTGCGCCTCTTCGCCCATGCGAATAATTTCAGGCTCTAGCACTTTGATGCCACGTTTTAGCAGCTTACCAAATGCATACCCAACGCCTGTTGCTTCGGCAATGCCAGCAATCATTATGCCAGCACCCATTGCTCGGCCTGCCATGCTGCCGCCCTCACCGCGCTGCTGGTTGAACATCCGATAACCTTCCTGGATGTCCATCGCCCCGGCTGTTAGAAAATCGCCAAGTCCAACCTCGTAACCTGTCGCGCCTGTTCCAAACAGCGCGTTAGAGTAAACTTCAGCCTCGCGGAATAGCTCGCCTTCTCGCGCCTTAACTGTGCGCTCAATCTCTTCTGGCCCCATGCCTTGCTCTGCCAGCTCATCACGCAAACCTGCAACTGCCGCATCAAATACATAGGTTGAAACAATCTGTGCGCCCTGATCGCGCAGCGTAGGATCGGCATCAACTAATGGTGCGCCCTCAGAGATATACTGCGCAATCTCTTGCTCTGTCATAGGCTCTGGCTGCACATCTAGGCCAGCAGCGCTGATTTGCTCATCAGTGTACCCAGCAGCCCGCAGATCGTCCAAGGTGTACGATCCTTGGATCTCCTGCAATCTCTTTGCTTCTTCGGCTGCCGCCTGCGCAGGCGCTACATCTGACGCGCCGGGCATCATTGGTTGCTCTGGCGCTTCTGCCATGACCTCTGGCTCTTCCTCGCCAATCTTAACGTAGCCGCCGCTTGGCATGGACGTTAGGATGTCATTCATGCCGCTTTCAGGATTAAACACGCTTTTCTTGTCTTTAATGATTGCTGGATCAAACCCGGCATCATTCATCTCTTGCGCATCGTAATACTTGCTGACTTCAAAGTCTGTGTTGTCGTTTAATAAATCAGCCATTAGTACAGTCCTGTGTTTGCGTACTTAGCTTTAATACGCGCCTTCATCACCGCGTATGCATTTCTTTTAGTTCCTTGAGCTGTTTCGCTCAAGCTGTTGTACCATGCATCAATTGATCCAATTGGATCGGCGGGGTCAATTGATAGACCGGGATGCGGATCTGAAAACTGAGCAATGTCAGCTTCATACTCTTCACGCAAAGCCTCAGCAAAAATTGATTTAAAATTTTCAACTTTTTCTAACGCAAGCGCTCTTAACTCTGAGCGTGTCATTGGGTTGCCCGCAGACTGCCGTTCACTATATTCCAAAAGCAACTCAGCATCAGCGGCCTCAAACGCTGTTTTAGATGCTCTTGCTAGTTTTGGATTATCCTGGACAGCATCAAGCTCATTATATCTAAAACTTCTTTTGATAATTTTAGATGCTTCGTTAAGAGCTTCGTCACCCTCGTTAAAGATTTTCAGCGTTAGCTCACGGTTTTGAGATGCCGTAATACTAGATGAATTTGCGTTTAGCTCGGTGACTGTTAGCTCACCAGCTTCTGCCAAGCCCATAAGCTTGCTATATACAGTCTCACTGCCCTTGCCTGCCGGGGCAAACTTAACCTCACCAGTAATATCAAGCTCTGCACGCAAAGCTTCCTGCTGCGTCTTATCCATCCAAAACTGACCGTTTAGAGCGCCTTCAATAAAGTTCTTCGCCTCAAGCCCAGATATTTTTGCGTTCTCGCCATAGTCTTCTGTAAATTTCGCAAAGTCAGATGGCGAAAGTATTGCTTCCATCGTTGACGCTGGAACCTCCTCACCAATATTAACAGACAGCGCAAAGTTGTAAGCCTTCGTGTTACGCTGGTTTTGCGTTTCAATTACTTCATCATCAATCTTTTCTTGGACGTTAAAGAACGCAGCCGCGCTTTTTAAGGTGTCGCCAAGAATTGCTGTTGCCTCATCTGGTGGCAAAGTTTGCAGCATATTCAAAACGTGATTAGGGATTTCTCCACTAATTGCCATTTCTGACGCTTCAATCTCACCAGCTCGAACTCTGTCTAGTTGATCATAAACATCTAGCAACTGCATAGCCCGATCCAGATCACGACCCGCATAGGCAGGCATGACATTCTTAGCAGCCTTTAACAAAACCCGCTCACTTACGTTGCCCATGATCTGTGGGTTTACGCCGCCAGTTGCGACAGCCTGATCGTGAATGCTTTGCAATCCAGCTTGCGACAGGATCAAATCATCAGATGTATAATCAAGGTACGGATCGGACAGCGTATTAACTTGCTGATCCTCTAGCGCCTTCAGCGCAGCCTGCCTGCGCTTTTCAATCTTAATGTCAACAACCTCTTTCAAGCGGAACTTGATTGGTATTTCCATTTGACGAAAGCTGTTTTCAAAGTCTTCTAGCGCGTACCTATTTTTGCCAACCTTGGCACGCATCTCATTGTAAACGCCCTTAACGCCTTCCTCATACTTCATCTCGCCATCAAAGATGTTGCCGATGTCTTCGCTCTTTTCCAACGTGCGTGACAATTCGTTCAAAGCTTCTTTGGCAGAAAAGATTGCTTCGTTCTTTTGCGTTTCAACCAACATTTTGTAACGCATGTTGCTATACTCAGCAGCCTGCTTTGCAATCTCAGTTACAACGCCGCCTTTCGCCAACGCTGCCTGAACAAATGGCGTAGCGTTCTTTCTAGCCGTAATACGCGCCCCAGGGGCTTCTGATGTTGGGCGCATCTGCGATCTGTATATTGGTATTCTCATCAGCCAAACATCCCACTAGAGTAGCCAAACCGAGCTGCCGAACCGAAGCTCTGGATCAAACTTGTTGTGCCTTGCGCCCTCAATCCAGCAGCCTGCGCACCGCCTTCCATGCGTGACAGCTCTGCGCTCAATCGCGCGTTCTCTTGCGCATCATTGATCTGCATGTTGGTGACAGCGTTATTAAAGTCAGCAATGGCTTGGTCATATTCAAACTCACGCGCATTTTGTCGCAACACGCGCATTGGCGTACCGTGCGACACATCAATGCCAGCCGCGCTGTACTGAGCAACAACAGACCCCTGACTTTCGGCAAAACGAAAACGATCAACCCGCTCTTGTAAGACGGCATTGCGGTTGATGATTTCACGCTGTTTTTCAAGCAGGTCAATGTCCCGCTCAATCAAGCCAGCATTGAACTCTCCGACTTCGCGTGCAGCTTCGGCAGCTCTGTTAGAAGCTTTTTTCTCGCTAATACCACCGAGGACTGTTGCCCCTAATGTTAAAATCTCAAACAGTGCCATCTAATCACCTCACAAATCAAACGTGTTCATGCGTGGATACAACGCTAGAACCGTCATTGGTAGTGGCTGTGATTGCCGCACATAGATGCGATCACCGTCAGTGAAACCGCCCGCAAACTCGATTTCTTTATCTCCTGTAAATAATGGCACAGCTTCGTCCATATTCATAGAGCTGTCACGGAAAAAGATGCGGTCAGCATTCGCGCTATCTGTTCCGACTTCTGCGCCAACAGTTTCATGGAAGCGCACAGTAATATCGTGAATGCGTTTTGGTTTGCCCTGAGATGTGCCGTCAGATGATCCAGATTCTAGGCGCAGCGTTTGCATTTCGCTTGTGTAGCCAAATCCCACAGCTCCGCTTGTTGCGCTAAAATCCAACCCTATGCCACCGCCAGAAACAACCTTGTCAGCATGCGTTGCACCATTCGCAAGCACCGACATTGTTTCACCTTCTAGGTGATACAAGCCTGATAGCGTTGTTGTCGCTGACCCTGCGTAAACCAAACCGCTGTCAACAAAGAATGCAGCAGTCGTGTCGCCACCAAAATCAAACGTCTTCATTACTTCAACGTAGCGCTTTGTAGTACCATTAATAGTACGCTTAACAATCATATACAGCTCGTCTTCGCCACTGTCTGTTGGCAGTGTAATGATACTTTCTACAACAGCTTGCCCGCCGTTGAATGAACCACCAATCACATGCTTGTGCCATGCAACAATTTCCTCTTCCCGACGATATGTCAGGCCAAGCAGCGTGCCGTCAGTTCTACGCGCCCAGATAATACTTTCTGGCTCTTGCTGGTAGGCAAACTCCTGAATGCCGCCTTCAGTCAAATGCTCTGCAAGGATCGTGATGTCAGGTGCAGCATAGCCTGCCACATCAACCTCACCGATGTAACGAAACTCTCGCACCTTACGCGCACCGCGCTGGGCGAACAAAGTAACGTCAGCAACCTGCACAACTTCGCTGTCAATGCAGCCATAGTTGGAATACTTGCGGATCACAGTTGACGTAGGCGTGACAGGCCCACTGTTTGTGGTTGTCAACACATATTCACCGCCAGATGTGCCAATGTTCAAAATCCGCGTTGCAGACAGGTAGCGAATTGCATTCACTTTGTTTGATGCGATTGTATAGATCAACGCATTGTCATCAGCCGTGCCTGTTGTAAAGTTTAAATAGTCTGCGCTTTTAGAAAACCACAAAGTCTGGGGATTGTTGTTTGTAGCTCCAAAAACCAACCGCTGCTCAAAGAATGAAACAACAGATGGATAATTGTCGGTTCCTGTTAAAGCAGGTGTCGGAGATCCAGTAATTGTGGCAGTGGCAATTGTCCAAGCATTGTGATCCGTTCTGGACAGCGTGCGAATAGCATGGCTTGGATGCACAAGGTACATTGTGTCAGCAGATTGCGCAAAGCGTACATCATTGATCTGCGCAGATGTATATGGCGTGCTGATTTGATACAGCTTATCAACTGTAATGCCAGACCCGCCATAAGCTGTAAAACCTGTCGTATCAATGTCATTGCCGAACAAGTCTTGCAACGTAAATGTATTTGATGTCACGTTAGCAACAAGATAATTACGCGCAGCCAGCTCTGTCATGTCGCCGCTGTCGTTGTATAAATAAACCTCATCGCCATCGCTTAGGCCGTGCGAACCGCTTGTGAAAACGCCGGGATCAGCAAGAGAAATTGCAGCGACATTTTTTTCGCTATCTTCTAAAACCTGCAATCCATTGCGGAAAACACGCATATACTGATTGCCAAACTCTAGCGCACAAGTGTCTGACGTTTTGAACTCAAACGGAATAAGCCGGGTTACGCTTGAGCTGTCTTTGACTTCCCCAAGGTATTCTGTACCCGGACGGCGCGTCACGCCGCCGTGTGGCTGCACAATCATGTTTGTTAGGGTAGACAGTCCCTCGCGGTACTTTTCAATCGTCACGCGCCCTTCTAGGCGCGGTGAGATCTCCCCTGCGGTGAATGTGCTAATCGCTGGTGCAGATCGCGCCATTTAGAACCTCGCTTCAATAAACTCGCTGGCCTCTAGTCGCTGTGGCGCACCTTCGGTTCCGTCTACAAATGTTGCTTGTTTCAATTTGTCAGAATACTCAGCAGCCATCATCTGCTTAACCGTGTTTGATCCTGTAATCGCGTAGCTAACCTCAAACGCCAAAGCGGCAGCCAGAACGTCAATCAAGCTGGCATCATACTCTTGCGGGTCAGTCACCCGAGCAACATATTTAATTTTGCATATGCCTTCGTCAGAAAGCAGCTTACGACCCTCAATGACAAACACTGGGCCGCCAGTATTACTAAACATATTGTCCTGCGGATACGACAATGTGCCGTTGCTAAACTCTAGCACGCGCAAGCAATATGGATTTGTTGGAAGTGCGTACTGATTTGCATAACCAAATGCAGGCGCTTCGCTTTCTTTTGCAAGCTCAGTTCTGCGGATCAAGCAGTTCCAAGGATGCGCTCGAAACACACTGTCGCGCACGCTATCATAACGCTGATTGATCAATCGCGCTGGCTTACTGTTTTCATCAAAGCTTGAGATATTATTGGCTCCCAAACTGTTCAGCGCGTAGTTGGCAATGTCAACCGTACTGGTCATCAGCTCTCTCCATGTAAAAGAGGGGGCGGCGAACCGCCCCGCCCTAATTAGTCAACCACATACATGATCGTCAGTTCAATAGTACCAGTGCCAGCAGCACCGCCCATTGTTACTGTGATTGCCACGCCATCCTCGTTTGTGTCTGTCTCTGAGCCTGAGCCTAGAGCTAGAGTAGCAAGAATGTCGTTCTTTGCCGCAGATGTTGACGCTGCCGCTGCTTTGTATGCTGCTGCTGACGCAGATACTGCTGTACCCGCCGCGTTTGTGTGTGCCGCATAACCTACAGACAATGTTGTTGATGCACCTAGCGCGTCATGCGCAAGAGTACCTGTCAACAAACGAGCGCCATCAGGCAAGACAAACATCTCGATAACGTCACCAGACGCTAGTGCAGATGCTTCGTATGTGCCATGAGCCACGCGGATACGACCGCCAAGCTCATTTGCTTTGTTCATCACGGCTGGTGTTGCGCGTGAATTTGTGCGTTGTGCTGAATATACAGTAGCCATTTATCAGTCTCCTTATGATTCGCTGCACGCGATTTCAACGACTTTGGCTTCTTCCATACGCGTCGCACCTACTGATTGACAGTAGTAAACTTGCGTTGCGTATGACTTGTCAGCACGTTCATCAATGCGAGCTGATGGCTCTTTGCCAACCGCTAGTTTGATGCCGTCACCAGCAAACGCGATAACCTGGCGGTCACCTGATCCGTCTGTTGTTAGACGGTTGCTTACATGGAATTGGAAGCCGACGAATGTGTTGATTTCACCCATCGCCAACGCCTTGACGGTGTTGTAGTCGCTTGATGTTACAGTCGTGTTGTTCAACAGATCAGAGATTTGCTTTGGCGCACAAACGATGTGACGAGCGATTGACGGATCAACGTTGCCCTCGTCCAAGATTTGCTTTGCCTCAACCAACTTCGCAATTGTCAAACCAGATGATGCAACTGCAATTTTCTGATCTGATGGTAGCGCTGTTGATGTTGAACCCTCTTTACCTGTGTACGCTGTACCTAGAGCAGCAGCAATGATGACATCATCCATTGCGCGACCCATAGCAGCAGCAGCAGCACGGCTGTAGGTTGAAGTCGGATCAACAAGCAAACGCACTTTGTCTTGATCGTCAATCAAGTCTGCGTACTCGTAGTCAGACATAGTAACCATGCGGCGTGAGTGTGGTGTGTCCACAATAGGTGTGTCCGCGTGGCGTGATGTGCGTAGAACAGCAGCCGCTGATCCTACTTGGTCAAAGAAAGCTTTTTCGCCATTGACAGTTTCCGTATCTACCGCTGCACGCAACAGAGAACCCATCTGCTGTGATAGCATCTGGACGTTTGAGGAAAACTGATTGACAAAAGCTGTAGTGATTTGAGTAGACATTATGTCATCCCCTTACAGTTTCAGTTTACGATTTGCTGCGCTTGGTTATCCCTTGCGGGGCCGTGCTACTGCTTAGGGCAGCTACTCCACTTGGCTTACAAGTTTACACGCGGGCCTTTCGGTTGTCCGCTACATATACTCCCTAAGTCGCAGAACTTCTGCAACGTAAGTGTCATGTTCTGGATGCATCTTATCAAAATAAGGGCCATCTCGTCTAGTCATCTCTGCAACTTGGCGTGATGCCTCTTCTGGTGTCATAATTAGCTCAGT
>Ga0255751_10006526_pt1 | contig 10254 bp, 8 predicted proteins | sample 071ome_20_FD_179951 | JGI IMG/M metagenome (GOLD analysis project Ga0255751, IMG submission 179951) | Coastal salt marsh microbial communities from the Groves Creek Marsh, Skidaway Island, Georgia - 071412BT metaG (version 2) | ecosystem: Environmental > Aquatic > Marine > Intertidal zone > Salt...
TAAGTTAATTTCGTATGTGTATCCGGAGAAAAAGTATGGTGAATCTGCAACACGATCATTTAAACTGTAGCGATTTCCACCAGGAGTGCTTACAACCTTAGCGGTGTAAGTGGTGATACCTGATTTGGTATCCTGTATCTTGTGAAATCCATGAAAACCAGCAAATGATTTGCCTAAGCGTCTAATCTCAGCCATATTAACTCCTATTGCTAGTATTTAGCAAAATGAGTATTCGTTACTAGTCTTCGTTTTTTTGTATGATAACGTCTTGAGTTAAACGATCCCATGGGACTCCGTTTTCACTCTTAGTAATATTTGATATTTGAGTAGAATACAGCATTCTGTTGTTTTGTTCCCATAATCTATCCTCAAATACTAGCGTTGTATTTGTTGGGTATTCTTCAATCCCTACAGAGACAATGTATAACTGCATATGAAATTTTGGGTGTTTTTTTAATCGATTAATATCAAATAGTCCGGTATTATTAATATTCATCGATAGAATTACAGAAAGTTGGGTATTAATTAAAATGTTTTCAATAAGATCATACCAGTCGTCGTCATCGATCGCTGTTGGATCGAAACTTTTATTAGCACCTAATAATATATAATTGCAACCGTGTTCAATTGCTTTGGTTATTACTTCTTCATATGGCTGTAATCCTACAACACCTAAAAATTTATTCTTATAAGTGTGTAATCCTACTTCTTCATATCCAACAAAATACTTTACTTGGTTTGAACTTTCTGAACTATATTTTCTCATTAATTATCTCCATGGTTTTCCGCAACACCAACCGACTAGTGAGTAACGAACTCCTTCGGTTACTGGATTTATTTTATGTGGTATATAACTTGGAAATGTTATCATAGATCCTGCTAACAATAAATCATTTACAATATGCGATCTAGGTGAAACATCAGGAAGTTTATCTTCAATTTCAAATTCACCTCCCTTATATTCCGACGAATCATTTAATAGCACACTAAAACTAATTTTTCTTACAAGTCCACTAAACGGTCCTGATTTTTCATGATAGGGATAAGGATGGACATCAATATGCCAATCATAGTGACCTCCCTCTCTATAAATTCCTAATTGTAATGGTTCAATTTGTTGTAAGTCAAACTTCCAACCACTGTCGTTATTAATTGAACTAATAAAAGGCATTAGAGCATTGTAGGTTTCTAATTGACTAAAGAAAATTAAATCTGTTTTTCTAATTTCAGGATCAAGCACCAACTTATCTTTATCGTGTAAGTCGCCACCAACCTTGCCATCTTTTTTGTGTCCTTCTTTCATGGCATAATCAATAATATCTTTACACTGTTCTTTGGTAAAAACATTTTGAGTTACGTTATATGTTATAGGACTGTTTAGCATTTTACTCTAAATCTTCTACTTTCCATTTGTCTAACGGACATTCAGAAAACCAAAACAAACTTTTGCTTGGTATATGACATCCACATTCTTTACAAAACTTATTGTTACTATTAAATTTATCACATAAATTACAAGTGTTTAGACGTTCTTGGCGCTGTTGTTCTGACACTCGCAAATCCCAATCGTGTGCCTTTAATTGGTTTTTTAATTTTCCAAATTTATCAAAAAAATTTCTCATGGTCATTATTTACTGATAACTATATTTAAACATGAATATATTTTGGAACAATCAATATGGCATTTTTAAAAAACAGTAATCATCCAAACGCAGGAATGATTATGGCATTTCCAACTTGTATCTATCAATCACAATATACAGAATACGTGAAATATAACCCAATACTGTTAAATCGAATTTATAAAATGCGTGAACAAGATACTGTTTCGAATAATTTAAGCAAAATACATTACGGAGTAGGGTGGACTAGTTATCATGCAACAGATGGAAATTATACCAGCGACTATAATTTAGATAATCTTGAAATATTCAAACCTCTAAGTGAGTTTATTTGGAATTCTGTATTAGAATATGTAAAATTTGTTGGTTACAGTGTTAACAATCTTCAAACTATTAGACTAGGGGTTGTTTGGGCAAATATAAATTCAAAATATAGTTATCATGAGCAACATACGCATCCAAACAGTTATTTAAGTGGAGTATATTACTTAAAAGTTCCTAAAAATAGTGGAAAAATTAATTTTATTGATCCAAGAAACGCCATGCGATCAATTGAATTAGCCCCTGATCAGGAAAGAACATTAACAGATCCGTTGGTTAGAAATATTGAAGTAGACGCACAAGAAGGATATTTACTGTTATTTCCTAGTTGGCTTGGCCATGAAGTGCAACAAAATTTATCCGATGATGATAGAGTAAGTATTGCTTTTAATATAATACCCGATTATGTAAAAATAGCAGACAGGATTAATAACAAATGAAAAATAAAATAAGAATGACATGGGGATCGTGGCTATTTGAAAGTTCATGGGATGAACACGAAAAGTATTCAACTGGATTAAAAGAATTAATATACGAAGATGCCAAGCAATTAAAAAGAGATATAGATAGTGATGTTGCTGTTGTTCAAAAAAGCAATCTTATAGAACCAAAGTTAGTATTTTTTCAAAAATATCTTTCAGATGATCGTTTATATCCATTAATAGATTATCTTGATTATCAGGTTAGAAGTGTTTATACTAGTCTATGCAATACGCATTCTAATAAAGAATGGCCAAAAGACGTAACTGTAAATTTTAAAGATAGTTGGTATCATATTACCAAAGATAGGGGGTACCATGATGTACACAATCACGGAAACTCAAGCATTTGTGGAATTTATTATTTGAATATTGGAAATTCTAATACCGAACATAGTGTTGGTATTAATAAATTTTTTGCACCATTTATACCGTCAACAGATGATAGCGATTATGGGTATCATTGGTGGCCAAGCGAAATGATTAATATTGTTCCTGAAAATGGAAAATTAGTTTTATTTCCAGGCTATCTTATGCATAATGCTACACCCTATGAGGGAGATGAAGATAGACTTGTTATAGCATTTAACGCACAAATCTTGAAAAAAGGCGACGTTGGGTTAACAATAAGTAACGTTTTTAATAAACTTCCGTTATTTAAGGAAGATAGCAATACTTCGATCTAACTGAGATCCTTGTCCACAATATCCGCCTGTTTGGCCAATTGTAAATCCGTCTGAACCAAAGTGATATGGAGGATCACAATATGCATGAACCGGTTCATATTCATATTGTGCCGGATATGACCCAGGTGGTCTTTCATGAAACCCTCCGATTCCGCCGAATGTGTGTGGATATCCCGATCCTCTATTAGCAGTTGTAATTCTTAAATGATTTCTGGTATCATTATCACTACTAAATTTTGCACCAGTTTGTTGTCCATACCAGTTTACAACAATTTCTTGTCCCGATCCCGATCCGTTATCAATAAATTCACATCCCCAACTTGATTGAGGACGAGCAGTATTAATAGTTGCGCCTGTTGTTGTTCCTGATTGTACCTGTCTTGTACCTGTAACAACATTTTGTCCTGTAGAACTGTTTGGAAGTAGCATTATATCTCTAAATGTGTATGAATTAGTGTTGTATGGACTAGTAAAACTCCAACGAGAATGGGCTCTATAGTTTCCGTTACCGTCGTAACTCATCATTAATATTTGTGTGAAGTCAGCCAATCTCCAAAATGCTTCTGTTTTTGTATCATTATACCAAGCACTTGGGGTACCAACAGCACTTGCATTTTGCCACCAGGTTGTGTCATCAAAGTGATGTAATGTTCCGTCAGCGGTTCTTATACTCATAATATGTGTCCAACCACCGCTGTCATAACTGTTGCTCATCAAGCAGTATGCTTGATATGTATTTCCACTGCCATCTTTTAGATAGTAAGTGCCGTCTGTTGTTGTACCGGTTAGATTTTTAATTGCAAGAGCACTTGTTCCCGCTTTAGCCGCTGTTGACCCGTCTGGTGCTGGATCAACGGTAATGCTAAATGCACGTTCTTCATATCCGCCGTCTGCGTCTGTTGCTCTAACAGTAAATGGACTGTTAGTAGAACTTCCTACAGCAGTTGGCTGTCCTGTAATTTGTCCATTACTAGTATTAAGACTCATGCCAGCCGGTAAACTGCCGCTTACAATAGAGTATGTTACTGCTTCGCCGTCTGGATCTGTTGCTGATAATGTAAATGCTGGCGAATAACTACCATATTGATCGGCTATTGTTCCTAAAAGACCTGCTGGTGTCGACCAAATAGGATCTTGGTCAATTGTTCCTGCAGGATCTAGTTGTCCTGTTAATCCCGACGGGTTTGTAACTGTAATAGTAAACGTAGCACCCGAAACATAATTAACTGCACTTGCATTTGTATTTGCTGTTAAACTTGAGGAACCTACATACGTTGTTGTTAAGTTTCTGCTAACATTATTAACACCTAAACCAGTTACAGAAATAATAGCACCTGGTTTAAATCCACTACCATTAATGGTGATAGTTGTATCAGTGTCTTCATTAATAATACCTGTCAAACCACTTACAACCGGAGGAGCATCAACACCGGCCCATCCTGTAGCAGTATAAATTTCTGCTAAACCTAAATCAGAATTATATCTAATAGTTCCTGCTGTGGGTGATCCGGAACGTTGGGCAGTAGTGCCTACTGGAAGATCTACGCCTTCAACACCTGTAAATTTTGTATTTTTATTTTTAAAATCATTAGTATTAGACATATTATAACTCCTGTAAGATCCAACCGTAAGTAGCACCACTGTATACTAACTGGAATCCTTCATATTGTGTAGATGCTGTCATGTTACCCGACGCCCCCATAATGTTTTCTCCGTTTCCTTGTATAGTCAAATTATTTGTATTAAATGTTCCTGCAACATCAACTACTCTTACGTTATCACCTGTGCTTGGCGACGCCGGAAGTGTAACTGTTACTGCGCCTCCACTAGTGTCAACAAAAATTCTGTCATTGTTTAACGAAGTATATGGACTGTCGCTGTTAGTTTTAGTAACCCACGGATTGCCTCCACCGATACCACTCCATTGATTGTTTGAATACCCTTCAAACGTTCCTAAATCTGTATTATATCTAATATATCCATCTACGGGTGATCCTGGTCGAGCCGCTGTTGATCCTTTTGGAACTAACAAGTAATCATGTCCAATCTGTGATACTGTATCTCCTGCAATATCAAAATCAATTGTATCTGTGCTTGCACCACTACCTGCGACAGATACTTTAGATTGTGTAGGACTTGCACCTGCAATAATAGCACTTGCACCTGCAACTTTACCGTCAACATAAGTTTTAACTGCTTTTTCTGTTGGAACTGCTTCGTCTGAGTTATCAGCAAACGTACCATCTGTACTAAATTCGTTAATAGTAGCACCCTGTTTACCAGCAGTAATCGAACCAAGTTGTAGTTCGTTCAAACCAGCCAAATCAAACTCTTCAGATGAAAGTGTGGCTCTACCTGTTGCTTGTTCAACTTTAAAGTAATCACCTACTCGGAAGTTACCATCTTGGTCAGTGGTTACGTAGAACACTCTACCACCGTCTTCAGATTTTGTTTCTCTATTTTGATCTGGTTGTTGTGAGTAATCACTTGAAATAATAACCGGATAGTTTGTGTCAGCAAAACCACCAGTACCAATGTCCAAGAAGTCGTGTCCGCTCATACGCACTTGTGAAAATGCTTCACGGAATGTAATATGTGTTAAATCACTTGGTGTCTTGTTACTTGGAATCGGAGGATCAATACCAATAGTAGCAGTACCGTAATTTGTTTTAGAAGGCGCCGCATTTAATCCGTTATTAATAATATCAATAAATGCTTGTACATTATTTTCTGTAAGCGTTTGTGCTCCGGATTCTGTAGCAGTTAATCCTGTAGTTTGTGTTAATTGGTTTCCTGTTGTTGGCGTAATAGGATTTTGATTAATAATATCATCGATAATAGATTTAAAATAAGTCCATGCCGCAACATTTTGTTGTTTTTCTGTTGTTAATGAGTATAATCCGCTTGCATTACTAAAGTAACTAATACCTGCATCAATTGTTTTGCCGTTTGAACTATAGTCTAGGTCAGTGATTAATGCATCAACTACTAATCCAACATCTCTTTCACAAGTAGCAGAGTCATAACTAAAACCGTCCCAAATAGCATTACCACTAGAACCTGGTCCGTCTGCAATTTCATTGTTAATCCAAGCAATCATTTCTTTTTGTAAAAATGCTTTGTTAGCAGTTACGATTGCTTGTGCATTTGGATAATTACCTGTAGTATAACTAGGTCCAATATAGTTTGCAACACTAATAACAAAGTATGTTTCACTATCTCCTAAAATTTGTAATACAGATCCGTCCTTAGGAATACGATTTAAACTGTCAACACTAAATGATGTACCTCTACCAATACCGGCAAAACCTTGTCTGGTTGCTACAACTGTTCTTGTTATTCCGGGTGTTTGATTTAGCGTTATGCTTGTATCTGTAGTTCCTGAAACTACTGAAGTAGTGCTTACTTCTTCAATTTGTTTTTGTACAATAGTATTTGTATTGTATGTTGGATTAAGAGTGCTTAATGCATAACTTCCACTGGTTACAGTACCAATGTCGTTAGTAAGATCGCGTTGTACATTAACAATAACTGAATTTCCTTGTTCAATACCTGCGGCAATTACGTTAATACCATCAAGCATAACACCGTATAATCCGATATTATTTGTACCATTATCTAATGCTACTGCCCAACTTACAGTTCCTGTTGATGTATATCTGGCAATTAAACCTGTATTGTTATTGTTAGTACCTTCGTTTACATAACCAGTAACATAAACGTCATTACCAAAAGGTAGTACATCTTTAATTTGTGCATTTTCACTACCAAAGTCAATTTGACTCTGCCATGATACTGTTCCATCAACTGTTAATCTAAACACCAATGTTTTTTGTGTTACTGCACCTGCAGGATCGTAATAACCGCCAGCAACTAGATAAATGCCATCGCCGTTACCAGTGTCGAGTTCTAAAGCATTAATGCTTACATCTCCATAGATATAACTTGCTACATAGTTTCCTAACGAATCAAGTCTTGTAATTACTGATTGATTTGCTGTACTATCAAAACTTGCAATATATAAATTATTTTCAGCAGTTGCATCACCTGCAAGTGCATATGTGTCTGTTGATGTAGTCGGTGTGCCAGCAAAAGTACAAGCATTTGCAACTAATGTATTTGCCGCTGAACTATCGTTATACTCAATAGTTCTAGTCCAACTTTCAACACCCGCAGGATTAAATTTAATTGCAACAGAACCAGTTGTGCTATGTGTTCCAACAATATATAAATTATTAGTATCAGTAGTAACATCATTAATTTCAGTTACGTTACCAATAGTTTTTTGCCATTGAATTTCGCCTGCTCTTGAAATACTTATAACAAAACCCTTATTGGAGCCACCGTCATATAAACAACCAACAGCATAATATCTATCACTTGTTTCAACAACACTGTGTACGCTACCAAATGTTCCTTCGTAGGTATATGTCCAATCGAGTGAACCTGCTGAATTATATTTTGCAATAAATGGATAACTTGCTGTGTTATCAAATGTACTTGTTACATCTGTGCCTGTTGGATTTGTATGTCCAACAAAAACTCTGTTACCAACAGTATCTCTGTAACTTGTAAAGATGTGTACATTTGATCCTAATGTTTGAACTGAATCAATAGTTTTGTCGTTTAGTCTTAGTTTTCCTGTTAATGGAACTTCACTTTGTGAATAACCACGTGCAACAGCACCATATTCGCCGTATGAGTTGTTACCAACAATAGCACGAATTTTACCTCCGCTTTCTGCTAGATAACCAATATCACAATAATATGTAAAGCAAGACACAATCTCAGTACGTCCATCATTTAAACAGTGTACGCCAATGCCGTCTGAGTTGATTTGTGTAAAGTCATTGTTAACGATCGATTTATATCCACCGTTATGTAAAGCGCCATCAACTTTCATTCCAGTTCCGCCTGGCGAAAAGTTAGTACAGTTTTGTACATATGGCGATTGTGAAGTAATCCAAACCGAAGTGTCATCTGGGCCATTACCTGGATCAAGTGATACTTGAACGCTTCCTGTTGAGAAGTTTCTAAATACAAAGTTACGAATACGTGTACCATTGTTTACAAGAAACACTTCTGAGTTTGCATTTGGAGTAGATCCATCTGATGAAATACCAACGCCATAACCGTTGTCTGTAGTTGTATCTGGTGAAATTGTAACAGCACCGAGACCGTTACCTTCCATAACAACACCACGTCCTAATCTAATAGGACATAATTCTTCATATGTACCCGAACTTACATTAATGCGACACTGACCTAAACTAAATGTTTGTTGTGCCGCGTGTTGTAATGTGCGCCATGAACTTGTAGCAGTTCTACCATCGTTACTATCACTACCTTGTGGAGATACAAAGTAATCATTTTGTGGAACTAAGTGACCCCATTTAGGTTCATTACCATCTGAATATAAAAACGAACCTGCAGGTCCGATTGGTAATCTAGTTACCGCGGTTGAATCTCTGAATGCAATATCACCCCTTGTGGTATGCACAGCATTTGTATCACCTTGTGCAATTAATTCCCAATATGCAGGAGAACTTCCTGGTGTGTTACCAACATTATCTTCTGCAATACTGATATAAGACGATTGTGCATATTCTACTAAATCACCTTTTTGATATGTAGTCGAAATACTATAAGTTCCAGTCCAATTAAATCCTTCAGAATATAAATCCCAAAAATCTGAATTAGGCGGCGCTACAATGCTTGATCCGTCATTATCGAATCCTTCGGTACAAATATAAAGATGACCACCATATCTAACAACATCTCCTGGATAATATTCCGTTGCATTCGTATAGCCGCCGCGCCATTTAAATCCTTCTAAGAAAAGATTAAAATTTGCATTTACATCGGGAGCATTTGAATTTGTTTCTGCTGTACAGATATAATGTTGTCCACCGTGTTTAACAATGTCGTTTGGTCTATATTCTGTTCCACTTTGCCAGTTGCCTTTTATTGCAAAACCTTGAACTAAAATTTCCCAATCTAAAATATTAGTAGGTCTTATTCCTACAGGAGTTCTTCCTTCTTTAACAACATATTTGTTACCACCATAAGATGCAATATGACCCGGGCGATATTGAATTTGTATATCCCAAGGTCCTTGGTCTTGGTAACCTTTTACGTAAACGTCCCAATATGTTGTGTTAGTTGGAGCATTTAATGATGTATTCCCTTTTGCAACGTACAAGTAACCACCATAAGAAACAATATCACCTTTTTGGTATGAACTAGAAGGATTATAATCGCCTTCCCATTGCTGACCATCTACTATTTTTTGCCAATAAGCAGTTTGAGTAAATGGATTTTGATTTGTTGATTCTTGTAATGCAATGTAAACATTACCACCATATGCTACTGTTTGTCCAAATTTATAAAGAGTTAATGCACTCCAAGTTCCGGCATTTTCAATACCAGCAACCATTAACTCCCACTTGGCAGAGTCAGGAGCAAATGTTGCTTGTGATGTGTGTGCTGTTATACAAACATAAGCATTTGGGCCGTATTTTACTACGTCATCTTTTTCGTATGCGAATGTACCTTGCCAGTCGCCTGCCCAATAAAACTTAAGATTTCCTAAAATGATATCTGCCATTATCTATATTCCTCATTAAGATCGTATCTTGCTACAAACTTTCCTCTTTCATTAAAGAAATACTGCATACTGCCTGGTCCAATATGATATTGTTCATATAATTCGTTACCGTTTGCGTCTTGTGTACGTATGTTTGTAAATTCTCTGTCAATTACTTCTTTTGTGTAGACAAGTTGCCCTTTAGAATTAACATTAAATCCGTGTAAAGCACCGGCTCCACCGCCGCCTCCACCGTCAGCAATTAATCTAGCGTTACTTGGCATTCCTTATCTCCGTGTTGCTTGTATTTACCATTTAACTGCTTATACTTAAACCACCGCTGAATTGATAAGGATATGCACTTACAAACGGTGTTTGAAGGTACTTGTTAGGACCTCCTTGTAGTGCATAATAGTTCACATAGTCTGTTGCGGGAGTACCGGTTGTGGGATCGTATAATCTGCCTTCAACCGCTTGATCTGCGAGCCAAGCCTGAACATCTGCTTGTGTATAGTGTGGTCTTGCTTGTAATAGTGTAGCAACAACACCCGCTACGTTAG
>Ga0255751_10006532_pt1 | contig 10248 bp, 16 predicted proteins | sample 071ome_20_FD_179951 | JGI IMG/M metagenome (GOLD analysis project Ga0255751, IMG submission 179951) | Coastal salt marsh microbial communities from the Groves Creek Marsh, Skidaway Island, Georgia - 071412BT metaG (version 2) | ecosystem: Environmental > Aquatic > Marine > Intertidal zone >...
ATTGGTGGTGATAATGTTGTCAAATGCTGATGTTGTGTTCATGATGTAATTTTGTATGATTTTTTTGATTTGTGCAATGATTTTTTTCATTTTATTTTGAGTGTCACTGTGACCTTCAATGCTTAAAATATACGGCCACAGCAAAGATTTTGCAAGATTTATTTTAATTTTTTTTGTGGAGCATGATCCACAACCAAATGATCGCAATGATGATTGTCTCGATTTTAAGCTTGACTTTCATTAGTGCTTAGGGTAAACAACTTCTTCAACTGAGGTGTCCCAACATGCGCGGCAGTCGCCACACACACCGCCTTGCTTGTATGCAACGCAAGTGACCTTGGCCTTGTCGGTAGTAACACCCGAAGCGGTAACACCTAGGCGTCGCGCATGCTCAACCGCTGATGCATCAACCTTGAATGCTGATAACCTTATATTCAAATTGCTTGGACGATTGCGTTGTTGCAACACCTCGCGAACCATGGCGAACTCTTTGGTGGGCAACCAGAACCTGATTGATGGCAATGCCTCTGCAATGTCGAACAGCATGTGCAGATGATCGGTTGATGATATGTCGCCGCTGTCGTGCCACCTAAAGACGCCGCTCTTTTCTTTTCTTTGTATCAACTCAATCATGGCTTGCTTCCATGCTGATTGCTTGAGCTTTTCAAGGCGATTGGTCAACGCGTCCTTGACGTTGCGGAATAGGTAACGTCCTTTGAGAGCATAGCACCCCGCGCACACTGTGCCCTTTTGCTTGGCAAGGATTGATCCTGTCTTGCATGCCTGTGCTGGTGTGTTGTAACTATAGCAAGGCATCTTGCTAGGTGTAGACAATGAGCCTGTGAGTTCTTCGAGTTGCTTGAGTGTTCGCATGGTCCAAGTATACGCGCACCACCTGAGCGGTCAATAAAAAATTACATAAAAAAATAAAAAAAAGTTTTCGAAAAGTCTTGACAAACTTTCTGAAATAATCAATCTCCATAAGTTGCTGATAATCAGGCACTTACAGCGGCCCTCCCTAAGCAACCCCTTGATACGCAACAGTTTACGCAAACGCAATACAAGAACCATGCCAACTTTAAAATGAAAAAAAATGAACTTTTTTCTTGCAGAAAATGGTTTTTGATACTATCTTATAACCATGAAGAACATGTTGGAATCAATCAAAGACCTCGACACCTACATCAACGAACTCAAGACCTTCAACTGGTATTTTGAGAATGGCTCAATCGAAGCATGCCGCTACGGCTACAAGACGATCAACAGCTTCGTCATCGCCTCCAACTACAGCCCAGCCCACAAGGAGGTTTGGGCAGAATATGAAAAAAAATACTTGACAGGCTTGGGCGTGGTGTAAAAAATGCGGCCCAAGGACGCCCAACGTAACTGCTTAATAATCAGGTACTTACGGCGGCCCACCCGCTGTAAACCCTTGGTATTCAACGACTTGCGCGGCAACCAATACAAGAACCGTGCCAAACTTTTTTTAAAATTTTTTCAAATAAACTGTTGACAAATGTCAGATATTGGTGCATACTATAAGTATGAAAGATAAGGAAATCAAAGAAGTCGCCGTTAAGACAACCCGCCGTTTCATTCGCCGCAGCACACGCCCTCTGATTCGTTCTGGTCGCGGTTCTGGATGGCTGGCACTAGGACAAAAATAATTGAAAAAATTTCTTGCACAAATCTTAATTTATACTATCTTATAGGTATGAAGTTTGAACGAATCAACCCAATCGAAGATCACCGAATCAAAGTCCAACGTGAGATCGTCAAAGAGATCAAAGCCAAGGACGAAGCTCGCAAAGCTCACCTTGCCAAACCCTACAAGCGCAGCGAAGACGCAAAACCTTTTAGCTGGGACGCATAACATGAGCGCAGCAATTACCAAAATCACCATGGACGAACTTAATCATAGACTTGAAGATTGGCTACGCGAATGTGCCACCACAGAGGAAGAGTGGGACGTTATCGCTGAGTATAGCTTGCACCGAAAGATCAAATTAGTTAATAAAATATATGATGGAGGAATCGCAAATTTTCTTATTGACACTTTCCCCGAAACCGTATAATCTTTTACTATGAAAGTTAACAAGGACTTCTTTACTGGAATGGTCACATACGAGCTGCCGAACGGCAAGACCTTCACAGCTCCATACAAAAACCGCAACTATTGCGTAGCGTGTGACGGCGACGAAGTGCCTTCTACTTGGCAAGGCAAAACATATATCTACATGTATGATTACAGCAAAAGGCATCACGACTGGTATTGCTTTGAGGATGATATCAGCACCGATGTGGCCCCGTGGGAAAAGTAAAAAATAATTGAAACTTTTTCTTGTATAAACCAAAAAACTAAACTAAATTACACACATGAAAACAAAAAAAACTAGAAGACCAAGATTCCAAACTGGAGACAGGCTTAACCCAACTTCTTTACGGTTGAATAAATCTCATTCGGAAGCTCTTGATTTAATAGCAAAAACTGGGAACTTTAACATGGCAGATGCAGTCAAACAACTGATCTCAGAAAAGATTGAAGGACTTAACCTTGAAGACTCTAAAAACCCATTGAAAAAAGGCGTGTTACTTGAGTCAATAAATGAAATCCTCCGAAAGATTAACACGTTAAATTATAAAACCTCACACCTACCGACTTTACAAAAACTGAATAACATACTTGAAGCCTTAAAGGTTGCAGAGCAAGCTTTTGATGAATAAAAAACATTTGACACCCGCTCAAATTCTGTTATCTTATACGTATGAAAACAATCGCACTATATGTCCTTCTTATATCACAATCAATCACGGCACTGGGCGCACAGTCTGGACTTACTAAAGAACAACAAGTGGTCGCCATTACGATCCTTGCCGAAGCACGGGGTGAAGGTGACAAAGGAATGGGAGCCGTTGCAGCCGTCATCGCTCAACGTGCAATCGACCGCAAGCAGACATGGGAAAAAGTCTGTTTAGCTAAATGGCAATTCTCTTGTTGGAATGGCAAGAAGATCTCAGATCTTGATCATCTGCTAGATGTCCCACAAGCTGAAATGGCAATCTACCTTGCCAAGAATATGCACCGCATTGATCGCGCCAAGATCGGCAACGCCAACCATTACTACGCTGACTACATCAAAGCACCGTATTGGGCCAAAGGCGAAAAGCCAACTGTTAAGATTGGACGCCACATTTTTTATAAATTATAGTTGACTTTCTTCCCTATTGTTTATTCTCGAACGTTACAAGGAGGGAGCTTCGGCTCCCTCCCCTTTTTTTTTGTTGACAAACTTTTTAAATTAACTCTTTCGCGTAACACCCTGCAAATCAACGACTTACAGCGGCCCAACCCACATAAACCTTTGATTATCAATAACTTATGCAATGTCAACGCTTTTTTTAAAAAAACTTTTTTAAGTTTTTTTAGGGTTAGACAGTTTTTGTCCTACCCCTTATGCTATGCTAAACGCATGAACAATATGAAAAAATACTTAGTTCCTTTCGGATTCGCTGAAAAGTGGGTCAATAAACAAAACCCATTTTTTGTTCAGTGGCGTGAGTTCCCTGTTTCCCGTGAAGAGAACGGGCTGGATAGGGCAATCGAATTTGCCGCCCAAAATGAGGGAAGCGTCTACGTTCAGGACGCGGACTCAACGGTTAAACTCGTTTGGCAAAACCCAATCTACGGATAATAATCCGCAAACCACTCGTAGGCAACGACTTACGAGCGCTTAACCCGCGTAAACCCTTAGCACACAAGCACTTACGCAAAATCTCTTTTTATCCAAAATTCCAGATTCTGTCAAGCTTTTTATTTATATTTAGCAAAATAATTTTTACTATTTAATTCATTTTTTTGTTGCATTAATTTTCAGAATACCTATATTGGTTTCATGAGTCATGAGTTCCAGATTGAACTTGAATGCCGTGAGTGCGGCAGCAACGAAACAATTACTACTAAACAATGCAATGAACACGGTGCGTATTATGCTCTTGACTGGACCTGTGAATCTTGCCAAGATGAATACGTAAAGGAAAACTTGTTATGATAAAACTACATTCAAAACACGACGTTGGTCATGGGTGGCTGCAAGTGCCCATGAAGCTAATCCGCAGATTAAACATCGCAGACAAAATCTCAGTCTTTTCTTACAAAGCTGGAGGGTATGCCTTTCTAGAAGAGGATTGCGATTGGGGGGTCTTTCATCGAGCCATGGAAGCAAACGGCTTGACTTACTCAGTCGAACCTGAAATAGTGGACGGCGAATCAATAGTTCGCAGCTATGCGAGCTTCACATCTAACTAAAGGATCAATATGCCAAATTGGGTCAATAATACACTCACAGGACCAACAGAAGTCCTCAAGCGACTGCTGAAAAGCGCAGGTCATTTAGACTTCAATATTCATGTCCCTATGCCAGCAGAGCTTAGGGCGTATCGGGCTGGCTCTGTTGTCACAGAAGAAGAGAAGCAAAAACAGATTAAAGATCAAAACCTCAAACTAGACAATGAATCTTTTGATTTGCCTATGACAGAGGCAGATCAACAGCGATGTCTTGAACTTTATGGTGCAAACAACTGGTATGATTGGGCAGTCGAGAACTGGGGAACTAAATGGAGTCCAGACCTTGATCAAGAGTTTGAGGATGGCGACGAAGAGATAATATTCCAAACTGCTTGGGCTCCACCTTTGGCATGGCTGAACAAGGTAAGCCAAAAGTTCCCTGACGCTAAGTTCAACCTGTTTTGGGAGGAAGAGCAAGGTTTCGGGCAAATTGTTGATATAAAAAACGGCAATTGGAAAACCATCGAGGACTGGGATCAGGCAGAATTTAGCGATTGGGTTACTTATGGTGACTACTACATTTACTGCTGCACTCGATCAGGTGGCCGTCATGACGAAGGTGGCCCATTGTTCATCGCAGGTAAGTTTTATATCGACATGGACGCTTCACAGCAGTATGATTCCATGGAAGATGTTGAGTGGGCGATCAACAAGTGGCACAAGCAAGCAGACGCTGGCAACGAGGAAGCAAAAATATCTGCATTTCCCTCTTGACTTTTCTCCCTAGTGTGTTAAGTTGTGGGTGTTAGTGGAATAGATGACGTATGGTGTGCAGGGAGATCCTGCAACTAGGCTTGTATTTCGATTGTGCCTATGTGAAACAAAGTCATCTGGTTGAAGTCGCATGCAGCAGCGCATGATGTGCAGGGAGACCCTGCAATGGAGTTGTATAGTGCTCTCATGAAACAAAGCTGCCGTGCGTTTGGTGTGTATGAACGAGCGAATGGTGTGCAGGGAGATCCTGCAACAGGGTTTCGGTTCCCGTTATGAAACAAAGCTCATCGTTCAGGTGTTGGCCCCCTCCGAAAGGAGGGGGTTTTTTTGTATAAACTCTTGATTGACAACGCCTTAGGCCCGACCACTTCGTCCCCCGGCGCAAACCCTTGATTATCAACGACTTACAACCAAACCTGTAAGCATGCTGTATGCCAAGTTGATTGCGAATTTTTTGCTTGACATGAAAAAAGTTTTTTTGGACGAACTTTTTTTGTTGACCATTTCTTGTTTTGCTACTAATCTTGAGTCGTAAGGTTAATCAATACTAACAATCAAAATAGAAAGATACCATTATGCGTTTGAACCCTATTAAGAACGAATCCGACCTCGCCACCAAAGCCTTCTTCCCAGTTGGCGTTGAGACTGGCGCAACCATCATCCGCAAGGATGGCAGTGAAACGACCTCCAGCCAGTGGGAGGTATATAACCAACTCACGGGCAAAACCCTCTTCTGGGGTTCTGACCGCTACGGTCTCCTCAAGCATGAGGATTTCATCAACCGCATCGAATCCAACCTTGCCGACAAAGGCTATGGGGATTTGGCTTGGGCTGCGGATCTTGGTCCTGAAGCTCGCAAGCACACTCCATGCCGTGAGTTCTTTGTTGAGCCTGACGGTGGCACTCTTCGCGCTCGCTATTTCCTACCATCCAATGATGAGGTGGGTTCTGGTGACAAGCTGGGCTACTGCTTGGACTCTTGGAACTCCATGAACGGCAAAACCCGTGAGTGGATGCGTATGGGTGCTTATCGTTTTGTTTGCTCCAATGGCATGATCGGCTTCACCGATTCAGTGACGTTCAGCAAGAAACACACCAAGGGCAACTTCGCCGTGGATGATGCTGACCTGCACACCATAAACTCTCAGTTTGACAAGCTCTGGACCAATTACTCTGAGGATCTAGATGTGTATCGTGTCATGGATTCTCAGGTGATCACCAAGGAACAGCTTGAGTCTATTATTCGCAAGCTGCCTTTGGGCAATCCCGACAAGCAACGTAAGAACAACCACTTCGATGGCGTTCGAGATCGGTTCTGGCAGTCGCAGTTTGATGAGTCCCGCATCCACAAGTCAGAGTTCACTTTGTGGGACGTATTCAACGCAACCACCGAACACTTAACTCATACCGTCGAGCGTGATCAGGGCAAGATTGAAAATGCCCATCGCCTTCAAGGTCGAGTGGCCCCGTTCTTCAAGCAACTGTCCGACGGTCTTCGCCAGCAGAAGCCACTAACAGAATTGCTGGCCTAAGTCAAGGCCTCACAGTCCCTCCCCTCGGGGAGGGATTTTTTTTGCTTGACAGTATTTTTTTTGTTGACAGGGTGCCGATTTTACGATCTAGATGTAAGTTGTTGATTATAAGGGGTTTACAGCGGCCCACCCTTCGCAAGTGCTTGATAATCAACGGGTTACGCAAAATTTGAGTTTATATAAACTCTTGCGGCTCAACGGGTTACAAAATCGCGGTTAATATTATACAATATTTCGTTCACAATTGTACACTTTTAGTATTAAGGAATATTTCGCTCACAAATAAAGCCCCGCGTAGCGAGGCTTATTTGATATTTAGTTTGTAGTAATTCAGTTTTACTTTATACTATATGATTTCCATATTTCAAAATCTGCTTGAGCTAATGACATATTAGGGTATTGTTTATTCATTAATCTTATTGCGTGTTGTTCTAGCTTGAGATATTTGGTGGCAGATGGTGTGGTTTTAGGGACATCTATGTACCACCCGATCTGTTTGTCTAGCCACTTGAGGATGTGGGTGTCCAGCACAGCACACTGCGCGTTCTTGCATGTGTTCAAGATGAAGAATCGCGATGTCTTGGGGCCAATGCCGTGGCAACTTTCTAGTTGCTGCAATGTACATGTCTCAACATCTAATTCAATAGCATCTTCTATTGCTCGTTTTATTCTATTATATTGTCCTATCTTAGCTTTTTGCAGTAAACAAATTAATGATTGACCTTGTAGATATTGAAACGGTGTTTCTTCTGGCAACACCCACTTCAGCAACTCCCACGTTTTCTCTGTTGCCATCTTAGCATTACGTCCTGCAACAATAATACTAAAAATTAAGAAGTATTCTTTTTCATACCTGTCAGACAGATATGTGGGCAATTGTTTTGTAAAATCAAACTTTCTCATAATATTACCACCAAGATGTATACTCTACTTCGTAGCCCTCATCAAGACTTTTTCTTGCTTTTGATATAAACTCAAGATCAGCTTCTTTACATTCCTCGTTGTGTTTGCTACAATCGCCAAAAAAGAAACCTTCAGTTTCGGGTAACTCACCTCTTAGAATCACTAATTCTAAATCGTCTAAGTCATCAGAGTCGAGAGTCAGAGTCTTGCAATTGAACACTCCTTCGTCTCCAGTCTTGGTGTAATAAAGGTCAGACATATAACCTTCAAGAGCATTATGTTTGCGCCAGTAAGCTATTTCAGTCTTGACTATTGTTTCTGTAAGGGTTTCGGCATTGTATTCCCTTTTAACTTTTTTTGCAAATTGATCTAGTCCCATAATATTATTTATTTTAAATTAATTCTCACATGTTTCTATTAAACCAATCATTTGATGATCGTCAATATAATAAAGGCTATACTTATATTCATCAACTAATTCATTAAATTTCATATAAAAACTTTCGTTGGTTGTAGTCAACCTCCAAAGATGCTCCCCTTCAGATGGAGATTCTACAGCATAAACTATAGAAGAATGTTTACCGACAGCAAACAGTATTCCCCTCGGTTGTTTAGCTAACCATGAATCTAACTCTTGAGCAGTAGAGAATATAACTTTCTGCCCGTGGCTACTAGTATCGTATATTAATTTATTCATATTAATTTTTCTAGGTCTTCTAGCATATCGTCGAGTCGATATATTACTTGATCGTATTGCTCACAAGAACACACAGGAACCTTTTCCGTATTCGGTTCGCCATTTTGCTGCCAGACATGATATTCGCACACATGAGAATCGGAGTCACGCAAAATTTTTATTTTTTTTATGATAGATTCAATATTATTCATATTAATCTTTTGAAGCTGAATTGTAGAATAATCCAGAAGATGGATGGTAGTGTAATGCTTGCTCAATGATCATGTAAGCTAACTTTCCCATTAGTATATTGAGTCCCTCAAGGTTAGAATATTCTTTCAATTCCAACTCACGATCATGCAGGTGTGCGTAAACCGATTCGTAAAAATCGGGATCTTCAAATCGAATCATTTCGACTAGCTGCCAACATGCTCTATTATCTATCGTATAAAGGCTTGCATAATCGTGAGAACTTCCAAAACCTGATTTGATAGCCATAGCCAAGTTTTTCATGGTATGATTGAATTCTGTGAACGTTTTCATATTAATTCTTGTTCTTCGTAGTAATTCGGGATTTGATCAGTGATGGCATCAAGCATGTGAAGGACACCGTTCAGACTTTCAATCTTTTTTTTAGGAAAAGCGCAATTATCGTAGTTCTCATAAAGTTCTTCAAGGAACCCAATAAGATCCAAGAGATCGCATTTCTGCTCGAATAGCAATTTTGAATCAATGTTTTCAATAGTAACTGTATGTCTCATTCTAATCCTTTGATTTTATCCATGAACTCCTGCTTGTAAACGTCTGCCATCTTTTGATCTATAGGTCTATTCAATTTATCATTAAGCTCATCGAATATCTTAACTAACTCCTTGACGTTATTAAGATCATCAGACAACCAGTCGTTGTAAACTAAATCGGGTCTCGCGAACAAACCTCTCCAAGCTATTTCCTGTATCCTCTCATTCATCTTCTTACTTTTCATATTAACGTGGTTTTCTGTGAGCCATGATCCAGAGGTAGATCACAGCGATGATTAGTGCCTCAGTCAATGAGAATCTCATTGCTAATAATCTGCCAGAATTTTCAAAAAGCGCAAGGAAAAAAATCAAAAAAAATCGGGGGAGCATTAACCCCCCCGATGTGCTTAGATGCTGTTGCGTAAAACAGCTTTGCCAACAGGAGTAATTATTCGCTTGACATCGATCTTCATCAACCCCTTCTTGAGAAGGTAGACTTCGTGATCACGTTGTAGAGCCGTACGACTCAATCCCGTCTTGGCACTCAGCTCCTGCAATGAGCAGGAACCGTGTTCCTTAAGAATGTCAAGGATATTCTTCTCTGTCTCAGAGATGCCCAGCGGATTGATACTCAACACATCAACAAAGTCAATGTAACTCTTTGTATTAAATGTTTTGATGTTATCTGAATCGCAGAAGTCCACAAGGTCTCTTGCCAACTTAATGGCTGAGCGAGCGTTTCCACGGGTGGTGGACGCAAGCTTCTCAAGAGCACCTGAATCAAACTGAATGCCTTTGCAAAAGTTTGATATGATCTTTGCGAGATCCGCAGTTGCATACTCTTCGAAGTCGATAGTCGTAAGCCGATCTTTGAACGGTGGGAACAACTTATCCGACTCCGTGGTGGCGAACAGGAAGGTCTGCTTGGTGAAATCAAACGGGAACACGTTCTCCCTAAACTGGAACTCGCGTTGGTTTGATTTTTCTGTATTAAAAATAGTTAGAAAAGCATTCGTCAAATCCTGAGGTAGTTCGTGCGCTTCGTCTAGAAACACAGTTACCTCATTATCCATAATGATTGGTATAAAGATTTGAGTAAAGAAGTTCTCTACATTCTTAATACTGCCGCAGTTAAGTTCTATCGCGTTTCTTTTACTACCATTTCTGTTTTTGAGCTGGCGTGTAAAAGTGCGAGCGAACTCTGTCTTCCCAATACCCTTCTGACCATTGAACAGTAGAAAAGGGCAAGTATTTTTAGCATTAAAAACCTTCAAATAATATGAAAGTTTTTTCTTGATTTTTTCTTGTCCTACCAAATGGTCGAATGGCATATTAGTT
>Ga0255751_10006548_pt1 | contig 10236 bp, 18 predicted proteins | sample 071ome_20_FD_179951 | JGI IMG/M metagenome (GOLD analysis project Ga0255751, IMG submission 179951) | Coastal salt marsh microbial communities from the Groves Creek Marsh, Skidaway Island, Georgia - 071412BT metaG (version 2) | ecosystem: Environmental > Aquatic > Marine > Intertidal zone >...
TTATACTTTAACAACGGTGGCGAGGCAATTGTTGGCTGGAATATGTCAACTGGTGTTAGTCGTGGAAGCGCGATTGATTTAGGTACATCTGGCGTAAACTTCAAAGACCTCTACCTCTCCGGCGGCGTGTATCTCGGCGGCACTGGTTCGGCTAATCTGCTGGATGATTATGAGGAAGGGACGTGGACGCCAGCGCTTACAGCAACAGGTGGAGGTGCTACAATCGGGTACAGCAGTCAAGTAGGGAAATATATAAAAGTTGGAGGGTTGGTGACGGTTTGGTGCCGCATAACGTTAAGTTCTGTTTCTGGGGGGTCAGGAGATGCCAAAGTTAGCGGATTACCGTTTTCGGTTGAAAACACTGAGGCGATGCGGGGAAATAGTCATGTGATGCTAGACCAACTGGCCGCTGACCGCCGCCAAACATCTATTCAGGCTGACCCTAATGCCACAACTTTAGGTTTGATAAGGGACTCTGGTTCTACTAGTAGTCACTTAGCAGTTCCATTTAGTGATATGACCGCCAACACTGATGTTAGATTTCAATATTCCTACAGAACATCATAACCCCTACCGTCACTGGATGTGGCGGCAGACAGTCCATAGCCAAAGGAGATAAAAATGGCACTAACAGAAGAAAGCGTAGTCGATAAGATTGAAGTGGTAGGTGACTACAACCACGTTCAGGTTCGCACCGCCACCGTTATCAAGCGTGATGGCGTTGAGATTAGCCGTTCTTTTCACCGCCACGTCATTGCCGCTGGCGATGATTACAGCGGCGAAGACAGCAAGGTGCAGGGCATTTGTGCGGCTGTACACACACAAGACGTGATTGATGCGTATGCCGCGCATCTCGCAGAACAGGAGTAAACTATGGCAATTCAATGGACTTTCCCACAACTCGACTACGCACCATCTGAGGGTGATTTATCTCAGGTAGTCAAAACCGTACACTGGCGTGCCTCTAAGGTTCACGCAACAGCGGTAAACGATGAAGGCTCACCTATCTCAGCAACAGCATACGGCACTGCCTCTGTCGGCGATGCAAGTGCTGACAGCTTCACGGCCTTCGATGACCTGACGCAAGAGCAAGTAAAAGGCTGGGTGCTGGCATCTCTCGATAAGACTGAGGACGAGCTTGAGGCGATGCTTGACGCACAGATGGAAGCGCAAATCAATCCTCCGATTGTCGGCGGCACACCAGCAGGGTGGTAGCAATGAAACAGAACGTGGACATACCGCTTGCATCAATAGGCATCACCGCACCGATATGGCTTGAGCCTCTCAATCTGTGGCTGGGGCTGGTGCTGGTGAGCTTGTCTATCGTTCTTGTTGGCTTACGCATCTGGGCCATTCTAAGAGAAAACAAATGAAGGTGCTGGTCTTCCTCATTATCACGATAACACCTGCCGGTGATTTTGAGGTGACCAGTGATGTTGTTCAAGTATGCCCGGACAAGGTGCGCTTCTTCGAGGCAATGAACCGGCGCCAGGCACAAGGTGAGATCCGGGGCTGGAATGCCACATGCACTGCATTTGATGTGGCACAAATGATGGGCGTGACGTCATAAACAGGTCATTAAAGATATTATGGTACTAGTTGTGAAGCATTGACTACTGTATTCCTGCTGATGATGTATCTGGGAACAGGCGATGAGCGGAGAGAGGTTAAGACCAATCTCCGTTTTTATTCTGTCATCGAATGCAACTTTTTTGCGAAGGAACTGGCGCGGCGGTATGGCAACTATGTCCACCGGGACTGGCTCGATGCCCGGGACAGGGTGACGGTTTACTGCGTTCCTGATATAGTGGACCCAGCAACAACGAAGGTGTACTGATGGACCCGGTAACAGCAATGGCAACCGCTTCAGCGGCGTTCTCAGCCCTCAAGAAGGGCTTTGCCATTGGCCGCGATATCGAGAGTATGGTCAGCGATCTCAGCCGCTGGATGAGCGCGATATCGGACATAGAGCAAGCTGAGAAGGAAGCGAAGAACCCTCCCATCTTCAAGAAGCTGTTTGCCGGGCAGTCCATTGAGGCACAAGCTCTTGAGGCGTTTGCCGCAAAGCGGAAAGCCCAGCAACAGCGCGATGAGCTGAAGACATACATCCAGTACACGATGGGCCAGTCTGCGTGGGATGAGCTGATCCGGATGGAGGGGCAGATCAGAACTCAAAGAGCTGAGACACTCTACCGCCAGCGCGAACGCCGTCAGAAGTTCATCGAGATCCTTGTGCTGTCGATAGCTTGCATTATTGGCATTGGGTTTTTCGCTGTGGTAGTATATGCCGGGTTAAAAAACAGAGGTATAATCTAGTAGGTGATCACAGAAACCACCACTGGACTGGCGGCAGAATATATAGCCGCTGCCGCAATACTGGAGCTGGGATGGCGCGTGTCGATGGCCCAGCAGGATAGGGTTGACCTTGTGGCTTGGAGCGAAGATCAGTTCCTGCGCGTTCAGGTCAAGGGTTCAAACATAAGGCATAACAATGGACATGCGGCTGGCTACCATTTTCAACTGGGTTGTGGATCTACTAAAAAGAAACTACCATCGAGGGATGATTACGATGTTATGGCGCTTGTGGCAATACCGGCCCGGAGAGTATTATTCTTCCCGGTTGAAGCTATACAACAGTATACAAAACGTGCTACGCCCAAGCGCTTTGAAGACCCGGATATTGAGATTGATAGCTGGGCTAAAACGCTGGAGGTCATAAATGCTAGACGCAAGTGAGAAGCTGATACAGCAGGTCAAAAGGCATGAGGGCGTGAAGCTGGAACCTTATCGTTGCAGTGCCGGGAAGCTCACCATAGGCGTTGGCCGCAACTTGGACGATGTTGGTATTAGCGAACGTGAGGCAGAGTTTTTACTGATGAATGATTTACAGAAAGTGATCGATCAGGCGCGCCAATACAGTTGGTACGACAAGCTGAATGATCCGCGCAAGGCGGTGATCCTGAATATGATCTTCAATATGGGCGCCGGTGGTTTTTCTAAGTTCAAGAAGACGCATCAGCTCATTGAGGAAGGTGACTATTCTGAAGCATCCATAGAGATGCTGGACAGCAGGTGGAGTGATATGGTGGGACGGCGCGCTATCGAACTCAGCCGACAAATGGATACAGGTGAATGGCAGGACTGACATGATTGGAATATTAGGCAAGATACTTGGCAGCGGTGACGTCATCAAACAGGGCTTATCTCTGATTGATGATATGCATACCAGCACTGAAGAAGAGATCGCCGCGAAGAGCAAGGCGAAAATAGATCTCATGAACGCATACGCGCCATTCAAATTGGCCCAGAGATATCTGGCGCTGATGTTTGGTGGCACCTTCCTTGGCAGTTATGTGATCGTGCTGACGATGACGATCACCGGCCACGGAGATCCGGATGCGGTGACCAAGGTGATGGAGCAGTTCAGCATTAACTATGCAATGCTGATTATTCTGGGCTTCTACTTTGGCGGCGGTGTCGTGGAGAGCTTCAAGCAAGCCCCTAAAAAGTAAGGGGGCCGAAGCCCCCTCACCCTAGCTCTCATCAATCATTTTGAGGCTTAGTGTTTTTTGCCGCGAGATACTCTCAGGCTTGGCAGGGACTACCTTCTCCGGTTGGGCGCGTGTCTTCCGCATAGGCCACTTGATGATATATCTTGTGGTACCTATCACGGTTGTGGCTTCGGTATTGTCACCCATAATCTCTTTAAGCGATGCCTCGATCTGGTCTATGTCCCATTCGGCCTGGCGCTTCCTATCCTTGGCTTCAGACAGGTCGAAGGCCAAGCGCTGGGCGCCTTGGATCGTATCCAGATCCAGCGGCTCAACATCAGGATCAGCATCAGCATACGCAAAATTGCCATCATCAGAAGACAGCACCGGATACTTTTCACCGCTCTTGCGCTTGTACTCGAAGTCTTCCACGGCCTCTGCGATGCGGCGTTGTATGTGAGCATCTGCCTGGTAGACGAAGATCCGCAGCTCAATGCCCTGATACAGGGTGGCAATGCATCCCCATTTGAAACCGCCGCACATCATTTGCCCTTGTAATTGCCACGGTCCACGATGTGGCGGCGGCTGATCTTCTGGCCGGGCTGATGTGAGTTTAGCTTCCATCACTCCGATAGTGCTGATGTCGATCTCTTCCGCGTTGACGCAGTAGATACCGGCAGCGGCATCAGTCTTGATGGTGCCATTGCCAACGCCCAGACCATCGAGGCTTGCGGCAAGCTGTAAGCTGTCGTGAAAGTAAGGCTTGTCGATATTGACCTCATGATTGCGAAGGCCAAGGCGCTGTGCCGCCTGATCCAGAATGACCGGCTCAAGGCGGTCACCCCAGCTTGTGGCTTCGTTTCCATTAAAGCTGGATGTAACAGCGCCGGTGACCTCTGCCAGCAGCTCATTCGGCGTGGTGTAGGGTGACAGGCCCATCAGTGCCGGGATCCGGCTGGCTGAAATCATATTGTCAGGTGTAAGTTTTCCGACCATTTTATCTCTCCCTTTTCTGGTACATGTCGGGTGCGTATTGGTTCCAGATCTTGTGATCCGGATCCAGATCCATTGCTATGCGCTCTAGCTGGATGTGCCTCTTGTGGCCATTCGACCAGCGCGGACTGCTATACGCATCACAGAAATCATAAAACCAGTCATGCGCTTTTAGAGCCTTGGTATATTCTTCAATGTCCATTGTGTTCACCTATCAGTAAGGATTGTATTTGGCGAAGCATCCCAGCTTTACTGGTTGCTTCAATGCGCTGGATGTCAGCTTCCTTGACACGGCGGCCGGAATGCTGGCGCCAGTGATCCTTTGCCTCAACAGCGGTTGAGAAAAGGTAGCCGGGTGCATCACCCAGATGCTGGCCCCGGTCCCAAAGGATCACGCACGATGGCGTGATCCGTGCCGGTTTATTGTACTCTTTCATGATCAGCTCCCGGCCATAACAAGGAAGAGCCACATCATGCCGATAGTCATTGCACAAGCAATAAGGCCACCGACAATCTCGAAGATTGTCTCAGCGCGTGATGGCTGAGACTGGATCTTGTCGCGATCTTCGATCCACGTTTTAATTCTAACATTCATTATAATGCTCCCTTTATAAGATTAGAGACAGTGGCAGCATGCCACCGGTTGCCCATTGCGGACGGAATGCCAGCATCGTTGAGGGTGCTGGCAATATCGCGCAAGCTGGCACCACCTGCGCGTAATTTGGAAACGATGGGCCACGCCTTGACGCGCACGGCGTCAGTCTTGGCGGCGCGGAGTACACCGGCGGCACGACCACCGGCGCGAGGGTTTGGTGATCCCAGCTCTTGGCCGCGCGCCTTGGCGGCCTTGAGAGCTTCCTTGGTGCGCTCAGAGATCTTGCGCGCTTCCCATTCTGCGAAGACTGCGGCCATCTGAAGGAAAGTGCGATCAGCTTCCGGCATATCTGCGGCCACGATATCAACACCGCTCTCGAGAAGGCCAGTGATGAAATGCACGTTACGCGCCAGGCGGTCCAGCTTGGCGATGACCAAGGTGGCGCCGGTGCGCTTGCATTCGGCCAGCGCTTCGGCGAGCTGTGGCCGGTTGCACTTGCGTCCGCTCTCAATTTCTGTGAATGAGGACAGGACGCCGGTGCTGCCCACAAAGGCGGCAACGGCGGCCTGTTGCGCTTCGAGGCCAAGGCCGGACTGGCCCTGGCGCTGAGTTGATACGCGGTAATATGCGATGAACTGGGTCATTATGCAAAAATCCTCTTAAACTTTTCCCATTCAGCAAAGTCATCATCAGACAACTTGAGCATTTCGTATGCCGCCAAAATCTCATCGACAATAGAATTAAAATTTTCAGTGTCATGCACGATGTAATCGAAGCATAATTTTTGAGCCTCACGGCTATTAAAATCAAAGCCAGCTTCAGACAAGTCTTGGCGAAGGGAATCAAGGCGAATGCCAAATGAAAGCGCTTCGTCCCGGGGCAATTCTGCAAAAATCAACCAACGATCTAATTTATCAATTATATTTTCCATCTTTTTTTTCTCCTCTGTTTCCGGGCAGATCTCTGCCTCAGGTACTTTTATGGACCTATTCGATGTGTATGTCAAGCGATTGTGTACATATTTTTTTGCAGGTGTTGTGTATTTTTTTCCGGGGTGTACTGTTTCGTTGTGTAGCAATGGGAGCCGCAACATGAAACCCGGGGGTGGCCGTATCAAAGGCCGACAGTTTGAATATCTGGTAGCAAAAGACCTTGAGGCAGACCTTGGCATCAAGTTTCAGCGCGTCATCGAGCAAACGCGCGAAGCTGAGTTGTCGGATCTGGAGCCGGTTGATTGCCCCAACTTTCCTTTTGTACTTGAGCTGAAGCGATATGGCACCGGCACCTATTCCCGGCCAGCTTGGTGGGATCAGGTGTGCGCGGCGGCAAGCAAGGCCGGTAAATATCCAGCGCTGATCTATCGCTACGACAGATTGCCGGTCAGGTGCCGGGTTCCGATACAGGCGCTGGTAGGGCTGTCGATGTATGAACCGGCGGCAGATAAAAACGAACAGTACGACTGGCGCTATGCCGCAGATCTGGAATGGGACACGTTCATGATGGTGTGCCGGGAGATTATGGCTGATGTATGAGACCGACAAGGACCGGCTGAACGAACAGCGCTTGATCACGGCCATCGAAGAGGCATTTGGTTTCAAGGTTACCAGCCTACCGGCAAAGTACAATCTGGATGCTATTGCGTGGAAGGAAGGCGAGGCCAAGTGCTTCTTCGAGTTCAAGAGCCGGACGGTTGCCAGCACAAAATACAAGACAGCGGTGGTGAACCTGCACAAGGCCATTGCCGCCAACAACCTGTCACAGACCACCGGCCTTAAGTGCTGGCTGGTGTGTGAATGGACGGATATGGTGGGATGCATCGACTTTGCGTCCCCCTTCGAGATTGGTGTAGTGGGCGCCAGGACAGACCGCAATGATCCAAGGGATGCGGATCTGTTTGCTCACTATCCAATAGCCGGGTTCAGAGATCTGAACCTATTCTGAAACTGACGTTATCGTATAGGAGTTGATGTTATGGCGTTAGGATTTAATACTGAAAGCACAGGTGGGGGCGATATCCTGCCTATCGTTAAGTATGATGCAAAGGCCGGGGATTTCATCCGGCAGGACCGGGTGCAGGATGCGTCCGGGCAATGGATGAAGGATGAGGCAGAGCTGCCAACCCCCTTCAAGTTTGCAATGGATATGGACACGCTCGAGGTCGGATGGCTGTCATTCCAGTCAGGCGCTCCGGATTTCCGGATGGTGAAGCTGGGTGAACCTATGCCAGCAAAGCCTGAAGGTGATTTCAAAAACGCCTTCCGGGTGAGGATCGGATCCAAAGAGCTGGGTCTGCGTGAGTTCAGCCATTCATCCAAGACGATGCTTCGCGCAATGGATGAGCTTCACAACCAGTATGAGGCTGAGAAGAGCAACAACCCCGGCAAGACGCCGGTGGTTGAGGTCAGCGGTACAGTTCCAATTAAGGTAACGACACCGCAGGGTGAGCTGCGCTTCAAGGCGCCACAATGGAAGATCGTGGCGTGGGTGGACAAGCCCGACCTCTTCGCAGGAAAGGCGGCGCCAGAGCCGGTCGCTCCAGAGCCAGCGTCCCCGGCGGCTCTGTCGGATGACGATTTGTTCTAAGCGCTAGCCTAGTGGCGGCCCGGTTGCTCCCTGGCCGGGCCGTCACGCAACAGGGGGCAGGGGGCAAGAGGATAAGCTATGACAAACATATCAGCATATGCCGAAACGGTGGCAACGCACTACTGGGGACAACCAACAGCGCGCCGTGGGCATGAACTGCGTTGGGGAACGCACGGATCCAAGAGCCTCGATCTCAAGAAGGGAACGTGGTTCGATCATGAAAACAATGAGGGCGGTGGCGTCATAGATCTGGTGCGGAAAATGGAAGGCGCTGGTCTGGCGTCTATTCCTGACGTGCTGGAGCGGCGCTTCGGCATTGCCAAGCAGACACAGAAGGCGCTGCAACCGGCACGGTATCTAGCTAAGTGCTATGACTACTATAATGCGGACGGTGAGCTGGCTTATCAGGTCCAGCGCTTTGAGCCTAAAACCTTCCGGCAGCGTCAGCCTGATGGCAAGGGCGGCTGGATCAACAACATGAATGGCGTGGAAGCCCTGCCATACAACCTGCCAGCTATTATGCTAAATCCGAACAAAACTATCTTCATCGTTGAGGGCGAGAAGTGTGCCGACAAATTAGCTACTTTAGGCGCTATAGCTACTACGTCACACGGTGGTGCAGGTAATTGGAAGCCGGAGCTGAACCAGTATTTCAAGGGACGCAAGGTGGTGGTGCTACCGGATGCTGATCAGGCCGGTGACAAGCATGCCAAGGTGGTGATTGCTAATCTGATGGCCGTGGCCAGTGAAATCAGGCGCGTGGACCTGCCAGGGCTGACGGATAAGCAGGATGTTTACGACTGGTTCGATAATGGCGGCTCTGTCGAGGCACTCAGGGCGCTTGTGAAGGGCGCTGAGATACTTACCACCGCAGAGGTGCCAGATCCTGTCAGTGAGCCTGAAAACGCCGGGAATGACGTTTTCCTTACTTTTGATGAGCAGTATCTCATGTCTATGCCGCCGGTTGAGTGGATGGTGGAAGGTTTACTGACCCGGCACGGTTTCGCGGTCATGTACGGCGCTCCGGGCACCGGTAAATCGTTCTTGGCGATAGACGTGGCAATGTCACTGGCACACGGCAGGGATTGGCAGGGCCGGGATACGAAGCAGGGCGCTGTGTTGTATATTGCCGGTGAAGGTGTTGGCGGCCTGGGCAAGCGCGTGAAGGCGTGGCGCTTGCATAATAAGATTGACGGCGCCGGTGAGCTGATCGTGCTGCCGACAGCGGTAAATTTCCGTGAGCAGGAACAGGTTGAAAAGCTGATGCGTACCATTGATGCGCTGGGCAAGAGCTTTTCCTGCGTGGTGGTGGACACGGTGGCCAGAGCATTATTGGGCGGCGAAGAGAACAGCGCCACGGATATGGGCCTGTTTGTGGCGGCGTGTGACGCTATAAAAGCGCATTGTGGTTGCGGTCTGCTGGCCATACATCACGCAAACAAGACGGCGTCAGGCGGCATCAATTCGATGCGCGGATCATCAGCTCTGGCCGGTGCGGCTGATACGGTGATCGCCGTCAGCAAGCAGGAAACACTAGTGACGGTGACGATGGACAAGCAGAAGGATGCCGAACCCATCGAGAAAATGGTGTTTGAAATGGTCAGCGTGGCGTTGCCGGGTGACACAAGCATCATTATGAAAGAGACGGATCAGTCTCCGTCAGGTGGCGGTCATAGACTATCGCCAAGGCAAGAGGTGGCGCTCAGATCGCTTAAAAATCTGATGGCAGATAGGGGCCAGCCGACCGTCAGAAAGGATGACTGGGTGGACAGACATAAGGTTGATGCGTCCGATTTACCCTCTCCAAGGCGCGCAGATGCGCGTCAAGCGCTAGTCGATAAGCGGATCGTATGTGAAGAAGGTGGGAATGTATGGATTACAATGAGTTAGAGGGAAATATACGGTGGATACGGTCACATACGATCGTACACCGACCGTATACGGTCGATACGGTCACCCTTAAGGGACCGTATCGTACGTATGTATCGTATCGTATGGGGGCATCGTATGGCTAGAAGAGTGGTAAAAGCTGATAGAGGCATGAAGGCGGTAATGCGGCGTCAGCAGGAACGCCTCAGTCAGTTGGAATATGATCGGATCCAGAATGCGCTGGTTGAGCATGATAGAGTTGTGGCTGAATATGAAGGGCGCTGGGGTATTGATAGATTGCAGGAGCTGGTCAGTCAGGAATTGCGTGAGAAGTTCTATCAGCAGCGTGGCAAGTTGAATGCCGCAATAGATGCAAATGATGGTAAAGAGGTCCAGCATCAGGTGCAGGTCATGCTTCGGGCTTATGCAGCTCTTGAGAAGGCGGCGAAGGATGCCGGGCAGAAAGAGCTTACAGGTGAGTATTGGGAAATGGTGATGCCGGATGATCGCGTCCTGGCGGTTACGAAGACAATGGCCGAGAGCGGAAAGGTGACGAAAGACAACCCGAGGCTGGTGGTGTACAGCTTGGAAGAGATCGCCAACATCCTGTACGCCCGGCACAAAGAGAAGCTGAACAAGATTGAAAAGGTAAAGGCGGTGTTTCCGGGCGCCGCAGTGACTGAGGTGAAACCTGCAATAGAGGAA
>Ga0255751_10006575_pt1 | contig 10207 bp, 14 predicted proteins | sample 071ome_20_FD_179951 | JGI IMG/M metagenome (GOLD analysis project Ga0255751, IMG submission 179951) | Coastal salt marsh microbial communities from the Groves Creek Marsh, Skidaway Island, Georgia - 071412BT metaG (version 2) | ecosystem: Environmental > Aquatic > Marine > Intertidal zone >...
AGATTTTTTGGAAATAAAAAGTAAGGTTTTACAATGGTTTATAAGTTGTTGTTTTTGCTCGTTTTTATGAGCCCCTATAATGCTGAGTATAATCTACAGCAAATCGAATGTCCACGGTGGGCTCCTGGTGGTAATGAAATCCTACCAATGAACATCACCCTTTCCCCACAACTTAAACTTCAGAACGCTATGCGGTGTTACTGTCAGGTTGTGAAATACAAAGAGCGTGAGTGTATCCGTCACGGCGTTCCAGAAAGGATCTGTAAAAGAAGAACGCAAGACTGGGTTACTAACAATTTAACACTTAATCAAAACGTCATCCAGGATAATGTGATGATGAGACTACCCAAGAGGAACTTAATCATCAATGAAAACTAAAGGCTTCGCTTTAATTCTTACTCTAGTTGTTGCAACTGTTATTAGCACTTCTGCTATTTTAATTTATACCATGACTAGAGATGAGATGCAGATCGCCGCCAACAACCGCAGAGTATTGCAGTCAAAGCTCGCAGCAGTTTCAGGACTTACTCACTTCAAGAGCATGGAACTATTCTATGAACATTTAAGACAGCAGGCAGACGCTCTGGGTCGTGAGAAGATTATTGTCATTGAAGAGACCGCACTGGGCGACCGAACATTCTATAGAGTTGAAGTCAATCTCTGTTGTGGATTAGGTGAGAATGAGTTCATGGTTAAGAGTACTGGATACTATAAGGACAATGGTCGTATCATTTCAGAGCATGTAAAGCGTTCTTTATTCAGGACCGTAGACTAATTATAAAGTCTTATTTTTTTAGGTGTGCCCATGATCTCTAAGGATAAAACTTGGAATTTGATTCTTGAGGGGCTCAAAGATATCCAAAGTTCTAAGAAAATTACAGACGCAGTTATGAAACAAATCCAGGAGCTACAAGCTAAAAATGTTGAAAATTCAAACAAATAAGAAATGGTGGTGGTGGCTCAATAACCTAAACTATTATTTTTAGGAGAAGCCAATGAAGATTACATTATCACGTTTGACCGAGATTGTAAGAGGTGTTGTCAAAGAGGCAGCCAAAGAAGGTAAGATCCAGAAGATCTACCGCAAGTCTTACGACAGAATGATAAAGAAAGCTTCTACTGGCGGAAATAAAAACACCCCTCCATTCACTAAGAAGGCAGCCAAATCAGGCAAGTCTGGTTTAGGACCCTTTTAAAATGAATCACGATAAATGGAAAAAATTTCTAAGTGAAGCTAAAATGGCTGATCTTGGTGCTGAGCAAAAATATGTAGCCAAGATTGGCAGCATGAAAGTTCTTATCGATATCGAGGACGCTGACCTTGTTGGCACCAAGCACAGCAGAGAACGTCAGTTTCGTCATGATAGAAAAATTTCGAATGAAGCAATCATCAATGCTGTTGAACTAGCACTTGGTAAAGTCATCAATGATTTTGCTAACGGTGAGCTTCGCAACAATGAACCATTTGTTATTCGTGCCGTCAGTAAAGGTAAGGCACCTGACCTTAATGTCGTAGCAGCCCTTGATATGAAGAAGGGTCCTGATAGTGTCAAAGTTGTGACTGTCATGAGAAAGAACGACTTCAAGTCTGACGACAAGACTTACGAGGTACACCCTCGATGATGAACCAACATAAATGGAAACAGTTTATTAACGAGGCTGTTAAAGTTTATGTTCATGGTTATATTAAGCCAGAGTCCGCTTTCCATACTATTGCTGAGTGGGAAGCATTTGCAAATCAAATTTTGCAGTTCCAAAAGGATGGACACTCTGTACGAGGTGGTAAGATTGATGGTCCCACAGAGTTAGTAGATTTAATTTATTCTTTTTATGGTTTCCAGTTAAATGTAGAAGTTGACCGATACGAGTTGCTCACATTTAAGAATGTGATGGATCATATTGAGGATTTGATCAACCATAGAGTATGGGGACTTCGCAGGGAGTTCGGAGGTTACTTCCCCGACATTAACAAGCTAAGATTAGCTTACTTTTATTCCCGTGGAGATATGGAGCCATACATTCTCATAGATGACGAGTTTACCGAGCAAATTTATGGCTCAACTAACAACCCCAAAAAACTTCTTCATTACACCACACAAGACGGTGTCGATAGAATTCAAAGAGCAATTGATTCAGGCGAGCCTTTTGATATCTCTGCTTACACTGTAGCAGAACGTCCATTCTTCAGAAAAGAATCAAATTTGATTATGGAGTTTGAAGGAAATGTTCGTGCTGGGTTTCGTAGCGATGTAAAATCATTCTCGGTGGACAATGGTCGTAAGTGTGTAAATCTTTATAGACTCGGCTACCCTGGGGAAGATAAAGATAACCTTTGCACTGACCTAGAGAATGATTGTAACGGTGAATTGAAAACATCCTTGTGGAATGAATTCATCGCTACACCAATGAGAATTTTAGGAGTTGATGAGAAATGAAAAAATTATCAATTGGAGTCACTATTGATTATAGTGAAGGATATCTCCTAAAGAATGGAAATAATCAAAATGCAGATCTTCTCTATGATCTTCTTAAGAAAACAAAAAAATATAAAGTCTTCAAAGTTATAAAACTGAGCGAGATTAGGAAAAATCCAACACTAAAACACAAAGGGTTTATTAGTAGCACAGAAGCCATAGAAAAGAAATTAGATATAATTTTGTGCCCTGGGCTTAGTCTACAAGGCGACCTATACAATAAAGCAATAAAAAACGGAATTAAACTTGTTGATATAACATATGGAAATGCTTACGCAACATTAGTACAAGATTTGTTTAGTGTATATCCCGAGGCTAGATATCTTCATGTTAACAATACAGACAAAAAAGTAAAATGGACTAGCCCACATTATGATAATCAATTAGAGTTAATGGCTTGTAATTTGGGTGTTGAACTTTCAAGTATTAAAGTTATCCCATATTTGTGGAAACCAAAGTACCTAAAAATGTTCTTTAACAATTCAATAGAGCATGTTAGATACGAAAATCATGCACATAAGAAATCTATTGCGATTTATGAACCAAACCTAAATTATACAAAAAATTTAATATGTCCTGCATATACAATTCTAGATTATCAAAAGAGAATAGGCTTTTCCAAGGATGAGAAGATATATTTTTATGGACTTAGTCAAGAGTTGCATAATATGGATATTTTGTATAAGTTCTTAAATTCTTTTCCGTCAGGTCTGCCAGGACAATTTGTTGTTGATAATCGACGACCAATAAAGCAAATACTTGAAGATTCTGGTACTATACTTTCTCACCAGGTTCACAATAGTCTAAATTATACTACACTTGAAGCACTTTATTTGGGGCTGCCGATTGTCCATAACTCAGATCATATAAAAGCAGGGTATCACTATGATGGTTTTAATGTGCTGGAAGCATCAAGACAACTAGAGGCTGCTTTAAATCATCAAGATAGTGACCTTGTCGCATACAGAGAAGCAGCCGATGAAGAAATATGGAAATATAGCCCAGATAATGAGAAAAACATTTCTACTTATATCAAACTTATAGAAGAACTCATGGATTTATAAAGTGAAAAAAGAAATGAAAAAGATTATGACCGAATGGAGACACTTTCTTGTCGAACAGGAAGGCCAGTTACGTACCGTTGGAGATCTTAGGAGAGCAGTTAAAGGAGCTATTCGAGCTAAACAATCTGGTCAAGGCAAGGATGCCGTAAAGGATGTAGCTGTCGGTGCTCTTATAGATCTACTCCCAGGTGCAGGAACCGCTAAAAGTCTTTTTGATGTAGTTAAGGCAACTTACCAACTACCAGATGAGAAAAAAACAGATACAGCCCTTGACGCACTAAACGTCGATGACCAGATATCTGCTATCGTTGATGATACTGTTGAGAATGCCTTCCTTAAGGCTTTAGGGAATGAATTAAAAGATGTCCCCGAGGAAAGGGAATTAGTAGACCTAAACGTCACCTCTCTTCTACAGAAATACATAGCTAAAGAATTTGAAAGAAGAACAGTGGGTGGCTTCGAAGGAGCAGAATGAAATGAAAATAACAAGAGATAAAATTATACAACTTGTAGAACAAGAAGTAAAAAAACAAGGTGATGTTGCTAGAGTCGCTAAAAAGCTCGATTCTTTCTCTGGTCAATTAGAGCCGCTTCTCAGTAAGATTAATACTCGTATTGAATTTGAACAATTCTTAAGAGATGCAATAAAACTTAGTAGCACCAACGTTAAGGGGCAAGATATTCTTGTTGCTATGAGAAATGTTTTTAAGCAATTACAAAAAGAAGTAAAGTAAAACTATTTATAACGTATTTCTCCGAGGAGACAAGATGAACATCACTGAAGAACTATTAAGAAAAGTTGTCGCTGAAAGTATTAAGCGAACCAAAGAACTACGTGAAGCTTTCCGTATGGAAAAGGATTTTAAGAAAGGTATGCCTGTTACTTGGAATACTCTTGAAAAGGTAACCAAGAAGACTGCAAGTGGTCGTGAGAAAGTTGACTACGAACGAGTAGAAAACAAGGGCTACATCATGGACTTGGTCAGAGCACCACTAGGATCTGTTGAGCCTGGACTAGCTGTTGTCCAAGACATGGAAGGCAACTCACAAGAGATAGCACTAACCGAGCTTACACCAGTTAAAGCATAACTCCTGATCTGAAACTACTTACTATATGAGTACTTTCAGGGAACACAAGACTATTGCCGATCGAGCAGCAAGTGACCGCTCTCGGCACAGAAAAAAAGTAGAAAAAGCAATTAAAGAAAGCATCAAGGATGTTGTTGCTGAAGAAAGTATTATTGGGCAAAGCGGTAAGAAGAAAGTAAGAATCCCAATCAAGGGGATCAAAGAACACCAGTTTGTCTATGGCAATAATGAAAAGAATAAAAGAGTTGGTTCTGCTCAAGGCAAGGATGTAAAACAGGGTCAACGAATAGGAAAAGCAAACCCTCGTCGTGGACAGGGGCAAGGAAATAAACCAGGTAATAAACCTGGTGAGGAAATGTACGAAATTGAGATGTCGCTAGAAGAACTAGCGGAATATCTCTTTGCCGATCTTAATCTTCCTGAACTAGAAAAGAAGCAATTCAAGTTTATTACTGAAGAGAAGATGAAGCGTAAAGGTAAGAGACCTTACGGCATTCGTCCTAGACTTTCTAAAAAGGAAACAATAAAACAAAAGATAAAAAGAAAGAAAGCAGCAATCAAGGCTGGCACGCACGATCCTGAAAGTGATGAGCGTTTTCCATTCCACGAAAGCGATCTAAGATATAAGCACATTGCTCCTGTAGAAAAGGAAAATACTACAGCAGTTATCTTCTTTGTGATGGATGTCTCCGGGTCTATGACTAAGTCTAAGAAGTTCTTGGCTCGTAGTTTCTTCTTTCTTTTATACCAATTTTTGAACCACAAGTATTCTTCAGTTGATGTTGTTTTTGTGTCCCATACAACTGATGCAAAAGAAGTCAATGAAGAACAGTTCTTCACTCGTGCTACTGGTGGCGGGACAATGGCTTCTTCTGGGCTTGAAAAAGTCAAGGAAATCATAGACAAAAGATACCACCCAAATAATTGGAATATCTACACTTTTTATTGTGGAGACGGTGAGAACTGGGGTTCTGATAACGACAAGGCTATCGAACTTTTCAGGGAACTAAAAGAAATAAACCAAATGATGTGCTATACAGAAATTGGCGAACTTCAAGATCACTCACGCATGAACTCTCTATCCTTTTTCGCAGAGTTTTCTGAGAATAGTTTGTGGAATCGTATTGAAACAATTATGGACAAATCACTTAAAAGAAACAGACTTATAACCCACGATAATATATGGGAATCTTTCAAGAGACTATTCGGAGGTAAAGCATAATGGCTGAATGGAGTATGGAAGAGCTACAAGACTGGGATGACAAGATCTGTAAACTTGGCGAGGAACTTGGGCTAGATTGGTATCCTATAAGTTATGAGATATGTGATTATAAGGAAATGATTGGTCACATGGCTTATACAGGTATGCCTACTCATTATCGCCACTGGTCTTACGGTAAGTCTTTTGAACGTATTCATACAGAGTATGGTCTAGGGATGACAGGACTTCCTTATGAGATGATTATTAACTCTAATCCTAGTATCGCATATTTGATGACTGAGAATCCAATGCCTACTCATTTGCTGACCATGGCGCACTGTGTTGGTCATAGTGATTTCTTTAAGAACAATCGCATGTTCGTTGATACTGGAGCGGATACAGTTATTGAGCGATTCAAGGCTGCTGGTAGACGTGTTCAAAAATATATGGAAGATCCAAACATTGGCGTAGACAAAGTAGAGAAGATCATTGATGCTTGTCACGCAATCAAGTATCAGGTGCCAAGAACTCCTGGGATAAAACGACGGGACCACAAAAAACTAAAAGAATACTACACTAACTTAGTAGTCAACGATAAGGACGGCAAATATAAAGACTTTGATTTAAATCGAATTCCACTTGAGAAGGATTATAATCTTCTTGCCTTTATAAGAGAGCATAATCGTTTTCTTGAGGAGTGGGAAAGGGATTTAATTCACATCATTGAAGATAATTCAAAGTATTTTGTCCCTCAGGCAAAAACTAAAATTATGAATGAGGGTTGGGCTGTACTAATACACGAAAAGATTATCAATATGTTGGACTTACCAACTGATTATCATCTAGCATTTATACGATTACATAACCAAGTTATTAGACCTCACCTAGGTCGTGTAAATCCATATCACTTGGGGTATAAGATCTTTAGACACATAGAAGATAAGCACGGCTTTGAGGCTTGTATGGATGCTAGATTATCTCATAATGATGAGACTTTCATCAAGACATATCTTGATCACGAGTTATGTTCTGAGTTAAATTTGTTCAGCTTTGCTTACCAACAAAGAGAAGGGGTTCACAGAATAACCGATGTTTCTGGTGAAGAAACTTGGAGAACTATTCGTGACGACCTAATTAAGAATGTAGGCTTGGGTTCTGTTCCAGTTGTTTATGTAGACAAGTTAGAAAAAGATGGTACACTAATCTTGAAACATGAACATGACGGACGAGACCTAGAGCTTGCAGAGGCTAATAGAGTTTTTGAACATATCAATACTTTATGGTCCGGTGGTGTTAAATTTACAACAATTATTGAAGATGAAATTTGGGAGTTTTAAACCATGCCAAAGACAAACAAATCAGATAAGTTTTTAAAACTTGTTTCAAAACATAAAGAAGCAAAAAAAGAAGAGAAGTTTGAAGGGTCTATGTCTGAGTACTTGGAGATACTTGAAAAGAATCCAGGTGCTGCTAAACTAGCTCACAAGAGACTTTACGATGCTATTACTGCTCACGGCATAACACGCCTTGAGAAGTCTGACGAAAGGTGCTCTAAGCTTTTCAACGGAGAAGAACTTCGCACATACGATTATTTTCAAAGTAAATTCTTTGGCATGGAAAGATCTTTGGCTAAAATCATGCGCTTCCTTCGCTCCGCTTCTTTGAAGGGCGAAGAGAGTCGTCAGGTACTCCTACTACTTGGACCTGTTGGTGCTGGTAAATCAGCCCTAATGGAAAGAATCAAAATGGCTTTAGAAGAATGTGAGCCAATGTATCATATTGATGGATGTCCTATTCACGAAGAACCACTTCACTTGATTCCACGCTCCTTAAGAGATCAGTTCAAAGAAATTTATGGTATCAATATTGAGGGTGATCTTTGTCCTGTGTGTCGCCATAGGCTAAAAGAAGAATTCAACAATGACTATATGGCGATGCCTGTAAAGCAGTCTAGTTTCTCAGTTCGTGGTCGCCGTGGTGTTGGTGTTGTTCCACCAATGGATGCTAACAGTCAAGATGTTACAATCCTTGTTGGTAGCGAAGATATTTCTAAGCTTGACCTTTACTCTGAAGATGATCCAAGAGTTCTATCTTTGAACGGTGCCTTCAACGTTGGTAACCGTGGTATCGTTGAGTTTGTTGAGGTATTCAAAAACGAGATTGAGTTTTTACACACAATGATTACAGCAACTCAGGAAAAAGCTGTTCCTTCTCCAGGCAAGGGGCCAATGATTTACTTTGATGGCGTTATTCTCGCCCACTGTAATGAAGCTGAGTGGAACAAGTTTAAATCTGAGAATACAAATGAAGCTATTCTAGACCGTATCGTTCGTGTCAACGTTCCTTACAGTCTAGAGTATTCTGAAGAGCAGAAGATTTATGAGAAGCTTCTTAGTCTTTCTGACTTTGATGGGCATATTGCTCCACACACCCTTGAAGTTGCTTCTATGTTCGCAGTTCTTAGCCGACTACATGCCTCTAACAAGGTTGATCCTCTTACCAAGATGAAGATCTATAATGGCAAGGATGTGATCGAACAAGGGCACGTCAAAAAAGTAGACATTAATGACCTTAGAGATGAGGCTAGAGACGAGGGTATGACTGGTATCTCTACTCGCTTCATTATGAAGGCTATTGATGCTGCGCTCTCTGACAGCGATAAGAACATGGTAACCCCTATTTCAATCCGTGAGGCTCTAATCAAACAAGTCAAGGATCAGATTGTTGTTGAGGATGATAGAAATAGATACTTAGATTTCTTGGGCAAGACTCTTCACGACGAATACCTTAATATTCTAGAAAAAGAAATCACAAAGGCTTTTGTATCTGCTTATGATGAACAGGCAGAATCACTATTTAATAACTACCTTGACCATGCAGAAGCTTATGTTAACTTAACAAATGTTAAAGATTCTGTAACAAACGAAGAAATACAACCTGATGAACAGTTCATGTCTTCAATCGAGGAACAAATCGGGATTGTGGGGACTTCCAGAGAAAATTTCAGAGTTGACATTACTTCATATATGTTTTCTAAACTCCGTCGAGGAGAAAAAGTTCACTGGCAGAGCTATGCTCCACTAAAAGAAGCCATTGAAAACAAGTTGACTGCTTCTGTAAGAGATATTTCTCGAATTATTACCAAATCTAAGAGCCGTGACAAGAAACAGCAAGGAAAATACAACGAAATGGTCAAAACTTTGATCGATGAGTATGGATATAACGAAGATTCTGCTGAAGAAGTCATCAAATTTGCTTCAAACAACCTCTGGAGAGACAGTTAAAGGCAGGAAAAGTGAAAGAAGTACCTGATTCTGTAAAAAAACTATCTAAATTTGTTGGAAATACACCGTTAGTAGAAGTCTCTATTGAATTTGAGGGCAAAAAACTCAAAATCTTTGCAAAATATGAGGCTTGGAACTATTCTGGAAGCATAAAAGACAGAATGGCTCTGCAAATTATTGAATGTGCTTATTCAAACGGTAATCTTAACCCAAAAGATACGATTATTGAAGCGACTAGTGGTAACACTGGTATTGCTTTTGCTGCAATGGGCGCTTTCCTAGGTCATCCAGTAGAAATTTACATGCCTGACTGGCTTTCTGATGAAAGAAAGAGGCTTTTACGCTTTTATGGTGCTAAATTACATGAAATTAGTGCTGAAGAGGGTGGATTTCTCAAATGTATTGAACTAGCGGAAGAAAAAAGCAAAAAGAAAGGCTATTTTTGCCCAAGACAGTTTGAAAACGTCAGTAATCCACTAGCACACCTCAAAAATACGGCTCCAGAGCTAGAAATGTGCCTTTTAAAGAGAGGTTTTGAAAATTTGGATGCTTTTGTGGCTGGAGCGGGTACTGGTGGCACTATTATGGGCTTTTATAGGTATTTTTCACAAATAAATGAGTATTTTCAAGCATTTCCGGTGTTCCCAAAGAATAATAGCGATGGATCACACAGAATTGAAGGCATAGGAGATAGTTTTGTCCCTGAGATACTCTCTTTGGACGAATTAGGACCGATGATAAGGGTTTCAGACTCAGATGCTATAGCTGTTGCTCGCTTGATAAATAAAAAAGGATTATCTGTTGGAATTTCATCGGGTGCCAATCTTTTGGCTGCAACAAAAAAAGCATCAGAGTTAAAAGATGGAGCAATTGTTGCTACAATATTCTGCGATGATAGCAAGAAGTATTTATCCACTGATTTATGCTCAGGAAGTCAAGAAGAATTATCACAAGATCTAAAAATATTAGATTACAAGGTCGTTTGTTAAAGCAGAAGAGAATATATTGATGACTCCAGACTTAGTGAATCAAGGATTAGAACTTATCAAGCAGGCTTCTTGTATTTTAGAGGGGATTTCTAATAATCCAGGAGTT
>Ga0255751_10006578_pt1 | contig 10205 bp, 8 predicted proteins | sample 071ome_20_FD_179951 | JGI IMG/M metagenome (GOLD analysis project Ga0255751, IMG submission 179951) | Coastal salt marsh microbial communities from the Groves Creek Marsh, Skidaway Island, Georgia - 071412BT metaG (version 2) | ecosystem: Environmental > Aquatic > Marine > Intertidal zone > Salt...
AAAGATGATGGCGTTCAAACTAAGCAATAGATCACTAAAGAAACTTGAGGGTGTCCACCCTGATATGGTAGCAACAGTTAAACGTGCTATCGAACTGACTAATGTCGATTTTGGAGTGACGTATGGAGTCAGAACTTTAGCAGAGCAAAAGAAACTGTATGAGTCTGGACGATCACAAACAATGAAGTCAAAACATTTGATTCAAGGAGATGGCTACTCACATGCCGTAGACCTTGTAGCTTATGATGGCTCAGATGTAATTTGGGAAATTAATGTTTACGATAATATTGCTGACGCTATGTCAGCAGCCGCTATGGAAGTTGGATGTGCAATTAAATGGGGCGCAGCTTGGTCAGTCGGAAATATCGCTCGTTATGATGGTACAATGGAAGATGCTATGAACGAGTATATTGACCTACGTCGATCACAATCCCGTAGACCATTTATTGATGGCCCACATTTTGAATTGATGGTATAATAAGGAAGTATTATGGCTCGTGAGTTAACTGAACAACAACAAAAGTTTTTAGCTGTCCTCTTTGACGAGGCAGGAGGAGATGTTCTTACAGCTAAGAAACTCGCTGGCTATTCGGACACAACAACTACAACCCAAGTTGTTAAAAGCCTTAAAGAAGAAATCATTGATGCTACACAAATGTTCATGTCACGTAATGCACCTAAAGCTGCAATGGCTATGGTTGGTGCTTTGTATGACCCAACTGAACTAGGTATTCGTGATAAAATGCAAGCTGCTAAAGAACTACTTGATCGTACAGGTCTAGTTAAAACTGAGAAGATGCAAGTAGAAGCTAAGGGTGGCGTTATGCTTATGCCTCCTAAACAAATGGATGATGATGACTAAACCATTAAAACAATGGAAGTTACCCCAACCAACTGACGTAAAAGAAAACAATGAGTGGGTTCCAATCCCACGTATATCACGTACCATACCCTTTGGGTACGACATAGACCCCGACGATCCAGACGTACTGTTGCCCAACGAATACCAATTAGATATGCTAGAGAAAGCACAGCAGTATCTAAAACAGTATTCGTATCGTGAGGTAGCCAATTGGCTTACACGAAATACAGGTAGGGAAATATCCCACGTAGGTTTGAAGAAGCGGTTAGACAATGAGCGAAGAAGAAAAAACAAAGCTGGAAGCCTACGCAGATGGGCAGACTATGCGAAAAAGGCAATCGCCAAAGCGGAGGAACTTGAAGCCAAACGCCTCGGTGCAAAAGCGCAAAACAGCAACCAAGAAGACTCAACAACAGCAGAAGCCTAGTGCACCAGCTATTGCTACTACAGTGGAAGAGATTCCGATTGAGCAGCAACACAATGTAATCTTTAAACCTAATGCTGGCCCCCAAACTGATTTCCTAGCTGCAGGTGAACGAGAAGTACTATATGGCGGCAGTGCAGGTGGTGGTAAATCCTATGCTATGTTAGCTGACCCTCTACGTTTTATGGGACACCCTAGCTTTTCAGGATTATTACTTCGCCATACTACAGAAGAATTACGGGAACTTATCTTTAAATCACAAGAGATGTATCCTAAGATATGGCCTGGAATTAAGTGGTCAGAAAGAAAGATGCAGTGGACTGCGCCCTCTGGTGCGAGGTTGTGGATGTCCTACCTAGACAAGGAAGATGACGTTCTGCGTTACCAAGGTCTAGCATTTAGCTGGATAGGCTTTGACGAACTTACACAATGGCCCACTCCATTTGCATGGAACTACATGCGCTCTCGTCTACGGTCCACTGCACCTGACTTACCTGTATATATGAGAGCTACTACCAACCCAGGAGGTAGAGGTCATCATTGGGTAAAGAAAATGTTTATTGATCCTGCACCTGCAGGTAAAGCATTTGAAGCTACTGACATTGAAACAAATGAAACATTACGTTATCCAGCGGGACACGAAAAAGCTGGTAAAGCACTATTCAAACGTAGGTTTATACCCGCACGTCTAAAAGACAATCCATACTTGGCAGAGCAAGGTGACTATGAGGCTATGCTATTGTCACTACCTGAACAGCAACGTAGACAGTTGTTAGAAGGTGACTGGGATATTAAAGAAGGTGCAGCCTTTACAGAATTTGATAGAAGCATTCATGTTGTTGAACCTTTTCCAATTCCTAATAACTGGGTTAAGTTTAGAGCATGTGACTACGGTTATGGTTCTTACAGTGCTGTGCTTTGGTTTGCCGTATCGCCTAATGAGCAACTTATCGTATATAGAGAACTATACGTCAGTAAAGTTTTAGCTACTGATTTAGCAGATATGGTATTGCAGTTAGAAGTAGAAGATGGTAATATTAAGTATGGTGTACTTGATTCTAGTTTATGGCATAAACGAGGAGACACTGGACCTAGCTTAGCAGAACAAATGATTAGTAGAGGATGTCGTTGGCGACCATCTGATCGTTCTCGTGGTTCACGTGTTGCAGGTAAAAACGAAATACACAGACGCTTACAGGTAGATGAGTTTACAGAAGAGCCTAGACTAGTGTTTTTTAATAATTGTACTAATACAGTTGCACAGCTACCTGCTTTACCAATTGATAAGAAAAATCCAGAAGACATTGATACTCTAGCTGAAGATCACTTGTATGATGCATTACGCTATGGAATCATGTCACGTCCACGATTTAGTGTGTTTGACTACGATCCATATGGAACACCGTCTACAGGAATGAGAGTTGCAGATAGCACTTTTGGTTACTAAGGAAAAGTAAATGGCAGAAGATAATGAAGTATTTATCGAAGACGATGCAATCGTATTAGAAGATACAGATACATCAGAAGAAACTGATTATCAAACTAATAACATTATTCCATTCATTATGGAACGTTATCGTCGTGCGGAAGATTATCGTAAACAAGATGAAGAACGTTGGTTACGTGCATATCGTAACTATCGTGGTGTATATGGACCAGATGTACAATTTACAGAGGCTGAAAAATCACGTGTATTTATTAAGGTTACAAAGACTAAAACACTAGCTGCTTATGGTCAGATTGCAGATGTTCTTTTTGCTAAAAGTGTTTTTCCTATTACCATTGATCCTACAGAACTCCCAGATGGTATTGTTGAAGATGTGTCTTTTGATCCTGCTCTTCCTGAGCCATTACGTGAAGATAAAAAAGAAGACCCTGTATCTCCTTATGGATTTAAAGGAGATGGCAAAGAGTTTCCTGCAGGTGCTACATCTAAAACATTACAAGAACTTCTTAACCCTGAACTAAATAAAAAACTAGAACCTATTTCAGGAGTGCAAGCAAAGGTAGGTACAACACCTACTTCTATTACTTTTAGTCCAGCTATGATTGCAGCTAAAAAGATGCAAAAGAAAATTCAAGATCAATTAGAAGAATCTTCTGCATCTAAACATTTACGTAATACAGCATTTGAAATGGCACTATTTGGTACTGGTGTTATGAAAGGTCCGTTTGCTGTAGATAAAGAATACCCAAACTGGAACGACGAAACAGGTGAGTACGAACCTAATTTCAAAACTATACCGCAAGTATCTCACGTATCCGTGTGGAACTTTTATCCAGACCCTGATGCCAATAACATGGATGAAGCACAGTTTGTTGTTGAACGACATAAGATGTCACGTTCACAATTACGTGCACTAAAGAAACGTCCTTACTTTCGTGCTTCAGTTATTGATGATGCAATCTTAATGGGCGAAAACTATAACAAAGAATATTGGGAAGATGATCTATCTGATTATGCTCCTGAGCATGGTATTGAACGCTTTGAAGTTCTAGAGTACTGGGGCATGGTAGACGTAGACATGCTTATGGAGCAGGGTATAGATGTTCCTCGTGAGCTACAAGATACTGATGAACTACAAGCCAATGTCTGGATTTGTAATGGCAAACTACTTCGTATGGTAATGAACCCATTTAAGCCAGCTAAAATTCCTTACATGGCAGCACCTTATGAACTAAACCCATATTCATTCTTTGGTGTTGGCATTGCTGAAAACATGGACGATACACAAACACTAATGAATGGCTTTATGCGTATGGCAGTAGATAATGCTGTATTGTCTGGTAACCTATTGATTGAAGTAGATGAAACTAACTTAGTTCCAGGCCAAGACCTATCAGTATACCCAGGCAAAGTGTTCCGTAGACAGGGTGGTGCACCAGGACAGGCTATCTTTGGTACTAAGTTTCCTAATGTTGCGGGTGAAAACTTGCAGCTATTTGACAAGGCTCGTGTACTTGCAGACGAATCTACTGGCTTTCCTAGCTTTGCGCACGGACAGACTGGCGTTTCAGGTGTAGGCCGTACTGCATCTGGCATTAGTATGTTAATGGGTGCAGCTACTGGCAGCATTAAAAATGTTATTAAGAATGTAGATGACTATCTACTACGCCCACTAGGTGAGGGCATGTTCCGCTTTAATATGCAGTTTGACTTTGATCCTGAGATTAAAGGTGACTTAGAAATTAAAGCACGTGGAACAGAATCACTTATGGCTAATGAAGTTCGTAGCCAACGACTTATGCAATTTATGCAAGTAGCATCCCAACCAACTCTTGCCCCTTTCGCTAAGTTCCAATACATTATTCGTGAGATTGCAAAGTCTCTAGACCTTGACCCTGACAAAGTAACTAACAACATGAGTGATGCTGCAATTCAAGCTGAGTTAATGAAATCATTTCAACAAGAACAGCAACAGCAGCAAGGGGGAGCACCAGCAGGTGCAAACCCAATGGATACATCAGGAGCAGGTGGTGGCACTATAGGCATGGGCCAAGCACCTACACCACAAGAACAAGGATTTAGCGGTAATGCAGGACAGCAAGGAACTCCTCAGCAAACTCAAGGGGCTGGTCAGCAACCAAGCCCAATGGTCTAAGTTTGAAGAATACTTAGACTTTATTATAACACAACAACACCGTACTATGGAACAAACTAGTGAGCCTGTTGCGGTATATAGAGCACAAGGTGCTATCTATCAACTTCGCAGACTTAAACTTTTAAGAGATGAGATTTTAAAGAATGGCTGACAAGAGAAAAAAGAAACCTGAATGGGATTTATCTTCTAAAGAATATGATGGTAAAGAGATAAACGTAATTACATTTAAAGATGGTAAAGAATTAACGTTACCCGAAATTGAACATATGTTTGAAAAAAATAAATCTGCACCAGAACCAGTTCCTTCAAAAACAACATCAAAAGTAATATTAAATTTTCTTGAAGAAAGAAATCCTACTAGGGAAGAATTTATAAATTATTTTTCTGGGAAAAAACTTAATAAAGGTGGTACTACTATGAAAGACCAAATGTCTATGTTTGAAGAAGGTGGCCTCAAACAAGAGGGCGGCATGGTAGATGAGGAATCGGGAAACGATGTTCCTACTGGAAGTACTAAAGAAGAAGTACGAGATGATATTCCTGCTATGCTAAGTGAAGGAGAGTTTGTTTTTCCTGCTGATGTTGTACGTTACCATGGTTTAGAAAAACTAATGGAACTTCGACAAGAAGCTAAAATGGGCATTAAGAAAATGGAAGCTATGGGTCAGATGGGAAATGCTGACGAAGCTACACTGCCTGATGATATTCCATTTACTGTGGATGATCTTATTATTGTCGCAGAACCTATGGAAGTAGAGGATAGTAAAGAACCTAAAGAAAAAGCACATGGAGGTGTATTACACGCTGCTGAAGGTACGTATGTATCTCCATCTACTGGTGTTATAGGTACACAACAATCTCTTTATGCTAATCAACCATTAACGGGTGCACCAACAATTTCAGTTAGTGGTCAGCCTACAAATGTTACACAACCTACAGCGGCACCTGTTGGTGGATATACTCCATTATTTGTAGGTGCTCCAACCACAACTACTCCTGCTCCAACTACAACACCGACTACTCCGTTTGTTCCTACAGTTGAAGATGCATATACTACAGTAACATATATTGATCCAAGTACAGGTGCTACAATAGAAATTAACTTCTATCAAGGTAAACCAGTACAAGCAATTCCTGCTGGATACATTCCTAAATCTGAGTATGATGCAGGTAACGTAGGTACTGGTACTGGAACTACTGGGCAAACAGGCACGGCAGGACAAACTGGTGTATCTACTACACAAGTTACAGCTAAGGATGACAGTGATAAAAGGGAAATACTGCAGCTAAGAGATAGAGCAGACCAAGAACGTCAACAAGCTGCATTTCAAGACAAACAAAATAAATTAAAAAGTGATAACCCTGATGTTCTTTTAGATATGTGGTTAGATAACAAAAAAACATTAGGGGCTGGTCAAGGCTTAATGACTCTTAGTCCAATTATTGGTGGGGGTACTCTTGCTGCTGGTTATAGAGAACAAACTCAAATTGAAAAAGTTTTAGATGAAAAATTTGAAGGTTGGCGAGAGGGCAAAGGCGGTTTATCTGCAGATGCTGCAGCAAAGTTAAAAGAATACAACGAAGCTGGTGGATTTAGAAACACAAAAATATTTGGCAATGCATTGTTTGAAGATGCAAAAAAGGCTGTGTCTGGAATTAAAGATAGTTTTTCTAAAGAAGGTAGAACTAAAATTTACACAAACTATGCGCAGCAAATTAAAGACGAGGGTCCAAAGTATGACGTAGCAGATAATAGACTATCTGGTGGTGCTGTTGGATTTCAAGCTGTAACAGATAGTAGGGGTGCTATACAAATGAATCAACATGGTATGCCGCAATCTTCTGGAAACCTATCTCTTAAAGAACAACAATCGTATGATAACGCAATAAGAAATGGTGATTCAGCTACAGCCAATCACCATGCTATTATTGCAAAACATCGTGCAGGTCAGGATAACTATGCAGCGGCAGTAGATAAATACGGAGCGGATTCAATACAAGCAAAAAACGCAGGTAAAAACATGTCTTCTGCAAGTAAAGAACAAGCAATTAAATATGGTGGCAGTGTTCACAAAGCATCAGAAAGCGGTACAGCATCTAAAACAAATACATCTGGTACTGGATTTTTTGCTAAGTATGAGCCAAACGATTCGGGTAATGATGATAAAGATTCAAGTTCAAAAACGGGTGGGTATAGCTGTTACGTAGCAACCGCACTAAATAATAAAGGTTATTGGCCTACAATTAAAAAGATGAAACTTATTAAGTGGTGTATGGACGCAAAACCAGAAGATAAGTTTGATACCAAATTATGGCGTAATGGCTATACGGTATTTGGTAAAACAGTTATTGCACCGCATGTAGACAATAAAATTATTCAGTGGTTGTCTGATGGTTTCTATGATTCAAGGGTTAAAAACAAAAAAGATGTAAAATCTTTAATCGGCCTCTTGTTTTTCTATATTCCATCATATACAATTGCATTGTATAAAATGCTACGTAACGATCTAGTAGATATTGAAAGGACTTAACATGGAAGAGGAAGAACTATTACAAGGTATGGAGTCTTCCATGCAGTCAAGTGAAAACATGACTGTTAATGAATACACAAATACACTAGTTGATCGTATAAATAATCTAACAGATAATGAAAAGTTTTCTTTATTAGATATGTTTGGGTCTGAAGAGTTTCAACTTATTGGAAAGATACTTGGTCCTGAAGTTACAGATACAGTTGGAAAACAGATAAACTTCTTTGCAGAAGAAGCTGTACTAAATCCTGAAGGCGTACAGCCCGTAGAAGAGTTTCAAGGTCGAATGCAACGAGAAGAGGACTTCCAAGGTCGGATGCAACGAGAAGACGTAAACGAAGAAGAACCTCAAGACGAAACTGAAAGAATGTTTATGGCCCCTCCTCCAGATATGCGGCGTGATTTAGAATTACAACGTCAATTGGAAGATCAGCCTGACATGCCTGTGTGATAACAACACATTAACTTGTTATATTCGCTGGCTACCCATCCCCCTAACCAACATGGCTACGGTGGCCCCAGTATAGGAAACCAAAACAATGGCAGAAGCTATGGTACAAGAAGTAGAAACTAAATCTGCTTTCATTAATAAAAAATACAAAAATGAAGACCGCCTTAAAAAAGAAGAAGAAGAGTTAGAACAACTAATATCTGAACAAAAAAGTGAAACACAAGAAACATCGGAACAAGAGCCTGAACCACAAGGGGCAGAAGAACGTTCCTTTAAAAAACGATATGGTGATCTTCGCCGCCATATGCAGGAAAAAGAAAAAGAGTGGTCAGATAAGTTTGAGTCTTTACAATCTCAACTATCTGATGCAACTAAAAAAGAAATTAAACTACCAAAGTCTGACGAAGATATTGAAGCATGGACACAAAAATATCCTGATGTAGCAGCAATTGTAGAAACTATTGCAATTAAAAAAGCAAAAGAACAATCTGCTGAATTGGAAGATCGTGTTAAGTTAGTAGATGAAATGCGTATTACAGCATCTCGTGAAAAAGCAGAAGCAGAGTTAATGCGATTACACCCAGACTTTGACGAAATTCGTGATAGTGATAGTTTTCATACGTGGGCTGATGAACAGCCTAAATGGGTACAAGATGCACTATACGAAAACAGTAGTGATGCTCGTTCTGCTGCACGTGCAATTGATTTGTACAAAGCGGATATGGGTATTAGTAAAAAGAAAACTTCAACATCTAATAGCGCAGCTACGTCTGTTAATACTCGCAATAGTCGTAGCCGCCCTGATAGTACAGAAAATTCAAGTGCAATACTAGAATCACAAGTAAATAAAATGTCTGCACAAGAATATGAACGTCGATCAGATGAAATCATGGAAGCTATCCGTACAGGTAACTTTGTGTACGATTTGTCTGGTTCAGCACGTTAAAACCTATTGACATTTAGTTATTTATAAGTATAACTATATGTACAATCGTAAGTGGTACAGCCCCTATATGGATTACCTGTGCCACTTTCATCCTTTTCGCAAACAACAATCCTTTCGGACAACCTAAAGTCTCATGGCCCGTTGATTAAAGTATAGGCCAATACTTTATAATACGCACCCTAGTAGTTTTAGCCTTCGTATAAGATAGTTAGTTCTGCATCTGTATTGCTTTTTAGGAGAATATCAATGGCATTCGCAAAAGCAGGTGGTTACGGTAACTTACCCAACGGTAATTTTTCACCAGTAATCTATTCCAAACAGGTGCAACTTGCATTCCGCAAGGCATCTGTTGTTGAGTCAATCACTAACTCTGATTATTTCGGAGAGATTGCACAAATGGGTGATTCGGTTCGTATCATTAAAGAACCTGAGATCACTGTACAGGCTTACGAGCGTGGTACAACCATCACACCGCAAGACCTAGACGATGAAGATTTTAATCTTACCATCGACAAAGCAAACTATTTTGCTTTCAAGGTAGACGATATTGAAGAGGCGCATAGCCACGTCAATTTCCAAAGCCTAGCATCAGATCGTGCAGCATATCGTTTGGCTGACCAGTTTGACCAAGACGTTCTTGGTTACTTGTCAGGTTATAAACAGTCTGCTCTACATTCTTCTGCTGACACAGTAAACGATGTAGTAAACGGCTCTAAAGCTGTTACAACTGCAGGTTCAGACGAACTTTTGTCTTCAATGAAATTGAACAAAGGTGACTTTGGCAACATCACTACTTCAGGTGCTGCTGACCATTCGATTCCACTAGCAGCACGTTTGCCTGGTGCTACTGCACTGCCAACAGCAACAGCTTCACCAGCAATGGTTGTAGCTCGTATGGCTCGTTTGCTAGACCAGCAACAAGTTGATACACAAGGTCGTTGGCTTGTAGTTGACCCAGTATTTATGGAAATCTTGCGTGACGAAGATTCTCGTCTATTTAACGCAGACTTCGGTGAGTCAGGTGGTCTACGTAATGGTATGGTATTAAATAACTTCCACGGTTTCCGTGTACACGTTTCATCTAACCTACCATCAGTAGGTACAGGCCCAGGAACAACTGGTTCTGCTAACCAAAACACTAACTATGGTGCTATTGTTGCAGGTCATGATTCTGCTGTCGCAACTGCGGAGCAAATCAACAAGACTGAAACATACCGTGACCCAGACAGCTTTGCTGACATTGTTCGTGGTATGCACCTATACGGTCGCAAAATCCTTCGTCCAGAAGCGATTGTGACAGCTAAGTATAACGCAGCGTAAGAGGAGATTGAACAATGGCTTTAAATGGTATTCGTAAAATCTCAGTAGAACTTGAAGCAACAGCATTGG